>Ga0209603_1000727_pt1 | contig 38190 bp, 34 predicted proteins | sample COGITO_mtgs_1206_FD_184812 | JGI IMG/M metagenome (GOLD analysis project Ga0209603, IMG submission 184812) | Pelagic marine microbial communities from North Sea - COGITO_mtgs_120607 (SPAdes) (version 2) | ecosystem: Environmental > Aquatic > Marine > Epipelagic ... | reverse complement strand
TTATGGCTATTTTTTCAGGAGAAGTAACAATCAAAGTAAGATTTAAAGACATTCAAGTTGCAGTTGGTTATGGAATGACCTCAGCAATAATTAAGCATAGATGTGTCGAACAGGCTTATGCAAAATCACCTTGGTCAAAGATTAAAAACCAAAAAGATGATAGGTTTGAGGTTGTTATTGAGAAGGAAAATATTGAATAGAGGGTTTTATTAAAATCATCTAAAATTGATCAAAAAAGACCAAAAATGATCAAAAAACGTCTAAAATGAGTCAAAATTGATCAAAAATAGCTGAAAACTGAATTTTATGATTAGTATTTTTCTAAGGCTATATTATTAACACCTCCAAAAAATCTATTAACCACCATAGGTGCTGGATGCAGGGGATTTCCAGTTAATGTTTTTCCTAAGCAAAGAGGCTTAAGATCTAATTCTTTTAGAATAGCAATTATTTGATCTGCTTGTTTTTTTAAATAAGAGTGATCATTTATATGATTTCCCCAGCAAAAAAATTTTTAGATATATTACTATCCTTATTGATGAGCTCTTTAATAAAATCAATGTTTTCTTTTGCAATAACTTGATTAACTTTTTTTGGGAGATTACTTGGCTTTGGAGTTCTCTGGGCGTTAAGGTTAACCAACCACCAACCGTTACATCCATTATTCTGTGCAATGGCTTGAATATTTCTTGAGGTAGGATCTAAATTATCTTTGTTGGCTGTACTTGGATTTAATCCAGTAGCTAGCATTTCATTACTTCCATTTTTCCCTAGTAAAAAACGTTTGTTATTGTCATCAGGGGGATTACAAATCATGTTTTTATAAGTACTCAATTTATTGATTTTTATATCTATAATAAGTAACTTTTCCTTACCATTCTTGTGTGTGACAATAGTAGATTTATGGATTGGAGAGGCTGTTCCAGATGAGGAGGGGACTGCTGTTTATTTGAAGCTTCTCAATGAAAACGATATATTACAGCCTAATAAAATTCTTCAAAAAAAGGTGCTAAAGTAATTTTTGATATTTATTAAATATCTTACATTTAAATTCATTTAAAAATCAAAGTGATGTTCAATATTAAAATCTCATATCTAATTAAAACAAGCATATTTGTTTTTCTTTTCACCCATTTTTCAGTGCTTTTTGCTCAAGATTCTTTTGGTGGTTTGGCACTTTACACCGTTAGAGAGGATATGGGTAAAGATTCTCAAGCCACTTTACAAGCAGTGGCAGAAGTAGGTTATGTTAACATTGAAGCCGCAGGCTATGAAAACGGAAAATTTTATAATTATACTCCACAAGAATTTAAAGCGCTTTTACGTTCACTTAATCTCACTCCCTTGAGCTCCCATAATTCTAGCGTTTCTTTAGATAATGCAGATAAAATGATGGCCGATGTCAAGGCTGCTGGCTTTGAATATTTTGTAGTACCCATTCCTCCTATGGGACTATTTAAATCGGATAGTAAGGGAATGAGTATGAAAGGAGGAGCTGAAAATTTAGCTGATATTTTAAATGTTCTTGGAAAGAAAGCAAATGCAGCTGGATTAAAGTTGTTGTATCATAATCACGACTTTGAATTCATGAAGGATGCCAAAGGGGAAGTGGTGATCGATTATCTACTGGAACATTGTGATTCTAAGTTTGTAAACTTTCAAATGGATTTATATTGGGTAACAAAAGCAGGTGCAGATCCTTTAGCTTATTTTGAAAAACATCCTGGACGATTTAAGTTATGGCACGTGAAAGATATGGACTCAGAAGGTAAATTTGTACCAGTTGGAAACGGAACTATCGACTTTGGCCGAATTTTGGAAAAAAAAGAACGTTCTGGGATGCAATCCTATTTTGTAGAACAAGATAGAACTTACAAAATGCAACCATTAGAAGCAATCAAGGTAAGTCATGAGGGCCTGAAGAAGTTTGGGTTTAATAATGAGTGAACTCATTCCACTTCCACAATAAGTTCTATTTCAACGGCAATTCCAGCGGGTAGTGACGCCATACCAACTGCAGACCGGGCATGTTTTCCGCGTTCACCAAAGACTTCCACAATCAAATCGGAGAAGCCATTAATTACCTTTGGTGGATCCACAAAATCTGGAGCTACATTGACCATGCCTAACACTTTGACGATTCGTTTTACTCGGTTTAAGTCTCCTAGTTCTGATTTTAAAATGGCCAATTGATTTATTGCTGTGATACGAGCAGCCTCATAGCCTTCCTCAATGGTCAAATCTGACCCTACTTTTCCAGTAATTAGGGTACCATCACTTTTAAGAGGACCATTTCCAGAGAGAAACAAAAGGTTTCCGGTACGAACAGCCTGAACATAATTTGCCACAGGTGTAGAAGGTGTTGGAAGTGTAATGCCTAAGCTTTTAAGCTGAGCCTCAGGATTATTGCTGGGAATTGTTTCTACTTGAGCCTTTAGGTTTTGACTATTAAAGGGAAATCCGATCAATAAGATAATTAAGGAAATTTTTTTCATGTTTTAGTTAAATAGGGTGATTTGATATGTTTATTTTTCAAAGTCTATGGGAAACAGAATCTCATTTTTACGATTAAAAAAGGCATAGGGGCTATTGTAAACCAAAACAATTGGTGCATCAGTGTATGATATATTATTGTTTTTTAACACCTCTTTTCCTTTATCGATCACCATCTTTTCTTTTTTAGTATTGGTATATCCACCAAATTTAAAAGCAATAAAATATCCCGCTTCAGCTTGATAAAGCTCAACATTACTTCCTAAGGGTAGTGGAGTGTTTTCAATATCAAACTTTTTTGGAAGTACAAATTCCATAGTGCCTTTGCCTTTGTTTTTATCCATATGCACAGGCGTTGTCATGGCAATTTTTTGTCGTTTAGTATTGTTTCCAGAAATGTATTTAAATAAAGAAGAAAAACCACTTTGGCTACTGGTTTTAGCCATCATGACTTTAGGATAAAAACGAATTTCCCCTTCCTCAAGATTTTGAATTACTTCGTAAGACTGAGTTTCGTATCCTTGTGCCATAATGAAATTTATATTTAATAAAAACAAGACAATCCCAAATCTAATTCCTTTCATGATTTAGGATTCGAGAGCATTTTTACAGTAGGCAACAGATTTTTTAATTTCATTAATTATGCTTGAATCAGCGGGAGTGTCATACTCGTATTCAATGGTAGCTGCAAAGTTATATTTATTATCTCGCATTAACTGAAGCACCTCTTTTATTGGAGTATCTCCTTTTCCAAAAGAAACATTCTTTTTGCCATTCGCGGGATTTTGTCTGTCTTTGACGTGCATGCTCATGATGTTTTGATTTTTATTTTGAATTAAATCAAAAGCATCTGTGTTTCCAGCTGCAGTATAATGTCCTAAATCTAGATTCATCGCATTAAATGACGATTGATTTAAGGCAGTATCCCACCAGGTTGGATTCTGTTGTTCATGACCATGATAAGCTACATAGATTCCGTTTTTTTCAGCCATTTGCCCCAATTTTAGTGTATGAGAAGAGTTCCTCGGGAGCTCTAATGTAACATGAGAAGCACCTAAAATTTTACCTGCTTGCATCGCGTAATTTATATTGGCATCAGAATTTTTTGCGGTTAACAAATAATCTGGTTTAAATGCATAAATATCGACACCTGCGTCATTATACATTTTACGAAGTTTGGTGAATCCATCTAATGAACGTGTTTTATTCCACTCTTCTACCTCTTTTTCATAAGAGGCCATTTGAGATTTCAAATCTTTGAATTCCTTTTCTTCTTCCTGAGTTAAACTTTTCTTTCTTTCTTTTCGTAGCATTGAATAATATTTTCTACGATCTATTTTATTTTCAGGACGCCCATTAAAAGACTCCGCAGAACCACCCATCAATTCAATTCCGCTAATTCCACACTCTACTACATATTGCAATATAGCCTCAGCACTCTGATCTTTCATTGCTCTAAAGGAGTAAGTTATGAGCCCTAATTGAACTCCATTTATTTTTGAATTTGGAGTCAAAAGTCCGGGAATATAGTTTGGAGCCCCCCAAACTTTAGTTCCAGCTATAGTGATTCCTGCTGCTATAGTAGCTGTTTTACCTATAAAAGACCTTCTGGAAAAATTTGTATCTTTTGATTTCATGATGGATAATAATTTTGTTGAATATTAAATGTAATCATTTTTTCAATAGGATGGTATTCCCTTTTTTTTGAAATTTCGAATGATATTGAATCTTCTAAGCAGTCTTTTATTTATATTTAGTTCTGTTAAAACTTAAGTCCTGAATATTTCTTTTTCATGTCTAATTTAGAGATGAAAAAAGTTGTAAGCGACTATTTACATTTGAATATCAATAAGGGAGCCCTTATGAAAATAATAATCAGAATAAGAACATCATGGGTGTTTTTGCGATAGAATAAATTCACAGAGAATTAAAATAAATTATGTGTCAAATAGGAGGTGAAAAGAGAATTGTATTTCCAAATCATTTAGTTGAGTAGAGATGTATTATATAGGATATGATATTGGAAGTTCGTCGATAAAAGTTGCTTTGGTAAATGCCAAAAACAATCAAGAAGTAGCAGTACTATCTGAGCCTAAAAATGAAATGTCAATTAAGGCGGTTCAATCGGGCTGGGCAGAACAAGATCCAGAAATGTGGTGGAAACATTTGTGTGTAGCCACCAAACGAATAATAAGTAATGCTAAAATTGATAGTAAAGAAATTTTGGCTATTGGAATATCTTATCAAATGCATGGACTTGTTGTAGTTGATAAAGATAAACGAAGCCTTCGGGATGCCATTATTTGGTGTGATAGTAGAGCAGTTTCTATTGGAGAGAAAGCCGCAAGTGATGTTGGTGAAACTAAGTATGGAATTCATTTATTGAACGCCCCAGGAAATTTTACCGCTTCCAAATTGAAATGGGTAAAAGAGAATGAGCCTGAGCTCTATGACAAAATAGATCACTATATGCTGCCAGGGGATTTTATTGCATCCAAACTTACGGATGAAGTAGTGACGAGTAAGAATGGTCTTTCTGAAGGTATGTTGTGGGATTATAAGGAAAATAAAGTTGCGGATTGGTTATTAACTTATTACGGAATAGACACTTCTTTGACCCCCGCTTTGGTCGATAATTTTCAAGATCAAGGTTGTGTTACTAATGAAGCTGCTGCTCTAACGGGTTTGCCAAAAGGAATTCCTATTCGTTACCGAGCAGGTGACCAGCCCAATAATGCGTTCGCGTTAAATATATTAAACCCCGGGGAAGTGGCTGCAACTGGAGGAACCTCAGGGGTGTTATTTGCAGTTTCTGATAAGGTAAATTTTAAAGAGTACTCTAGGGTGAATCATTTTGCTCATGTCAATTATACAGAGTCCAAGCCTGTAGTAGGGACTTTACTTTGTGTAAATGGTGCCGGAATTCAATACAGTTGGTTAAAAAGAATCACACAAGCAGAGAACTTCAATGAAATGAATGAATGGGCCTCTAAAATTCCTATTGGAAGTGAGGGACTTATAAACCTTCCTTTTGGAAATGGTGTAGAGCGCATGTTGAACAACAAAACTCCAGGTGCACACTTGAGTAATTTGAATTTAAACATTCATGAAAAGGGTCATTTGTGCAGAGCTGCGCTAGAAGGAATAGCCTTCTCTTTTACTTATGGAATGGAAATTATGCAACAAGATTCATTAACAATTAAAATAATTAGAGCTGGAAATGATAATTTATTTAGGTCTTCTATTTTTTCATCAACTGTATCCAGTTTGATAGGTCAACCCATTCAGATTTACAATACAACCGGAGCAATAGGAGCTGCCAGAGCTGCCGGGATTGAAAATAATTCTATTGAAGACTATTCCCAAAGTATTGCCATGATAGATCAAGTGGCAGAGGTGGTTCCAGAAAAAAATAAATCCCTTTATTTTGAAGCATATCAAAATTGGAAAGAACAATTAAAAAAACATTAAATACATAAATTAACTGATCATGATAGTAACAGGAGATAAAGAATTTTATAAAGGGGTAGGGGCTATAACCTTCGAAGGAAAAGCTTCAGATAATCCTTTAGCTTTTAAGTTTTATAATCCAGATCAAATGGTCATGGGGAAATCTATGCGCGACCATTTTAAGTTTGCTATAGCTTATTGGCACAGCTTCTGCGGGCAAGGAGGAGATCCGTTTGGTCCAGGGACACAACAGTTTCCTTGGGATACGTCTAATGACCCTATGCAGCGCGCTAAAGACAAAGCAGATGCTGCCTTTGAATTTTTAACCAAAATGGGATTTGATTACTTCTGCTTTCACGATACAGATTTGGTAGACGAAGCTGAAACTTTAGCCAAAAATGAAGTAAGATTACAACAGATTTCTGAGTATATAGCCCAAAAGAAACAGGCTTCCGGTGTTAAACTTTTATGGGGAACTGCAAACTGTTTTTCAAATCCAATTTATATGAATGGAGCTGCTACCAATCCTGATTTTAATGTAGTAGCTCGAGCCGGCGCTCAAATTAAAATGGCATTAGATGTCACCATGCAATTAGGGGGTGAAAATTATGTTTTTTGGGGTGGACGTGAAGGCTATATGTCTCTATTAAATACCAACATGGGGAAAGAATTGGATCACATGGCTCAAATGCTTACTATGTCTATAGACTATGCCCGTAAACAAGGATTTAAAGGCAGCTTTTTTATTGAGCCTAAACCTATGGAACCTATGAAGCATCAATATGATTTTGATGCAGCAACTGCAATAGGTTTTTTAAGAGAACACAATTTAGATAAAGATTTCAAACTCAATATTGAGGTAAACCACGCCACCTTGGCTCAACATACCTTTGAACATGAACTTACAGTAGCAGCAAATGCTGGAATGTTGGGAAGTGTTGATGCTAATCGTGGGGATAATCAGAACGGTTGGGATACCGATCAATTCCCTGTTAATTTATATGAGGTCACAGAGGCGATGCTTGTTATTTTAAAGGCAGGTGGACTTCAAGGGGGAGGAATAAATTTTGACGCAAAAATACGTCGAAACTCAACGGATTTAGAAGATATCTTTCATGCACATATTGGTGGGGCAGATACGTTTGCAAGAGCCCTAATAGTGGCTGAAAAAATCCTAACAGAATCACCCTATTCTGAAATGAGAAGAGCGCGTTATGCTTCATTCGATTCTGAACAAGGAAAGGCTTTTGAAGCAGGTAAATTATCTTTAGAAGAGATTACTGCAATTGCATTAAATGATAGAGATCCAAAAAGAATTAGTGGAAAACAAGAACTTTATGAAAACATCATCAATCAATACTTGTAGATCTGTATTTTTGATTTCACTTTTAAAGTCTAAATAATTATTTTAAAAAAATGACACAGTGTCATTTTTTTTATTAGTTTCGTATTAAAATCCTAAAAAATGAATATACTAGTTTGTATAAGTAATGTTCCGGATACCACTTCAAAAATCAATTTTAAAGATGATAATAAATCTTTTGATACCAATGGTGTTCAGTTTATTATAAACCCTAATGATGAGTTTGGATTAACACGTGCTATTTGGCTCCAACAAAAATCTGGAGCTAAAGTTACAGTAGTCACTGTGGGTGATGCCAGTTGCGAACCCATTTTGAGAAAGTGTTTGGCAATAGGGGCAGATCAAGCCATTAGAATTGATGCAATTCCTGAAGATGGTTATTTTGTAGCAAGCCAGTTAGCATCTTTATGTGCTAAGGAGAAATATGATTTGATCATTACCGGTCGAGAGTCTATTGATTACAATGGTGCGATGGTAGGGGGTATGTTGGCCTCAATTTTATCGATACCTTATGTAGCCAATTGTATTCAATTAGATATTGATGGAACTTCAGCCTCACTTCAACGTGAAATTGATGGTGGTAAAGAAAGCTTAAGCGCCACCCTTCCACTTGTTTTAGGAGCGCAAAAAGGTTTGGTAGAAGAATCAGATTTGATCATTCCAAATATGCGTGGTATTATGCAGGCACGCCAAAAGCCCTTAACTGTTGAAACTCCCTCAGACGTTGAAGGACAAACAACAATTCAAAATTTTGAGAAACCTCAAGCAAAAGGTCCAGTTAAATTAGTTGACGCAGCAAATGTCGATACATTAATAGAATTATTACAAAACGAAGCTAAAGTGCTTTAAAAAACACAAGATTATGTCAGTAGTTGTTTATATAGAGTCTCAGAATGGAATCATAAAGAAAGCTGGATTAGAGGTTGCGTCTTATGGAAGAGCCATTGCAAATTCAACAAAAACGGCATTAATTGCTGTAACTTTTAATATAGAAGACACATCTATATTGAATTCTCATGGGGCAGATAAAGTTTATAACATCAATACCGCTGAAGATTCCTTTTTCAATGTTGATCGTTACTGTGCAAGTATTGTTGGTATTGTGGAACAAGAAAATGCAAAAGTTGTTGTAGTTAGTGCTAGTGCAGATGGACGTTACTTAGGTCCTATATTAGCAGTGAGGGCTCAAGCAGCTTATTTTTCTAATGTAGTTGCACTTCCTAGTTCATACGAGCCATTTACAGTAAAACGCTCCTGTTATACAAACAAAGCGTTTAATGAGAGTGTAAGTGAACAAGGCAGAGTAGTTGTGAGTCTTTCTTCAAATGCTTTTGGGATTGTGGAACAAGAAACAGCTGCAGAACAACTTACAGGTGACTATATTGAGTCAAATTCATCCTTAAAAGTAACCTCTATAGACAAAGCCACAGACAAAATAACCATTGCTGATGCTGACATTGTAGTTTCAGGGGGGAGAGGTCTTAAAGGTCCTGAAAACTGGCATTTGATAGAAGATCTTGCAGAGGTACTAGGGGCAGCGACAGCGTGCTCAAAACCTGTTTCAGATTTAGGTTGGCGTCCACACAGTGAACATGTTGGCCAAACAGGAAAACCGGTCGCTTCCAATCTTTATATTGCAATTGGTGTTTCTGGAGCCATACAACATTTAGCAGGGATTAATTCATCAAAAGTGAAAGTGGTTATTAATAGTGATCCTGAAGCGCCCTTTTTTAAAGCCGCAGATTATGGGATTGTAGGAGATGCTTTTGAAGTTGTTCCTCAGTTAATTGAAAAATTAAAGGCTATTCAGTAAAGAATTAAACTTCCCCAAATGGTTAACAAAACCATACTTTCAGCTCAAAAATCTTTAGAAGGAGTGTCTTCCGAAATTACATTGATGTTAGGAGGATTTGGACTGTGCGGAATCCCAGAAATTTGTTGTTGAGTTAATCCGAATGGGAGTCTCAGAGCTATATTGTATTTCTAATAATGTATGGGTTGATCGGTTTGTTTTATGTCTTTTTCTAGTGAGGGAGAAGAAAATGCTAATCTAATTAATGCACGGTAACAAACTATCACTAATTTACCCGGCGCTTGTTTTTTTGACTCTAACATGAGTTTTGGAATGATTAGAGGGGAACATATAGACCTGACAATTATAGGAGTAATGGATCTTGTTACTTAAGCAGAAAATATCATTGTTGCAATGATGCATATCAATAAAAACGGAGATTCTAAATTACTTTCTAAATTTAGTCTGCCCCTCGCTAGCTTAGGATGTGTATAAAGAATGGTTACTGAATTAGCAGTTTTGGATGTTACTCATCAAGGGTTTTTATTGGTGGAGCATGCACTAGAAGTTAGTATTCAAGAAATCAAGGATGCAACTGTGGGTAAACTTATCATTCCTGATCTGGTGAAAGAAATGCATTTTTAGTTTTCTTTTCGATTCTATAGATTATTCTACAAGGAAATTAAATAATTTATTAATTTTAAATAAATTATAATAAAATGAAAAACACACCATTCAATGTAATTTTTTGTCTACTTCTTCTAGTTGGATGTCAAAATAGCACTAAAAAAGTTGAAAAGGCAAAATCTGGGGATGAGCCAAGTATAGAACAAGAGTGGATAAATATGAGCGCTACCAACAGTTTGGATGGATGGCATATCTATCAAAATGAAGATGGAGAAAAAACGGGATGGACAGTTTCTGAAGGTGTTTTCACTTATAATTCTGAAAAGGCTGAGGGTGAAGGAAATAAGAGTTTAATTTCTAGCAAAAAATTCACAAGCTTCGAAATAAAATTCGAATGGAAACTTTCGCCTAATTCCAATAGTGGTTTTATGTGGGGAGTAACTGAAGAAGATGCCTATGACGCTCCATACCTTACTGGTCCAGAGATACAAATCATCGATGCAGATATTTATGGAGATGATGAAAAAAATCAAATCCATACCACAGGTTCTCTATATGACATGGTAGCCCCTGATCATGTGATGGCTAAACCCGCAGGAGAATGGAATAGTTATCATATTACAATAGATTATAAAAAAAATAAAGGTACAGTAGTCCATAATGGAATGGAAATCAATCGTTTTCCCTTGGAAGGTCCTGAATGGAATGAATTGGTTTCTAAAAGTAAATTTAAAGAAATGTCAGGTTTTGGTAAATTTAAAGAGGGATATCTTTGTTTTCAAGATCATCCTGGCGTAATTTCGTACAGAAATATAAAACTAAGAGAACTTTAATTTGAACTATAAAAAAATCATTCGATTTTATTTTACCCAACTGATATCGGTCGGTTTGGTAATGGTTTTTTTGATCCCTATAGGACTAAAACTCATTCATGGATTTGAGTACCACTCAGATCCAAACCTTTGTAAGAATAATAAAACACATATTCACGAATCCAATAGTCATAATGATGTGTTGGATTATTTCTTTCAACCTCTGGTTCATGACGAGGTCAAGCAATTTGATTATATAATTTTTGAAGAAATTAGTGAGGATAAAGTATCCTATATTTCTTTTTACAAAACTTATTTTTATCAATTTTCCAAATCAAGAGCTCCACCTGTACTGTTTCTATCATAAAAATCATCTCTCATGATTCAATTAAATATTGAATTATGATCTTATTTATTTAACGAAACAGTATCCAAATGAAACAATTCAAATTTTTACAAAAAACATTTTTATTGCCATTATTGGCAGCAACTTTTCTAATTTCATGCTCACCTGAGGAGCCGGAAGCAATACTAGAACAAGAATTAATTACAACTGTTGAACTTACCTTCACATCATCTTCAGAAGAAGATCAAATAGTACGATGGAGTACTACTAGTGCCAATTCTGAATCAATTACCCTAAAGGCAAATTCTGAGTATCAAGTAGAAATTGCTTTTTATGACGAAAGTGATCCAGCAGACATAGAAGATATTACTGAAGAAGTAATAGAGGAGGCAGATGAGCATCAAGTATTTTATGAATTTTCGGGAGTCACTATTCCTTTTGTTCAAGGTGGTTCAGATGCTTTGGACGAGGATCAAAACCCAGTTTTTATTAATACAGTATGGTCTACCGGTGAGATAGGTAATGGAGTAGTAAGTGTATATTTAATTCACGAACCCACTACAAAAGCGAGTACAACACGAGACGGTTTTGGAGGAGAAACAGACGTTGCAGTAGATATTCCTTTAGTTGTCATTGAATAATGAGATTAATCGTCCTGAGAACAATTTACTTTTTTCTTTTTATACAAAGTATTTTTTGGCTCGGGGCACAGGAATGTGATTTAAGCCTAAAGGGTAGGGTGACTGATCTGCATGATGGAACTCCAATTTTTGGTGCCCTACTAAAGATAGAAGGAACCGACCTTTTTGTGCAAACAAATGAAAACGGAATCTATTCTTTTGGAAATTTATGTCCAGGAGAAAAGATTCTGTTTCTTTCACATCCCGAATGCAATCCTATTTCAAAAAAACACAACCTCATATCAAATACTGATTTAAATTTTGAGTTAGAGCACCATATTAATGAGTTAGAGGAGATTGTGATTTCAGACAATCAACTTAAAGGACTCAATGGTAACGCCAAAGAGTCTCGTTTAAATACAGATCAAATAATTCTGTACAGTAGCCAGAGTTTATCAGACGCTTTAAAATCATTGGCTGGGGTTTCCTCCTTAAAGACAGGAAATGCTATAGCAAAACCCATGATCCATGGAATGTATGGAAGTCGTGTAGGGATAGTAGCGAATGGTATTCGGCTTCAAGATCAAGAATGGGGAGCAGATCACGCTCCAAATATTGATCTAAATGCTTTTCAAAATGTTCAACTTATAAAAGGTGCTTCTGCATTAAAATATGGAGGAGATATTCCAGGTGGAATTATCGTTTTATCACCGCCAAAACTGATCCTAAAAGACAGTCTTTTTGGTCAAACCATAATGAATGCTTCCTTAAATGGGAGAGGAGGAAGCCTCACGTCAAAATTGATGAAGTCTACTTCAAATGGTTATTATGTAAATGGACAGCTCACGGCAAAGAGATTTGGCGATTTGAGTGCGCCGGATTATTTACTCTCCAATACAGGGGTCAAAGAATTCAATGTTTCATTTAAATTAGGTCGAAATAAAATTAGTAAGGGTTGGGAGCTGAATTATTCTCGTTTTCAAAATGAGATAGGGATTTTACGAGCTGCGCATATTGGAAATATTCAAGATTTAGTGAGGGCATTGGAGGTCGACAAGCCTCTCAGAATAGAGCCGTTCACACATCAGATTAATGCGCCCAAACAACAAGGCATACATCAAAATATTCACGTCATCTATTTTAATAAATTCAGTAAAGATTTAAAATGGCAGTTGGATTATAATTATCAAGTAAATTCTAGAAAAGAATTCGATATTAGAAGAGGAATCTCTGATGATATTCCTGCTATTGACCTTAAGTTACAAACACATAGTATGCTAGGAAATATCATATGGAGGAAAGATTTTAATTGGACTCAAGAGTGGGGGGTAAATGCCTTACTTCAAGATAATTTTTCGAATCCTAACACAGGGGTCAAACGATTGATTCCCGATCACGTTAAAACCCAATTTGGGAGTTACTGGGTCGGTTCTTACAAGCCATCAAATTCTTTTCATTGGGATTGGGGATTACGTCTAGACCAAGTGAATTGGGAGGTACAGAAGTATTACACAGTTACTGATTGGGAAAGTAGAGGGTATGATGAAGTTTTTTCACAATTTGAAGTAGAGCAAAGAGGGACTCAAATTTTAGTAAACCCTCAATTCGATTTTTTAAATTTTGCTGCTCAAACAGGAATTTCTTTTGAACTTGGGAAACAGTTTGAAACGAGTCTTTCATTTATTTTGTCTCAAAGGTCACCCAATGCTTCAGAATTATTTAGTGATGGATTGCATCATTCTTTAGCAACCATAGAATTTGGGAGTTTGACATTGGAAAAAGAAGTTTCTAATAAACTCTTGTTGAGTTTTTCCAAAACTTCAGGAAAACTGAAAGGCGTCATTGAACCTTATTTTTCTAAAATCAATAATTATATTTTCATTGGTCCCAAAGGACTTCAGCAAACTATTAGAGGTGCTTTTCCTGTTTGGCAATATGAAGCAACTGATGCATTACTCTGGGGAGTTGACACCACTTTTGAGTATGATTTTTCAAACCAATTGACTGCAAATGTTAATGCAGCGTTCACCTATGCCCAAGATTTGAACAACGACCTTCCGTTAATCAATATCCCTCCTTTTAATACCACTCAAAGTTTTAAGTACCGCTCGCCTAAAAAACGATATGAAGTTGAAATAGTCAATCACTTTGTATCTAGGCAAAATCGATTTCCTGATTTGAATTTCAACTTTTCTAGCTTACAAGAAAATGTTTTGATTCAACGTGAAGTTGATATTAGTAGCCCACCTAATGCTTATCAGGCTGTAGATTTGTTTTTTTTAATCCACATTGGAGATGTTAAAGAATCTAAAACTAGTATTCGGTTTATGTTAAATAATTTAACCAACACTAGATATCGAGACTATCTAAACAGAATGCGTTATTATGCAGATGAAGTTGGAAGGAATTTTCAAGTGCAGCTTGTGTACTCGTATTAATTCTCTTTCTAATTTTTTTGATTTGACCTAGAAGTAAGTTTTTATGTTTTGAAGATTTGAAAACTGTTTTTATTTATTTTCAAATCCAATATTCCAACTGCTTTGATTATTTTTAATCTATTGAATACTTATTGTCTTTGATATTAACTATCGCGTAAATACAACTAAATTAGAGTAATGAGAAAGATCGTATATGTTTTTGGATTGTTTTGTGCATTCACTTTTGCGCAAGATAGTGGACTTCAACTTGAGGGTTTTTATGATGACCCATCTGTCGAAACTCAATATGCATTTGTTCAGGAACTACTTTATGTTGCGGGGTATACTCCCGAAGAAATTCAAATCTATCAGACCTTACCTAATTATGCTCATGTTTATCGTGTAAAATTAGATTCTGTAAATGGAGGTTTTATGTTTGTGCGTTGGGATAAAAAAAAGAAGGAACACTTTTTAGCTAATAAAATGATTGATCCAGGATTTTATTACAATTTAAAAGCAGCTAGGGAAGTAATGCGAAAGCAAACCAATAAGGCTAATTTTTCTGTTGAAGACATTTCTTTGCAAGCCGCTGATCAAGAGGAGATTACGGGGAGTGATATAACTGAGCTAAGAGAAGAATATGACTTGAAAAAAGAAGAAGAAAGAAAGGTTCAAAAGGAACTAAATAAAAAGTCTCTCCAAAAAGAGCAACGAAAAGTTGAGAGAAAAGCGAGTCGAAAAAAGAATTAAACTGTTATTGTTAGAATCGTCCCCTCTAATTTTGTTGTGTAACAGGTCAGCGAACCATTACATGATGTGGTATACGAGTTGTTGTGATACCCACATTCAAACTTAGATCCATCAAAAGACCAACGATCTCTATTTCCTTGATGAGGACAGCTATTGTCAAACGCCCGAACTTCTGTATCGCTAATTCTAATTAATAAGAGGTTTTTGGAAGTATAATTCATCCACCCACCAACAGCCTGAATATCAACAAAAAGTGAACTTGAAATATCAACCTCAATTGGTCCATCTGGAGTACTCTGGCTTTGTCCTCCAGTAGAAGGCGTATATGTAGCTTCGTCTTTAGCGCAAGCTTCAAGTAATGGTATTCCAAAAGCAGCCAACACTATAGGTTTACATGCAGTTTTTAAAAAGGTTCTTCTGTTTTTCATAGAGCTAATTTAAAATGTTTAATTAAATTTGAAAAAATTTAAACAATTATTTTTTAAATTATTTTATCATTTCTAAAATCATTATCTAAAAATGAACAAACTTCTCTCAATTTTTTTTATTTTTTTTACGTCTTTTATATTGGGTCAGAACATAGGGAGTTTAAATGGAAGAATTCTCGACATTCAAAGTCAGCAACCTCTCCCTGGTGCAACAGTTCTTTTAGAAGGAACTGGAATTGGAGTAGTTACCGATGATGAAGGGTATTTTATAATAAATGATATTCCTTCTCAATCATACAACATTGTTGCTAGCTTTTTAGGATACCAAAATGAAACCTTATACAATGTAATTGTAAAGTCGGTAGGAAATCGCCCCATCCTTTTTGAATTAGAGGAAGTGACAGAAACCCTAGATGAGGTGGTTATTGTACGAAGTCCTTTTCGTACTAGCAGAGACACCCCATTGTCTACTCAAAGTTTTTCAGCAGTTGAAATTGAAACCTACCCTGGAGGAAATAACGACATCACTAAAGTGGTTCAAAGTATGCCCGGAATTTCACCTTCCATTGGAGGATTTAGAAATGACATTATAATCAGAGGGGGAGCACCTAATGAGACGGTTTATTATTTGGATGGAATAGAAATTCCAAACATTAATCACTTTAGCACCCAAGGGAGTGCAGGTGGCCCAGTTGGAATGATAAATGTTTCTTTTGTAAGAGATGTAACCCTTTCGAGTTCTGCTTTCGGTGCCGAATACGACAACCCTCTTTCGGGGGTACTTGCTTTTAAGCAAAGGGAAGGTGATCCAAACAAATTTGGAGGAAATTTTCGTTTTGGAGCCAGTGAGGCTGGATTGACCCTAGAGGGACCATTATTCAGGAAAGATAAAGATCGACCTGCAAACACTACGTTCCTGTTTTCAGTGCGACGTAGTTATCTTCAATTCTTATTTGAACTTATAGGACTTCCAATACGACCTGACTATTGGGATTACCAGTGGAAAATCAAGCATGAAATAGACGCCTATAATTCATTAACATTTATAGGAATAGGCGCAATAGATGATTTTTCTGTTAAAGCTCCTGATGAATTTGACGCAGAACAACAAGCCACCTTGGATCAAGTGCCAATTATTGACCAACGAAGTACCACAGTGGGATTGTCTTGGAAACGTAATTATAAAAACGGAAAAGGTTTTATGACCACAGCGTTAAGTACTAATAGGCTGGAAAATGTTTTTTCTCGTTATGAAGACAATACCACCCGAACAGGAACAATTTTTCAAAATGATTCTTTTGAATGGGAAACTAAATTACGTTATCAAACAACTTTCTATACCGATCAATGGAAATGGTCTTCAGGATTTAATATTCAACAATCAAGTTATCAAAACAATACGATTTTTAATTATTACGATATCGCTTACAATACATCTATTGATTTTATGAAATACGGATTGTTTGTAAAAGGTTCCCGTAAACTGTTGAATGATCGACTAGATCTAACTTTAGGCTTAAGAACAGATGCAGATAGTTTTTCAACGGGTTCTAATTTAATTGACAATCTATCCCCTAGAATTGCATTTTCATATGCACTTACAGAAAATCAGCAATGGAAATTGAATGCAACAGCAGGGCGTTATTTTAAAATTCCAACATATACCATGCTTGGATTTCAAAACGAACGTTCTCTCTTTGTAAATCAAGATGCTTCCTATGTGAGAAGTGATCACTTTGTGGCTGGTTTAGAATACAATTTCACTCCATCCTCGAGATTTACATTGGAGGCTTTTTTGAAAAATTATTCAAACTATCCTGTATCAGTAGTTGATGGAGTTTCTTTGGCTAATAAAGGCGGAGGTTTTGAAGTGCTTGGTAATGAGGAAATTGTGTCAAATGGAACAGGTCAGAGTTCTGGATTAGAACTTTTATTTCAACAAAAGTTATCAAATAACTTTTATGGTGTATTTGCTTACACTTATTTCTTTAGTGAATTTACTGGCTTAGATCTAGTCTCAAGACCTTCTGTTTGGGATAGTCGTCACTTAATTTCCTTTACGGGTGGCTATAAGTTAAAACGAAATTGGGAAGTGAGTGCACGATGGAGGTTTGCAGGAAAAAATCCATATGTGCCCACAGATCTTGATGCAAGTTTGGAGGCTTATCCAGAAATCATATTAGATTATGATCGACTGGGAGAAGTAAAACTCAATGCCTTTAATTTGGCTGATATTAGAATTGATAAAAAGTGGAATTTCAAAGACCTGTCTTTCAACTTCTTTTTTGAGATTCAAAACTTTCTAGGGCAGCCTAATCCAGCACCCGAAGAATATGGTTTAAATAGAGATTTGACAGGGGAGGTTATACTTCCTAGAAGTTTAGTTCCTGTTTCTACAAATGAGGGAAATAGTACTCCCTTACCTTCTTTTGGATTTGTTTTGTATTTCTAAATCAAAGGTCTAAAAGTCCTTCAGGAAGTGTAACACTAATTGTTTTGGTACTTCTATCTACTTTTTGGATAAAGTCATCGTGAATAGGGATTAGTGCAGTTGTTTCACCTCGATCAATTTCAAAAAGAGCTTGGGCTCCTTGATCATGAATAAGTTTGATGCTTCCAATATTTTTTCCTGCTTCTAGCATGTTAAAGCCTATGACTTCGTGGTAATAGAATTTATTTCCTTCTAATGCTGGGAGAAGTGTGAGAGGTAAATACAGTTCTTTTTTGAGCAGTGCATCTGCAGCAGCTTCGTCATTCACTTCTTCAAAGTCTATGCGGAGTAATGAAGATTTGTGGAGTTTGCATTTACGAATAAAAAAAGGAACCAATCCTGAGGGCAGACCCACAAAAATTGATTCCAGTGTAAGGTATTCTTCAGGAGTATCACTATCTATTTTGACAAGAACCTCTCCTTTGAAACTATATTTTCCAACGACAGTACCTAAATAAAAACAGGCTTCTTTTTTCATCGTTGAAAAGAAAGTTTGTTATCCTTCTTTTTCTTCTGACGCTTCATTAGCCTCAGGAGCAGCCTCTTCTTCAGTTGCTTCAGCAGCAGGTGCTTCTTCTACAACCGCCTCGGTTGTTTCTTCAGCAGGTGCTTCTTCTACAGCCTTTGTTGCTTCAGTAGCTTCTGCTTCGGCAGCGGCTTCAGCGGCTTCTAATTCTGCTTCAGCAGCAGCAGCATCGGCTAAACGCTTATCGCTAACAGCTTTTTCATCAGCAAGTCGTTTTGCTCTAGCATCTGATTCAGCTTGTGTTAAACCATCTTTTTTAGCTTGAATTTTAGTTTCTTTTTCTTCTAACCAAGCAGCAAATTTAGTATCTGCTTGCTCTTGGGTTAAAGCACCTTTTCTAACTCCTCCATTTAAGTGATGCTTTAACATAATCCCTTTATAGGATAAAAGCGTACGTGCTGTATCTGTGGGTTGAGCTCCTTTTTCTAACCAAGAAACTGCATGGTCTATATTAAGATCGACTGTTGCTGGATTAGAGTTTGGATTGTATGTTCCGAGTTTTTCAAGATAGCGTCCATCTCTTTTTGCTCGTGCATCTGCGGCAACTACCCAATAGAAGGGTTTTCCTTTTTTACCGTGTCTTTGTAGTCTAATTTTTACTGGCATAACATATTAATTTGTGAGGATTCCCGATCCTCGGATTATTAATTCCGGGCTGCAAATATAATTTATTTTTCTTTTATGAAAGAAGGGATTTATAATATTTGTTACTTCTTCAAAGATGTTTTTCACGCTATGGAATGTTTTGATTAACTTAAACCCTATGTAAGCAGTCGTAAAAGTTGGTGATAGCAATAAAAAAGTGTATTTTTGCGCACTAAAATTTTATCAAAAAATGAACATCAGCAGAACTGATTTAGACGCCCTAAACGCAACAATTAACATCAACTTAGAACGCTCTGACTTTCAAGAGAAAGTGACTGAAGTTTTGACAAGTTACAGGAAAACAGCTAACATACCTGGATTTAGAAAAGGACATGTTCCAATGGGTATGATCAAAAAGCAATATGAGCAAGCTGTTACTGCTGATGAGGTCAATAAAATTCTTCGTGAACAATTGGATAATTTTATTAAAGAGGAAAAGTTAAACCTTTTAGGAAATCCACTTCCAAAAGCTCCAGAACAAGAATTAGACTGGTCTGCTGATAGTATTGACTTTGAATTTGAATTAGGTCTTGCGCCCAAATTTGATGTGAAATTAGACATACTAAAAAAAGTAATACGTTATGAAATCGAACCTGATGCCAAAATGCTCACCGAGCAGTTGGACTATGTTAGAAAGCAATATGGAAAATTAGTTTCTCAAAAGAATCCAGCCAAAGGATTTGAAATTACTGTTCAATTCAGAAATGAAGCACTTGAGCTTGAAAAAATGGGTACATTTACTCTTGAGGACATCAAAGCGAAGAAAGCTGTTTCTGCCCTTAAGGAAGCAACTTCAGGCGACGTTGTTACTTTGTTAGGAAAGGGACTTTTTTCTGACGAAGCCAAAGCAAAACAATTACTTGCTGTAGATGATGATCAACTTAAAGCAATAAGTACGGCAGAGCTCACTGTTGAGATCAAAGAAATTAACGAACGTATTCCTGCAGAATTAAACCAAGAGTTGTTTGATAAGTTGTATGCTCCAAGTACAGTAACCTCTGAAGCTGATTTAAAAGATAAAATCAAAGAAGGTTTACAAAAACAATTTGAACCTCAAGCAGATCAAAAACTGTTAAACGATATTACCGAGTATTTAGTGGAAAAAACTAAGTTTGATTTGCCTTCAGATTTTCTAAAAAGATGGATGCAAACTGCTGGAAAAGAACCAATGACCTCAGAAGCTGCTGTTGAGGAATTTGATAAATCTGAAAAAGGAATTCGTTATCAATTGATCGAAGGCAAGCTTATCGAAGAGCACAAGCTTGACATGACTTTTGACGAGTTAAAAGAGTTTACTACTTCTTTGGTTCAAAATCAGATGATGCAATACGGCCAACAAGCCGATCCTACACAAATTGAAGGAATTGTATCAAATGTTCTCTCAAATCAGGAGGAAACTAGAAGAATTTCTGAACAATTAATGAGTAACAAAATGCTCACTTTCTTTAAAGAAAACGCGCCTTTAAAAATTAAAAAAGTAGGCTTTGATGCCTTTATCAAAGAAGCTTATGGCAAAGCTTAATATTTTAATTATTTTTAATAAAAATAAAAACATGGATTACGGAAAAGAATTTAAAAAATATGCAACTCAACATCACGGTGTTAATTCGATGTATTATGATCAAATTGTAAGTAGTATGACGCCTTACATCATTGAAGAGCGCCAAATGAATGTTGCTCAAATGGATGTTTTTTCAAGATTGATGATGGATCGTATCATGTTTTTAGGAACAGGGATTGACGATAATGTAGCGAATATCATCCAGGCGCAGTTATTGTTTTTACAAAGCACCGATGCCAATCGAGATATTCAAATGTATATTAACTCACCAGGAGGGAGTGTATATGCTGGTTTAGGTATTTATGACACCATGCAATTTATCAGTCCTAATGTAGCTACAATCTGTACAGGAATAGCTGCTTCTATGGGCGCAGTGCTTTTATGTGCAGGTCATGAAGGAAAACGTTCTGCTTTACCTCATGCTAGAGTGATGATCCACCAACCTCTGGGTGGAGCACAAGGTCAAGCTTCTGATATCGAAATTACTACCCGAGAGATTTTAAAACTCAAGGATGAATTATATCAAATCATTTCTAAACATTCTGGACAGAATATGGAGAAGGTGACTCATGACAGTGATCGTGATTACTGGATGAAAGCTGAAGAAGCAAAGACCTATGGGATGGTTGATGAAGTATTGCAAAATTCCTCAAAATAATACCCTTTTGCTATGAGTAAACCAGATTTAAATTGTTCGTTTTGTGGAAGACCTAAGCCAGAAACACAGCTTCTGATTGCAGGTTTGGACGCACATATTTGTGATCGTTGTATTATTCAGGCACATGGAATTGTTCATGAAGAAAGTGATGTATCCAACAAAGAAGAAGTTCAAATAGAACTCAAACCCCCTAAGGACATCAAAACTTTTTTGGATACGTATGTTATTGGACAAGAATCTTCTAAAAGAGTTCTTTCAGTTGCAGTTTATAATCATTATAAGCGTTTGATCCAGACCGAATCAAAGAAAGAAAGTGATGCCGTAGAAATCCAAAAAAGTAATGTGCTCCTTGTGGGCCCTACTGGTACAGGAAAAACTCTATTAGCTCAAACAATTTCTCGTCTATTAAATGTTCCATTAGCGATTGTAGATGCGACGGTTCTGACAGAAGCTGGTTATGTTGGAGAAGATGTTGAAAGTATCTTATCAAGATTACTTCAAGCTGCAAACTATGACGTGGATCGTGCTCAAAAAGGAATAGTGTTTATCGATGAAATTGATAAAATAGCACGTAAAGGAGATAATCCATCCATTACTAGGGATGTTTCTGGAGAAGGTGTACAACAAGCTTTATTGAAACTTTTGGAAGGAACAGTAGTTAATGTACCGCCAAAAGGAGGAAGAAAACATCCTGATCAAAAATTTATTGAGGTAGATACCTCAAACATTCTCTTTATTGCAGGTGGAGCTTTTGATGGGATAGATGTTCATATAAGTAAGCGTTTAAATCTTCAAGCCATAGGGTATAAAACCGCTCAAGAGCAACGGAATGTTGACAAAGAGAATATGTTGCAATACATCACTCCACGGGATATTCGTTCCTTTGGTTTGATTCCTGAAATTATCGGTAGGCTCCCTGTATTGACTTATATGAATCCTTTAGATAAAGGAGCACTACGGGAAATTTTGACGATTCCAAAAAATGCTTTAGTAAAACAATATATTCACCTTTTTGAGATGGATGAAATTGAATTACAATTCACTTCTGGAGCTTTAGATTACATTGTAGAAAAAGCATTACAGTATAAGCTAGGAGCAAGAGGATTACGTTCATTATGTGAAGCCATTTTAAATGATGCTATGTTTGAACTCCCACAATCTGACGTTAAAAGCTTGAAAGTTACCAAGCAATATGCAGAGTCTAAACTTTCTACTATAGCGCTTCCGAAACTTAAAATTGTTTCTTAGTGATTCATCTCTAGAAGCTCTTCTAAAAGTGTTCTTGAATTTGAGAGACGTGGAACTTTGTTTTGTCCACCTAGTTTTTTATTTCTTTTGTGCCAGTCGTAAAACAAATCCTTTCTAGCAGTGTGTAATTTAAGATTTATAAGAGTCATATTTTTGGAACGCTTGGCTTCATAATCTGAATTTTCGTTTTGCAGCGCAAGATCTAATTGTGTACTGAACTCTGTTAAGCTTTCTGGTGCTTTTTCAAATTCTATGATCCATTCGTGAGCACCTTTGGTTCCTTCCTCCATAAATATAGGAGCTGCAGTATAATTTGATACAATGCTTTTTGTTTTGGCACATACTTTTCCAAGAGCTTTTTCTGCATTGTCAATGATGAGTTCCTCACCGAAGGCATTTATATGATGTTTTGTTCGACCTGTTACTTGAATGCGGTAAGGAGAAAGACAAGTAAAACGTATAGTGTCTCCAATTTGATAGCGCCATAATCCAGCATTAGTAGTGATGACTACAGCATAATTTATACCCAATTCAACTTTTGATAAGGGGATCACTTTCTCGTTTGATACATTGCTATTTGGTTGAAAAGGAATAAATTCATAAAAAATACCATAATCAAGCATTAGAAGAAGTTCATCCGAATCATTGCGATCTTGAATTGCAAAAAAGCCTTCTGAAGCATTGTAGATTTCGTAAAATTGGAACTTAGACTTTGGGAAAAGATTTTTATACAATTCTCTGTAAGGTTCAAAGCTTACACCACCATGAAAATATACTTCCGCATCTGGCCATATTGCAGAAATATTTTTTTGACCCGTTTCTTCAAGTACATTCTGAAGCAGTACCATCATCCATGAAGGAACTCCTGCCAAACTTGTTACTTTTTCAGGGATAGACTCTTCTACAATTGCTTTCATTTTGATTTCCCATTCTCCCATCAAAGAAGTTTTATTGCTGGGGGTGCTACTCAATTCAGCCCAAAAAGGAAGGTTTTGAATGATGATTGCGGAAAGATCTCCAAAGTAACTGTTGTTGTTATTGTATAATTCACTACTTCCACCGAGACGCAAACATTTACCAGAAAGTAGTTGCGAATCTTCATTATTATTAAAATACAAAGAGAGCATGTCTTTGCCTGCTTTGTAATGACAATCCTCCAAGGATTCAACACTTACGGGGATAAACTTACTTTTGGAATTGGTTGTTCCACTTGATTTAGCAAACCATTTTATTGGGGTAGGCCAAAAAATATTTTGAACTCCCTGACGGCATCGCTCTATTTGAGATTCAACAGACTCGTAATTACTCAATGGAACTTGACTTCTAAAGTCCTCATAGTTTTTAATTGCTTCAAAGTTATAACGCATTCCCATTTCGGTTTGTTGAGCTTTACTCAAAAGATTATTTAATAGTTCTTCTTGTACCTCATGTGGGTATTTTATAAAGAGTTCTATTTGATGAACTCTTTTTTTTAGAATCCAAGAAGCAATCGAGTTGAACAGGGGTATGGGCATAAAAATATTATTACCTTTCGAAGATAAAAATATTTAAGTCGTATAAAGAATATGTTCGAAGGTACCTTAAAAAAAATGCAAACGGAACGTGCAGCTCCCATCAATTATTTTTTGAATACAGAAGAAGGTTTTCTTCATTTGAACCAGTGTTTAAATAGAACACTTCAGATAACACATATAGGTTCGCAATGCCTAAACTGCAATCAATCTTTGCCTATTTTTAGACAGGGTCATTGTAAGTCTTGTTTTTTTGACAGTCCTGTAACAGGAGACTGGATTATGCGTCCTGAGTTGAGTAAAGCTCATTTAGGGGAGGCTGATCGTGATTTAGAATACGAACAAAAAATGCAGTTGCAACCACATATTGTTTATTTGGCATTAAGCAGCCATTTGAAAGTGGGTGTGACGCGAAAAAGTCAATTGCCCACCCGATGGATAGACCAAGGCGCTCATGAGGCGGCGGTATTAATAGAAGTACCTAATCGCTATCTGGCTGGAGTGGGAGAGGTTGCTCTAAAGAATTATTTTTCTGACAAGACTAATTGGCGTAAGATGTTACAACACCAAGCCGAACCCATTCAATGGACGGATGAACGAAATAAAGCATTAGATTGTTTACCAAATGAATTGAAGCCTTACATAAATGAAAAAGATTTTTCAGTTGAAAAATTACAATTTCCAGTACTGCAATATCCAGAAAAAGTAAGCAGTTTAAACCTCAGTAAAACGCCCTTATTTGAAGGGAAATTAATGGGAATAAAAGGACAGTATTTATTGTTTAAAGATCAGACAGTCTTTAATATTCGTTCCAACGAAGGACAACGTGTAAAAATTTCAATAAGCTAAGAAATATGTTTGTCCGAATCTGTAATTAGTTTCTGCAATTCTGTGAATTCTTTTTTAGTTAAATCACGATATTTTCCTATGCCTACATTGAGTTCAATATTCATAATTCGGATACGCTTTAGTTTTACTACCCTATAATTTAAATATTCACACATACGACGAATTTGTCGGTTCAGACCCTGAGTAAGAATAATTCTAAATTGGTTTTTGTGAATTTGTTCTACCACACATTTACGAGTTATTGTATCCAAAATGGGAACTCCGTTGGCCATTTTTTCGATAAACTCCTGAGTAACGGGTTTGTTTACGGTGACAATATATTCTTTCTCATGATTGTTACGAGCTCTCAAGATTTTATTGACAATATCACCGTCATTTGTTAAGAGAATAAGTCCCTCACTTGGTTTGTCCAGCCTTCCAATTGGAAATATTCTAGATGGATAATTGATGTAATCAATAATATTATCTTTTTCTACTCTTGTATCTGTGGTACAAACAATTCCAACGGGTTTATTAAAAGCTAGATACACATTTCGTTCTTGGAGATCTTCTACTAACACCCCATCGACTTCTATTCGGTCTTGGGGAGTCACTTTTTGACCCATCACAACCTGTTTGTCATTTATTTTGACGCGTCCCTCCTCAATCAAACGATCCGCGGCTCGGCGTGAACAATGTCCAATTTCGCTTAAGTATTTATTTAACCGTATTCCTTCAGATTCTTCTTGCATATATCTTAAAGTTTAATTTCATCATTGGGTTTGAGTTCAAAGGTTCTTCTGAATAAACCCACAAAAAGATATAATAAAGGGGTGTCCAAAAACGCAACAAGAATTTTGAATAGAAATCCAGAAAGCACCAACCCCCAAAATAAACTCCAATCCAAAACTCCAAAAATGCTAAGGAGACCAATAACAAGAACAGTGTCAATTAATTGAGAGCTAAAGGTCGAAAAATTATTTCGCAACCAGAGCATTCGTCCTTGAGTTAGGTCTTTCCAAAAGTGATAAATTTGAATATCAACTAATTGAGCCAATAGATAAGCAATCATTGAAGCAAATACAGCAACGGGCGAAAGTGCAAAGACTTGATTAAAGGTAGTGTCGTCAATAGGGGAATTGTCTAAAGCCGGGACCCAATTTGCTATTAAAAGAATTCCCACAGAAAAAAAAGAAGCAAAAATTCCAGCAACCACCACTTCATTTGCTTTCTTTTTCCCATAAATTTCTGAAATTAAATCTGTTATTAAAAAAGTAATGGGATAGGGTAGAATTCCAACTGAAAGCTCAAAAAGTTGATTTCCAAAAACTGAAATTTCAAAGGGACGCCAATAAAAGAACTTTTGAAAAATTAAATTAGAAACGACTAGCGAAGTGATAAATAAGCCTGCGAGATAGAGGTATATTTTTTTTGCTAATTCTCTTTTTTGTTCTGTCATTTATTCAATACTTAGGTCAAAAGGGATAAGCATTTGAACAGATAGTAGGGGATTTTTGGGATCTGTATGTTGAAATTGTTGTCTAAGGTTTTTAGGAACCCACTGCATCCATGTCAATTTTGATTCAATAGAAGGAAGCACTCCAGAAAGTACACTTTCCAAATCTTCTTCAAATTTTGGATAATTTACAATGTTATAGTTTTCTATATTTGCCGCTTTTGCAGCAGCAATTATAGCATCTTGAAGTCCTCCTAAATGATCTACAAGACCCACATTCAGGGCTTGTTTTCCACTCCACACCCTTCCTTGTGCTATTGATTCTACTTCAGCTGAGGTTAACCCACGACCATCAATGACACGTTTTTTAAAGGTGTTGTAAGTGTTTTCAATACTTTTAATTGTTCTTTGCTTAAACGTTTCCGATATAGGTTGGAAGAAGCTATAACCCAATGCATTTTGATGTGTTTCTACCGTTTGAGCATTAATTCCTAACTTTTTTGTCATTCCGTGGATATTGGGTAAAGAAGCGAAGACGCCAATCGAACCCGTAATGCTGAGTGGATCAGCATAAATCTGATCTGCACCCGCAGCAATATAATATCCTCCAGAGGCTGCTACATTTCCCATAGAAACAAAAATAGGTTTTTTACTTTTTAAGTTTTCAATGGCGCGCCAAAGTAAATCTGATGTCAAAGCATTTCCTCCAGGAGATTCCAAACGAAGCACTACGGCTTTAATCCAGTCATCATCAGCTAATTCTTGAAGTGTTTCAACAAAAACACCTTGAGCAATCATGTTTTCAGTTCCTTCACCATACATGATTGGACCTCGAGCAAAAACAACTGCAATTCGATCTTTTATGTCAGTGTTGTAGGTTGATGAAGCATTGTTTAGCTGTCTTATTGACGCCAAATGGATTTTTTGGCTTGAAGATATTTCAAGTGCTGTTTTTATACTTTCATCAAAATCATCTTCATAAACCAATGCATCAATCAAGGTTTCATTAACACCATCTTCAGGGACAACAATACGTTGGTTGTTGATAATATTATCTATTGTTTTAGATTTTAAATTTCGCGCTTCACCAATTTCTTCTCTAACGGTTTCCCAAATATCGTTTAGCAAGGTTTTGATTTGGTAACGGTTGTCAGCACTCATTTCATTTTCTAGGTAAGGCTCTACTGCGCTCTTGTATTTTCCATGGCGAATGACTTCCATTTTAACCCCGTATTCCTCTTGAAAATCTTTATAATACAAAACCTCTGAAGCCAAACCTTTGAATTCCAAAATCCCTATTGGATTTAGAAAAATAGAATCTGAAACCGAGGCTAAATAGTATCCTTTTTGGGTATAAAGATCACCATATGCATAAATGAATTTTCCGCTTTCTTTGAAGCGATTAAGTGCATTTCGTATGCTTCTTGTTTGAGCCCATCCAGCACTAATGAAATCGGTACGCAAACGAATTCCTTTAATACTTGAATTATTCCTAGCTTTATCAATAGCTGATAGAATATCGGGCAATCCCAAAACTTCATCTTCTAATCCAAGAAAGTGTTGGAATTCATCAAAATTAGCGGCTCGGTCTACTACAGGGTAGTTTAGATTTAGGTCGAGTACACTGTTTTGTTTTACTGATGTTAAGCCAGAAGGAGCATTCATTATACTCGCAATACCAGAAATGAATAACAGTAGGATTACAAAAAAAAGTCCCAAGGCAGTCAGCGTGCCTAAGATAGATGCGAAAAAACTTTTTAGAAAATTCATATTGAAACTTTTGGTTATGCAAATATAGGGTTTTGTAGTTTTGTACTAGAGTTCATAGCATGATCAAAAAGAAGCAAATTTTTATTTCATTGGGAAGCAATCAAGGAGATCGGTTGGTTTACCTTATTAAAGCACTTTGTCTTTTGGAAGCACATGAAATTAAAGTCATTGGGTTGTCCAGAGTTTTTGAAACACCTCCTTGGGGCTTTGAAAGTACACCTTTTTATAATGCTTGTGCGCAACTATACACGAACGTCTCACCACAGGAATTGATGCAAATTCTTTTGAAAGTAGAAAAGTATCTTGGACGTACAAGAACCGAAAATACTGGATATGCTGCCCGCTCTATAGATTTGGATTTATTGTGTTTTGAAGAGGTAATAATGAATTCAGACATATTAACACTCCCGCATCCTAGATTAGAATTGCGAAATTTTGTTTTGCAACCGTTGGAAGAGATTTCTAAAGAATGGATACATCCTGTGTTGAATAAAACAGTTTCTGAATTGAGAGAACAGAGTTCAGACACTGCTGTTTGCAAGCCTTTTCCTTTTTCATTCTGGTCTCCCCCTATTTTTACAACCTATGCTTATATTGCTATAGAGGGGAATATTGGGATTGGAAAATCAACTTTAGCTCAACAAATTAAAGAGCAATACTCAGTCGAACTTCATTCTGAGCGGTTCACTAATAATCCTTACTTACCCCTTTTTTATAAAAATCCACAAAAGTATGCTCTAGATGTTGAGACCTTTTTTTTGAATGATAGAGTAGAGCAAATGGTACAATTTTGGAATGAAGAAAAAGCCTCAGTAGTTTCAGATTATTTTATTTATAAGTCTCTTGTTTTTGCCGCTCAAAATTTAACATCACTTGATTTCAGATCCTATGAAAAGCAATTTTCAAGTCTTGTCACTAAATTAAATGCACCCTCTTTTTTGGTTTATCTTAAAGCAGATATTTTTCATTTAATGAGACAAATTAAGAAAAGAGGGAGGCCTTTTGAACAAGAAATAAAGGAGGATTATTTAAGAAAAATTGACCAAGGCTATGAAAATCTAATGCAAACAAATTTCTCATTTCCAGTAGTTAGGATTGAAGTAGACGAGTTGAATTTTGAAACTGATACGACAGCTTTTCAAGGCATACTTAGAAAAATTTATGCTACTACTTTTTTGTAAAGTAATCCCAAACAACCACTCCAGTAGCTACGCTGATGTTTAATGAATGTTTGGTTCCAAACTGAGGAATTTCAAGTGCTTGACCACAAGTATTAACAACTTCTTGTGCAACTCCACGAACTTCGTTCCCCAAAATAAAAGCATGTTTACTGTTTTTTTTCGGTTGAAAGGCATCCAGTAGAACGGCTTTTTCTGTTTGTTCAATTGCCCAAACTGAAACCTTTTCTTTTTGTAGTTTTTGAACTACATCTAAGGTGTTCTCAACATATTCCCAAGCTACATTTTCTGTTGCTCCCAGTGCAGTTTTATGAATGTCTTTGTGAGGAGGAGTTGCCGTAATGCCACAGAGGTAAATTTTTTCAATTAAGAAAGCATCTGCAGTTCGAAACACTGAACCTATGTTATTAAGACTTCGAATATTATCTAAAATAAGAATTAAAGGTGTTTTTTCAGCTTGCTTAAAATCGCTTACTGTTTTCCGAATTAATTCTTCATTTTTTAGTTTGCGCATAACTTTTGACAAAAAACAAAAGTACAACCTCTTAAAGTTCTATTGCTATTTGCATCTTTGTTTTTCGAAAAAACAATAATTTTTTAAATACATTCGTAAAAACGATTCATTTTGGCTAAAGCAGCAAAAGAGACCCCTTTAATGAAACAATACAATATGATCAAGGCAAAATATCCAGATGCTTTATTGTTGTTTCGTGTGGGTGATTTTTATGAAACTTTTGGAAAAGATGCCATTAAAGCTGCTGGAATTTTAGGTATTATTTTAACCAAAAGAGGAGCTGGAAGTTCTAGTGAAACAGAATTAGCAGGATTTCCACATCATTCATTAAATACGTATTTACCTAAATTAGTTAAAGCAGGATGTCGAGTAGCTATCTGTGATCAGCTGGAAGATCCCAAGATGACAAAGACCATTGTGAAAAGGGGAGTAACTGAATTAATTACACCCGGAGTTTCTTTACATGATGATGTCTTAGATCAAAAGAAGCACAATTATTTAGCTGCCGTCTTTTTTGAAAAAAAATGGGGAGTTTCTTTTTTGGATATTTCAACAGGAGATTTTTGGGTAGCCGAGGGAACCACAGAACAAATAGAGCAATTATTACAAAGTTTTTCACCCAGCGAGGTATTGGTTCCAAAACCCAAAAAGAAATTATTCCAGGAAAACTTTGGCTTGCAATACCATTGTTTTTATATGGAGGATTGGGCATTTGAATTAAGTACTGCTCAAGAAAAGTTAACGACTCATTTTCAAACAAATTCCTTAGAGGGTTTTGGTGTTCAGAGATATACAGTAGGGATAAGTGCTGCAGGTGCAGTATTGCATTATCTATCAGAAGCTCAGCACTCAAAATTGCAGCATATTACCCGAATTTCACCCATTGCTCAAGAGGGTTTTGTTTGGTTGGATCGATTTACTCAGCGTAATTTGGAACTGTTTCAGTCCACACATCCGGAGGGCATACCCCTTATTTCTGTTTTGGATCATACCCAAACTGCTATGGGAGGACGTTTGTTGAGAAGGTGGTTGGCTTTTCCATTAAAAGAAAAACAACAAATAGAATCCCGTCATGAAATTGTGCAGGGATTTATTGAACAAGATGAGGTTTTGTCTCAGGTTCAGCAAGCTTTGTCCAATATTATCGATATAGAGCGAGTAATGGCCAAAATTGCCACAGAGAAAATTAGCCCAAGAGCTTTATATCAGTTGCAATACTCTTTGACTGAAGTAGAAAGTCTCAAAGCCCATTTAGAAAATGGAACGAATACAACCATTAAGAAGCAATTGAAGCTACTCCCTTCTTGTGCCTCAATTACTGCTTTGATTCGTCAAACGATTCATCCAGAAGCGCCGGTTTTGGTCTCCAAGGGTACAGTGATTGCTGAGAGGTTCTCTGAAGGCTTGGATAGATTAAGAGGATTGCGAGATCAGTCTCAATCCCATTTGGATGCTATGTTGGAAAGAGAAACGGAGCGTTCACAAATCCCTTCTCTTAAGATAGCTTTCAATAATGTGTTCGGTTATTATATTGAAGTTCGTAATACCCACAAGGACAAAGTACCCGATGATTGGATCCGAAAACAAACTCTTGTGAATGCAGAGCGTTATATCACTGATGAGCTCAAAACCTTTGAAGCAGAAATCCTTCAAGCAGGAGATAGAATTATGGCTCTGGAACAACAGTTATTTGCCCAGTTAATTCAAAAGTTACAAAAAGAGTTAGAGATACTTAAGCAGAATGCCAATGCAGTAGCCCAGTGGGATATTTTAAGTTGTTTTGCAAAAACAGCTCTGAAAAATAATTATTGCCGTCCCATGCTTACTCAAGGAAATGAATTGACTCTTAAAGGAGCTCGTCACCCAGTTATAGAACAACAATTACCATTGGGGACACCCTATATTGCTAATGATCTTGAATTAGACCGTGATACTCAACAGATTATGATGATTACGGGACCTAATATGTCCGGTAAATCAGCAATTCTAAGGCAAACAGCTTTGATTTCACTACTTGCTCAATTGGGAAGTTATGTCCCAGCAACACAAGCAACTTTAGGTATTGTAGATAAAATTTTCACAAGAGTGGGAGCCAGTGATAATATCTCTATGGGAGCTTCTACTTTTATGGTTGAAATGAATGAAACGGCCTCCATTCTAAATAATATTTCGGAGCACAGTCTAGTGCTTTTAGATGAAATAGGCAGGGGAACCAGTACTTATGATGGAATTTCTATCGCATGGGCTATCGCAGAGTATTTGCATGAACATCCTTTCAAACCTAAAGTGCTTTTTGCAACACATTACCATGAGCTAAATGAAATGACACAACGGCATCCAAGGATTAAAAACTTCAATGTTTCAATTAAAGAAACAAGTGATAGTGTCTTGTTTTTAAGGAAACTGATTCCAGGAGGAAGTGCGCATAGTTTTGGAATTCATGTTGCAAAAATGGCGGGGATGCCAAAACACGTCCTTCTTTCTGCAAAAGATAAATTAAAAGTTTTGGAAGCTTCTCATGGACTCAAAAAATCAGACAATGAAAAGAAAGACACCGAAGAGAATTTACAACTCAGTTTTTTCAATCTAGATGATCCACTTTTAGAAGCACTCAGAGATGAAATTACTAGCTTAGATATTGATACGCTAACCCCAGTAGAAGCTCTAATGCAACTCAATCAAATCAAGCGACGCTTAACCCAAAAGTAAGTAAGGATTTACCCATCAGTCAGACTCTTATAAAAGGCATATCTTTTTTCATTAAAAATGCTCTTATTAATTTAGAAAGAATTAAAATTATTTTACATTTGCAATCCACAATGCGAAAGTAGCTCAGGGGTAGAGCATCACCTTGCCAAGGTGAGGGTCGCGGGTTCAAATCCCGTCTTTCGCTCTGTCGCTTGCTCGAGTGGTGGAATTGGTAGACACGCCGGACTTAAAATCCTGTGCTCTTTTGGGCGTGCGGGTTCAAGTCCCGCCTCGAGTACTTTAAGAATCCGTAACAGATTGTTTCACATGATGTTGCGGATTTTTTTATTTGTTTTTGGCAACATATTGGCAACAAATCAATGTGTTTCTTGACTATTTAAAAGCTAAAACTTCTCAGACACTCCTAATCCAAGAACAGGGGCATGGGTTTTAGAAAACGGTTTTTCTATTGAAACATGGGGATGAGATTTGATATGTAATCCATTCTCTATATCTTGAAGGCATGAAAAAACTAAAGGAAAAACAATAGCGATACTCAGAATAGTGAGGTCTATATCTATTTTAATAGAAAACATTTTATATAGTTTTAAAACTATAATTGTTTCTGTCAGAATTATAAAAAGTCTAAAATTGAAAACGGAATAAATTGCTTTTAACATATGTTTTAATTATCTGAACTCTCCGGCCCTTCTTTAGAAGTTTGATCACCCTCTCCTAGATTAATTCTAAAAACTAACTCATGTGTTCTTAAATTAAGTTGAGACAGTCCGTTATCTGTTGGTGTTTCGTATGCATATCCAACATCAAACATTCCTAGAGATATCAAACTCATAAGTGCCATTGAACTATTGGTTCTTATTGATAATCCAATATCAAACTGATTTTGCCAACTAACCATTCCAGTTATATCAGCAGTGGTAGGAAGACCTTTTACTTTTCTGATCATAACAGATGGTTTAACCAAAATTCCGTTAGAAACTGCTAAATCAACCCCACCACCAAGGTAAGTATGTACACGATCCTTTGCCGTTATAGCAAGATTATCTGTTTCTCTTTTTACATTAAATAGCCTAGGAATAGAAAAAGACACCCAATAATTCGCTCCTTTTAAATAAGCTCCCGCCCCTATATTGGGGTTAAACTTACTTAGACTTACCTGGCTAGGATCTCCAACTGATTGGTAAGTAGTTAAACTTGTAGGGTCAGCGCTATAAAAGTTTCCACCTCCTTTAAGTCCTAAATAAAGTTGGGTAGACTCCATATCCAGCTTGTAAGAGAAGTCTATATAAGCAAAGGTTTGTTGTTCTATAAAAACCTTATCTGATACCAAAGAGATTCCAAGGCCAACATTATTTTCTCTAGCAGAGGAAAACGCAAAGGCTAATGTATTTGGAGCATCTTGAACAGATGCCCACTGACTTCTTGAGGTAAATGATAGCATATTGGATGCATCTGCACCTGCATAAGCAGGATTAATGACATTCATATTATAACGATAGAGTGAGTAGTATGATTCTTGTTGGCCAAAAATAAGTATTGGTAAACTCAGCAATAATAAAAAGACTCTTGTTTTTTTCATATTTATCTTGTCAAATAAAACCACCCTTCAAAATCTATACTATCATTTCCATCTAGATCAATTCTGTAATAATAACTTCCTGCAGGGAGTTCTATTCCATCAAGTTGACCATTCCAATCATTATTATAAGGCTTGAAGTTAATCAATTCTCTTCCAGTTCTTGAATAAATCCATACTTGATTATCTAGATAACGGTCTATTTCTTTTACTTGCCAGGTATCATTCATTCCATCTCCATTAGGAGAGAAAAAGGTTACGATATCTATTGACGCTCTTAAGGCAGGGTTACTAAATCCTTGAGGGAAGCTGTTTGGTATCAGTGGATCTGTTCCTGCTATTTTTTCATCTAGGTTCGGGAATCCATCACCATCCTGGTCATTGTAGGGATCGTCATCTACACTGTCTAACTGATCCACAACACCGTCTGCATCTGAATCAAGTAGACTGGATTCTAAATAATTAGCCTTCCCATCAAAGTCTGTATCATCATCGCGTGGATCACCATTATTATCTAAATCCTCATCGATTGTTAATAGTCCATCTCCATCATCATCACGATCAAGATGATCTAGTATTCCATCATTGTCTGTATCTAGAGCAAAATTATCTCCAGGAGCGGTAATCTCATCAACTGTAGGCACACCATCTCCATCATCATCAAGATCGTGATAGTCAGGGATATCATCTCTGTCAGTATCTAAATAAAAGTCAACGGATCCAAGATTAATTTCAAATCTGGAAGGTATTCCATCATTATCATCATCTATATCAAGATAATCCGGTGTTCCATCACTATCAAAATCAAAAGCATCTGACGGATTACCATCTCCATCTAAATCTGGTAATTCATCTACAGAGAGAATACCATCAGAGTCATCATCTACATCAAGATAGTCTGGCGTACCATCACCATCAGAATCAATTGCATCAGCAGGGTCAAAATCACCGTCAGGATCAGTCCCTTCAAACAAACTAAATATACCGTCGTTATCATCATCTGGATCTAAGAAGTCAGCAAATCCGTCATCGTCAGTATCCAGGGCACCAAAGTCAGCAGAGATGTCCTCAATTATACCTTCAATAAGCGAACCTTCAAACTCACTGTAAATATGATCCCCATCATCATCAGGATCACGAGAGTTAATAATACCGTCACCATCAGTATCTGAACTGACTAAATTTGGATCTACTTGGTTAACAGGTGTAATCTCTGTATCTAGCTCAAATATTTTTTCACTTGCTGGATTTACCTCTATAAACTGTTCAACCTCTGGAATGGGAACATTGGGATCCCCTGCGGTAGTGTTTACATAGGCAATTTCTACCTCATAAATACCGTCACCATTAGCATCATCAGGATTATTTGGATCGGGTGTATTAATAAATGATAAATAGCCTTCTTCAGAATCGTTTTTAGTTGAAACATTAGAGAGATATTTACGTCCAGTTGTTCCAGAGGAGGGCTCACCACCAACTATTTTCACCTTGCTTGCATCCGCTCCACCCACTACTTTTTTACGAACCTTCCACTTTCCAACATTACGGTCTGTTTTAGGGCGTGAATTTGGATAAGTGACAGCACTATTCTTTCCAGGGCCACCACCACCAAACAATCCAATACCAATTGAGATATTAAAGTCTTGATAATAAGTCACAAAGACATTTTCAGCTACATCGGAGATTCCGTCATTATCATCATCGATATCCGGAACATCCCCAAGATCATCTGAGTCATTGTCTCCATAAACATCAACCTGATCTGGGATCCCATCATCATCATTATCGCTTGTAAACTCAGCATTAAGAGGGAAGTCATCTTCTCCATCTATAATTCCATCTCCGTCTGTATCTGGATTGTTAGGATCCGTTCCTTGGAGTTCTTCTAAAAAGTCTGATATACCGTCGCTATCTGAGTCTAAAGGACTGTCATTTGGATCCTTCGGATCGCTTCCAGCCAACAACTCGTCTTGATCACTGTACCCGTCATTATCATCATCATTATCTTTATTGTCTCCAATTTCATCTCCATCACTATCTAACTGCTCCTCTGGATCTAGAGGGAAGACATCCTCACTATCTGGAGTACCATCATTGTCGTCATCTGGGTCTACAGCATTTGGAATACCATCCTGATCTGTATCCTGAGAATATAATGGGTTTAATGGGAAGGGATCTTCTTTGTCATCTACTCCATCACCATCGGTATCGGGATTCTCTGGATCCGTACCTAAAACAGCTTCTTCTATATCTGAGAGACCGTCCCCATCACTATCTAGTGGGAAGTCCTGATCATCAAGAGGATCTGTCCCAGCAACTATTTCTATTACATCAGGGTAACCATCATTATCATCGTCATCATCGGCATTATTACCAATACCATCAGAATCGGTATCCTGACTCTCTGTTGGATCATACGGGAATATGTCCGTTCTATCTGGCACCCCATCATTATCATCATCTGGATCTAATAAATCAGGTATACCATCCTGATCCTGGTCACTGTTGTGTTCTGGATCCAGCGGGAAGGCATCAATCTTATCATTTACTCCATCGCCATCAGTATCGTAATTATTAGGATCAGTACCTAAGATAATTTCTTCTGCATCGGAGAGACCATCTTTATCTGCATCCTCTGGAATACTGGCAGGATTGTAAGGGTTACTACCTTCTAGTATTTCTGTCTCATCAGAGTATCCATCATTATCGTCATCTAAATCAGCATTGTCTCCAATACCGTCATTATCACTATCTCTAGATTCATTTGGATCATAAGGAAACTCATCATTAATGTCTAATACTCCATCCCCATCTAAATCAGGATCACTATTGTCTCCTATGCCGTCCCCATCAAGATCACTACTCTCACTTGAGTTAAAAGGGAAGCGGTCTTTACTATCTGGCACACCATCATTATCATCATCTGGATCAATTTCATTAGGAATACCATCCCCATCAAAATCATCTGCTAAAATTTCATTTAGTGGATCAAGAGGTGCAGGATCTTCTCCATCATTAAAGCCATCATCATCGGTATCAGGATCATCAGGATCTGTACCTTCAATAGGCTCTTGAGCGTCTGATAACTGATCATCATCTCTATCTCCAGGGGTACTATTAAAATCTTTTGGATCAGAACCACCAAGGGCTTCTGTTATATCAGAATACCCATCGTTGTCATCATCAGTATCCGCATTATCTCCAATACCATCAGCATCTGTATCGACACTCTCTGAGGGATCTAATGGAAAGCGATCTATAGTATCTGGTACTCCATCATTGTCATCATCTAGATCATTCTCATCTGCAATACCATCTCCGTCGGTATCTGTTGAACTCTCTGCATCAAGAGGGAAGTCATCTTCTCCATCTGGCGTGCCGTCTCCATCCGTATCTGGGTTGCTAGGATCTGTGCCTAACTCTTCTTCTTTAGTATCAGGTAAGAAGTCTCCATCCTGATCCTCTGGGAACTCTTCTGGATTTTTACCATCTGTACCTAGTTCTAGTTCTAATAGATCATCATACCCATCATTATCGTCATCTGGATCTAAAAGGTCGATAATACCGTCTCCATCTGTGTCTATGTTTAAGTCTCCATCAAGTGGCTCAGTATCAAACTTATCACTTATACCATCCCCATCGGTATCTGGATTGGCTGGGTCTGTGCCTAGGGCAAGCTCTTGGTTATTAGTCAGCCCATCTCCATCAGGATCACGAGGGTAATCAAGTGCATCTTTAGAATCAGTTCCGTCTTGGTTTTCTACTATGTCGTCATAGCCGTCGTTATCATCATCCGTATCGGCGTTGTCTCCAATACCATCTCCGTCATAATCAGAAGACTCATTAGGATCAAACGGCAAGGCATCATTCTCATCACGCACCCCATCGTTATCATCATCAGGATCTCTTGTATCAGGGATACCATCCCCATCAGTATCTAATCCCGTATTCGGATCTAAAGGAGCAGAATCAAACTTATCACTCACCCCATCCCCATCGGTATCTGGATTATCAGGATCAGTACCTATTGAAGCTTCTTCAATATCTGTAAGTCCGTCGTTATCTCGGTCTCCAGGAATACTAGTAGCATCTAGTGGATCAGTACCAGCACCTTCTTCCTGAGCGTCAGTAAAGCCGTCGTTATCGTCGTCTGGATCAATACCATCATTTAGACCATCACCGTCGCTATCAGGCTGGTTAGAAGGATCTAATGGATAAGGATCTTGTTCATCGGGGAGTCCATCGTTGTCATCATCAGGATCTGTCTTATTTGGAATACCGTCCCCATCTGTATCTGTTTGATAATTTGGATCTAAGGGGAAATCATCCTCTCCGTCTATAGTTCCATCCCCATCAGTATCTGGATTATTAGGATCTGTGCCTATTTGTGATTCTACATTGTCAGGGAGCTGATCATTGTC
>Ga0209603_1000726_pt1 | contig 38273 bp, 8 predicted proteins | sample COGITO_mtgs_1206_FD_184812 | JGI IMG/M metagenome (GOLD analysis project Ga0209603, IMG submission 184812) | Pelagic marine microbial communities from North Sea - COGITO_mtgs_120607 (SPAdes) (version 2) | ecosystem: Environmental > Aquatic > Marine > Epipelagic ... | reverse complement strand
ATTCGTAACCGAAAGGTTTACGTCATCACCTGCACAAATAAACTCAGGATAAACTGGAGTTACTTGTTGCGCATCAGTAATATCTATGTTAGATGTCAAAGTATCGTTTCCTGGACGACCATCACCTGTAAGTTGCGTGTAAGCAAGCACTGAGTAAGTACCACCAACGTAATTACTGATGTAACCCAGTTCAACAGTGTCTTTTCCACCGAATGGGATAGACAATCCTGTTGGAGTAGCCGTCATAGTAGTACCGAAGATATCAACGCTAACAGTCAATGATGTTAATGTGTTTTGACCATTATTAGCGACCTGAACACTTACCATCAAACTATCATCACCACAAATCCCGTTAGTTGGGTTCAGCAATGCAGTTAATGCAGCATCATCACCAATAACATCGTACTCATCAGCACCGATATCAACCGTAGTTGAACCTGACATTGGACGAGCATCGCCATCGATATCCACAGTCACACCTACAGTATTATCACCAGCATCATTCGCTAATGGACCGTAAACATGAAGATCCGTTGCAGTAGCAAAGATTGGATCACCTTCTACTGAATTCATGTGCATCGTTGAGTCCATGCTTTGCAACTCACCGATAGAATCGATTGTAGTCACAGCATATGGGCTACTTACATAACTATAACCTAGGTAAGTACCTGTGCTGTAGTATAAGTTGTAATCCGCAAAAGCGCTAGTGTTGTAGTTATACAATGCATATGTACCACCCGTAAAGATGTTGTTACGGTAGTTTACGTTTGATGCGTTGTAGTAATCACGAACACCCGCATAACCACCAACAGCCGTGTTGTGGTAAACACCAACACTATCAGAATATAGTACGTTCATACCATAGTATCCTGCATTAATCATGTTGTTTGTGATCTCACTTGGCGCATTAGCTGTACTCGTACTAGACAAGTAGTAACCGTAGATACCATAGTACAGATCCGACATGTGGTTACCAGTGATTTGACAACCATTCACTTGATATGGGTAAATACCATAAGCAAAGTTCGAACGGAAATCAGAAAGCTCATTATCGCTAATCTCGACGTTGTCTGCGTAGTATACGTAGATACCGTAGTAGTATTGCTCCGTTAATGAGTTATCGGAAATTACTAGATCACCATTACGTGCCGCTGAAGAGCCGTAGAAACGAATGGCAAAATAACCACCCACTATTTCATTGTTTTCAATAGTGATGTTTTGCTCACCGGCTGTGCTCGAATAAATCGATGTAGCACTTGCCGAAGCAACAATACCATTCACTGCACTTGACGTTGATGTTGTACTTCCCATAATGGTATTACCTGAGATGGTAATGTCGCTTGCGCCATTCAGACGGAAACCATTATTGTTGGGAGTGTAGATGAACAAGTCTTCAAAGTGCATGTACTTCGCTCCTTCTAGAACAAAGGCAGCGTCTGTACCAGCGACAATAGTATCGTTAGTAGATGTACTTCCTTTGAAGGTTACAGTGTTTGTCATAGAAGATCCATTGATTTCTCCTACGTAAGACGATGTAGAGAATGAACCGCTCTGGAATTCGAAGGTTACTGCACCGCCGATACCACAAACGTTCAATACACTCATCACACTATCTAGTGTAGTAAAGTCACCAGTAGGACCTACTGAATACGTACCTGCTGCTAATGGACCTGTACATTCCGTTTGGAAAGTAAATGGACCTTCCCATGTATTGTTACAACAGTTCTGTACATAGAAGTCATACGCTGTGTTTGGAGACAAACCAGTTAAACTGTAAGGCGCAGTAACGTTCGTATCAACCGTTCCTAACAATGCGTTTACACCTGTACCCTGAATGAATCCTGTAGGACCGTATTCAACATTGAAACAATTCGTACCTGTATAGCTCCATGTCAAATCAGCAGATGAGCTTGTAATATTGCTCGCCATTTGATTGTAGTTGATACATGCAGGGATTGCTTCAATCTCAACACTATCAATGTATGCATAATCAAATGAAGATGCCTTACCATAGAATCTGAACCCTACTCTCTTATCTCCAGCCTGAACCGCACTTGAATCCAAGTAAACCTGGAATTGCTGGTACGATGTGTTACCGTTTAGAGAGATGTTTTGTACTGTACGAGCAGTCTCGTAGTTACCCATAGCATCAGTCATTACAACATCAAAACCACCTGGGTAAGTAGTTGAACTTGTACGTGCCCAGAACTTAACCATTAATCCACCCTGATCTATGTCTTCAATCATTGGTGCACTAACTACGTTAGTATCGGTACCACCTGAGTACATGATAGCACGTAAAGAATAACTACCAGAATATGCGTAGTAATTCCAACCGTATGCATACGTGTAAGACGATCCATTATCAGTATCGTAGACCCAACAGCTTGGAAGGTTTGCATTTGAGGATGTACCTGAGTAAGCAGGGGCTGTTTCAAAACCATCCGCCCAAGGAGCAGTTGTCGGTGAACAGGGCGTTGTTACTGAAATTGGTCCGTACCACGGTGAATTAAACCCTTGCATTGGACACAAAGATTGAATGTAGAACTCATATGTAGTGTTTCCTAATAAGGTGTCTATTGTCCATTGATTTCCTATAACAGTATCATAGAGGATTCCCGTTCCTTGAGAGAACCCTTGGGGACCCCATTCGATACGATAAGACGATACAACACTACTGTCGTTCCAGCTGAAAGAATATGAAGTGTCTGATGTTGCTGAGGCCACTATGTTTGTAGGTTCCGGACAATTTGGAATATCACGAATCTCTACATCATCGATGTATGCGTAGTTGTAACCATAGGTATATCCTGAAGGGAATTCAGGGATCATTAGGAATACGACACGCGATGCAGTTGTCGGCACATTATCCAAGTCAATAGTATAATCACCATATGTAGTTCCCGTGAATGCAACAGTATCTACGATATGAAGTGACCCCAATGACGCATTAGTATCTGCAGTTGCTATGATGATCTGATTCACATAAGATGCGCTCGTTGATCCACCACGACCACTAAAGAGTACTTGCTTGTCGTTTCCACCTAAACCGGAAATTCTTGGAGAATAAACCGCTAATGTATCTCCGTCAGAGCTGTTGGTTGACGTGGTACTTACGTATCCGTAGAAACGTACCGCGTTGATACCTGTATTGGCGTAAAAACTGTAATCGTAATTATACGCGTAGAACGAAGAAGACGTTCCTGTTTTCGCATATGCCCAACAATCCGGTAAATCTGGATTTGAAGTGCTTCCGTCAGTGTAACCTTCGAAGCCCGTTGAATAAGGAACTGCTTGATCACCACACTCTGTTTTGAATGTGAATGGACCTACCCAGTTTGAAAATCCTTTACCTGTAGAACTACAGTTCGAAAGTATATATGCATCATAATTGGTGTTTTGGTTTAACCCCGTTATGGTGTAACTGGTATTGCTTGAATTATAAACGTTGCCTGTCCCTTGCGTGAAGCCTGTTGGGCCAACTTGAATCTGGAAGGCAGGGCTAGATGAAGCCCAACTTAGTGTTGCCGACGTCTGAGTCGTTCCTGTCAATGAAAGACTTATAGGCTCAGGACATGGTGGGATATCTTTGACTGTGATGTCATCCATATACATGTAATCGTAAACACCATTACATACAGTTACAAAAGCAACGCGAGCATCGCCTGAAGCAATTCCAGCAGCAGCATCGAGATATACAGTGTACTTTTCAAAAGCATCACTGTTCATGTAAACCGTATCAACGATAGTTAAAGATGAAGCATCTCCTGCCCCATTAGTTACACCGATGATGATTTCGCCTGGATAGGAAGAGAATCCTTTACGACCGTAAAACTCGAGCATCTTCGTTGCACTATCTAGACCTTGAATCTCAGGAGTTAAAGACATTGCAGTATCACCTGAGTATGAAGCCGAAGAAGAACGATACGTTCTTAATGAATTCGATGATGAGTTCGAAATGAATCCGTAAGTATAGTGGTAAGTCGCATATATCGAAGCATTCGACACACCTTGATAGTAACTCCAACATATAGGAAGACTAGGATTTGTCGAACCACCAGTAGATACACCATCTAAGTTTTCAGTGTAGGGCGTGGCTACTAGCGCACAAGGAGTAATAAATGTAATAGGTCCTAATGTATCAGAGAAAGAAGAAGTACTACAGCTCGTAACAGCGTATACATCATACGTGCTTGACGATGCAAGCGACGTAAGAGAAGCTGTACCGCCAGAAACGGTTACTGACGTACCTGCGGATGAAGGATTAAACCCTGCCACTCCGTATATAACCGTAGTAGTTGCACTAGAATTACAACCTAAAGAAACAGTTGCTGTTGCCGAACCTCCTGTTACAGTACCAACAGCGATACCTGCAGGGGCCGCACAGTTAGAGAATCCCGTAGGCAATTCTTGAACCTTAATATCATCAACGATGATATCATTATAAAAAGATGCCGATCCATTAAACTTACTTACCGTAAGTCTTAGAGCAATGTCATTGGGTGTACTGATACATGAAACATCAACTTGTACCATACGCCAGCCACTAGAGTCAGAACTGCCCGACCATACTGGATAGTAAGACTGACCATCAAAAACCTCGACAGTTAAAGTATTATTTCCAACATTGGTACTAGTGTTATTCTTAAACCAGTAAAACTCTAAAGATGGATTTGTCAATGTACTTACATCGATTGAATCCGTTGTGATACTAACGTCACAAGGATATGGAGATGAACCATCAACCCACATGGCATATGACCCTGTCGCACCTGTATTATCAGTTTTACCAGAAGCACCATAACCAGGATTGGATGTGGTTAACTTCCAAGAGGCGTTTGTTGAAGTACTGCTGCAGGAATTGGCTTGAACCCAAGTAGATGGAATACTACTGAAGGTTTGAGTCATTACCTGAGCGGAAAGCGAGCAAAAGGAAAATAGCGCCGCTACCAGCAGCAACGAACGAGTTAGTAATTGTTTTTTCATGGTCTTTACAGCGTTTTGTTCAAGTAAAAATCCCCGCGAAAATGACTTTTCGCGGGGATAGTGGTTTTATTTTTCAATGACAAAAGGAAGGGTTGAACCATCACTAAAAACGAGATGATACATTCCTGATGGTAAAAATTCTAGGTCGAGTATTAGATCTGTTGTTGCGTCTAAACGAACCTCCTTCAGCGCTGCACCATAGGAGTCGTAGAGTACTGCGGATTGGTTATTTAAGCGATTCGCTGTCGCCTCTATGGAAATTGTTCCTCTAGATGGATTTGGATAGAGTAAAACGGAATTGGCCATCTCTTGTATACTCAATGGATTAATCTGGATTGCTGTAGTAAACGAATTTTTACAAAATGCATTTTTTGAGACGGCTTTTAAGTTCGCCGTGCCTGCATTTGTCCACTCTATTTTGATTAATGAAGAATCTGGGTTTGACGTATAAATGGTTCCCAACGCATCTAAAACCCAAGAATAACTCACAGTAGAATCGACATTTGAAATTAAATACCCGTTTTTATTTCCAACCATGGTTGTGGTATCTCCTGTAAATTGTGGCTCTGGAGGACTAGGATAGGCCGTTACGCTCACTAAATCACTCTGAGTATAACAATTAGTCACAGAATCTGTGACAATAACAAAAATCAATGCCGAACTGGTAACACTAATCTGACTTCCTGATGCCTGATTTGACCAGTCATAGGTATAACCTGGCGCGGCAGAAATAAACGACGTATCACCGGAACAAATCGTATCTGATGATACCGTCAGGGTAGCATCAGGATTTGCATTAGCAACTATATCAATTGTATCTGTGAACGCTGAACAACCGAGCAACGAAGTGAGCGTTGCGTACAAGGAACTGGATTGTCCTACAGTCACTGAAGATGTGGCTTGTTGGTTGTTCCAAAGGACCTGATAACTTGAATTTACAGAAAGTGAAACGCTATCGCCTGCGCAAAACTCAGTAGCTCCTGTAACAATAATTGAAGTGTCAATTGCTGCATCTTGATTTACCCATATCGTATCAACAAGTCTCACTCCATGTGGGTAATACCCATGAACCCCTAAAGCACCGGAGTACCCTGCCGGTACCGTAAATTTATAGGTTGGTGTAGATATTTGGGAGGTGACACCGCTTGAAGTATACCAAAATACCGAGTCTAAATCATTCGACAATACATATGAAAGAGAGTCACCAAAACACGCAGAAGCAGTATCTGCTTGTATGAGTTCCATAACGGGTGAATTGGAACAGCTACTCAACATAACCGGACCTATGGTATCAATATTTGATTCTAATACTGCATATCTATTACCCATCGACTGGATAGATAACAAACTACACGAAACACTGTCGTGCGGATCAGTCCAAGAATCCCCATTTATGAATTTATAAGCAATGGTATCTCCTTTAACCAGCGGGATAGTCGCCATGTACAATCCATTGCCAGCGTTAGCTAATGATTTGTCGGAGGGGTCCCAACCGTTAAAGTTACCAGCAATATGAACCTTATTTGTAACTATTTGACCGGATAGATTAGCAATGAACGTTTTGTTCTCAACTTCTACAATCACTGTATCTGTGCTAGTACAACCATAAGTAGTTATGCCAGAGGCAATATATGCCGTAGTTTGGCTGGGATAAACTGTTATATCTGCAGTCGAATCTCCAGTACTCCATAAAATTTGTGTTCCTGCCGCGGGGGGGCCTGTTGATAATAAAACCTGCGTCTGGGTATTATTAAAGGGCATTGATTGACTGATTGATGCTGTTGGAAGAGGATAAATACTGATCCCTAAAGTATCGTAACAAACAGATGAAGCCCCTGTACTTTTAACCCAAACATTCTGGTTAGAGGAATACACCTTTTCATAAAGTGTAGTAGAGTCCCCTGAACTCCAGGTGTAGTTGTAATTTGAGGCAACGCCCAAGTTTTGTACAATGAGCTGAGTGGTGTCACCAAGGCAATTTCCATTTATACCCAGTATCTGTGGGTTGTTTACAAGAATAATAACAGAGTCTGTATGGGACACACCTTGATTATTGATGACATTTAATTTTATTAAAGTATCAGAATAAATAGAAAACGAGCATACCGAATCTAAGGTCCCCGTCGACCACGAATAGGCGCTCAGACTGGTCATATCATAGGTCTCCGCAGTTCGTAAATCTGCTTTTTCCGACGAATTTAAAGCGCGAGACCAAAACCCTATATCATCGAGTGCTGCGAAGGCACCCGGCACTGGAATCGTATCAGCTAATAAACTCATCGGGGCGCCTAACAGTATTCCTAACGGTTGGGGGGTGTTTAATGCACCTAAGACAAGTTCCGAATCAGCCTGAGAACCATTAATTTCCATGCTAATCGTATTCTGAACTTTTTGAATAATCACATGATTCCAATTAGCATTAAGGCTGGCCTCTAACTGTTTGGTTGAGATTTGAAAACTCTGATTCACAAAAGCACCTACAAAACCAATTGTGCACGAATCTGTCAAATAGCAGGCAAAAGAGCCTGCACCTGTACTATCTAATCGCCCAAAAAGGATTCCGGTCGTGCACGAATCTCTCTTGACCCAAAAAGACATGGTAAATTCTGAACTGTCAGCTAATCCTTGATAGCTTGACATAGCCGCTGTTCTCGGGCTTTGGTTATAGATTAAAGCTGAATTGGTAGAGTTGATGTAGTACGAGCCGTTGTCTAAAGCATCTCTATTTTGCTGCAATGCATATCCCAAACCAATTTGCTGAGGGGTCTGTAGCGTTTGGTATTCTTGAATAGAGTTTGAAAAAGGTAACCAGAATACATTTCCTGACGGGAAACCAGAGGGTACATCTACATATGACGAATCCTTGGGAATACTATCTATAGTTAGTTCTACCCTGTCTCCAAAGCAAAAATCAGTTGGAGCTACTATAGACTCTTGAAAAGCCGGAGGAACAATTTCCGGTCCCAGGGTTATGTAGCCAACAGTATCAACTATAGCCGGGAAATATGCCTGCGCTAAAACAATATAAGACCCATAAGCTAAAGATGCCGATGGGACCAAGTAGTTTGTGTAGCTACCTGCAGCTGAATAAGCGGCAACTGTTGCTGTAGAACAAGGCAGTACTTGAGAAGCACTCTGAATACCCAATGGCGCCAATCCAAATTGAAAGACGTTTCCGGACGAAAAGGCACTTGTAATGGTTAACTCAAACTCTATTGAATCACCAGGTGTAGCATAATTATTTACACTGCTTAAATTTACGTTGTAGGATTGCCCATAGGCCATCAAGCCGCTAGTAAGTAATACAGTTAAGACGGTTGTTGCTCGGAATATTAGTTTGTTCATGGTTCATTGGTTTCTATAAAATTAAGGAATCATTCGCCATAATTTGCTCGCCAAGCATTAGGGAAAACTTCTAGTGCTTCGTATATCCTATATCCCGGAAAATCTTTAAGATAGATTCTTACCCAACCGTTCGCCTTATAGTAATCTAATTCTGATAAATCATTGTAATAATTCTCCATCATTGACTCCTCAAAATAACTCTCTCTGAAACAAGCTATAATAATCAATTTCATGTCTTGATTTTGAGCAGATACAGTTGCTATTTGATTATTGTTTTCAACCACAGCTATTTGAGAATCCTTAATTGTTTTTTTAGAAGCAATAAGTAGGCTAACGCTCGCGGGGATATTCAATTCTGCTGGTTTAATTTCTTCCTTAAATGGATTTACGCTTGAAGAATCGACTCTTTTAAGCAATGTTGGTTCATTTTTATAAATTCCATAGACAACGTATTTAGTATGCAATCCCTTTCGAAACATTGCACCTTCAAAAGATGCGATATCAGTTTCCGGGAATTCAACAGAGCTCCTAGAAGTCAATCTATACTTGAGATCCTCGAAAATTGTATTCCCAAAACGATCATAGCCATCAAAATTGAAAATATCAAAGTAGAACAGGGTTGATTCTTCTAATGTGTCAAGAAATCGCTTATCATCCAACTCCATTGGAGTCAATGGAATTGTAACGAAATTTGAGCTTGACGAGCATGATGAGAAAAGAGCGCCCCACACCGCTATTAACGGCAGAAACAATGTATATTGAAACCTCGTATATTTACAGAAGGTAATCAGTCCAATAGACCCAGGAATATGTGGTTTCGACATAACTCTATTTTACTCTTGTTACTTGCTATTGTTTTGACACAATGTAGCGGTGGCTTAGTATCTACTAAATCGATAACACCTAACCGCCATTCAAATATAGTCGTATTTCAAGACACCTTTTACTATCAAAATATCATAGACTTAAATGCAAGCCCTATTTCATCAAGCTCTGATAGTGTTTTCTTGATTAACCCCATTTCTGATACAGCCTTTAATAGCCGAAGTTTAACAACCCTGACCGATTCGGTTTTTCAAAATGATTCGCTGCATCTGATACAAAAAGATACATTATTTCTTGATGTGGAAGGTGAAGTGGCTGTTAAAAGCTTAAGCCAGCTCAGCTTTATATCGCTTTACAGTAACTCCTCATCGGACTTAGTTAAATTCGCTAATGCAGATAATGACACCATGGATAGCTATGATGGATTTATAGAGCAAAATGCGAATAACCCGAACATCTTTCCCGCCATACCCCTGTTTAATATAGATAGTGCTAGCATTTGTAAGTCATTCCGATTAAATACCTCTGTTGTCAATGATATGGATATTGATATAACAGGAACATTCTCACTTATCACAAACGGAAAGAAAATTTTATCTCTAGACACTGCGCTTAATTCTGGCGACAGTATCAATTTCAACACTACGCTTTACGGTGACACTTTAGGGAAAAATGTCAAAATTCGTTTCGAGGACGTAAGTTGTTTAGGGTTCTCCTCTCCGAAGTATATTCAGAATCAGAAAACACTTACGTTTTACTTGGGAGTCGATTCTATTAGTGTGTTCCATGGGAAGGTAACGCCAATGAATAAGCGCTTTTGGTTGGGTAACGATTCTATTGCAATGCCGTTCCAAGATTCTAAAGATTCATTGTTAGGATACATAAACTCCGGAGAAATTCAAGCAAAATATAAATTGGTTGGTTTTGACGGCCCTTTTTACATCATTCGCGAACTAAGAGACTCAGCAGGTTATACATATACAGATAGCAGCTTAATGGTCTCTAGTCCATCTGAATTTACAAGCAATATTCCGGTTCAACAGGATAGCATACTTTTAAATAGAGAATTTATTAATGCAGCATATTATTTGAGACCGATAAGTAGTTTTCCTGTAAGGATTCAACCTCATTATCGGTTAGCCGGCAGGTATGGTGTCCCCTCAAAATGGGACATTAACTATGTCCACGGTAAGGTCACAAAGTCAACGGTTCTCTCTACCACTATTTCCCCAGGTTTATTGCCGAACAGCAGTCATTTAATGGACAGCTTGTCTTTGAAGTCTGTACAACTTACAACTTCATTGACAGGGCCAGGTATAGGCTCTTACCTAGTGAGTGACTCATTGCAGTTTACGACAAGTGGTGGCACCGTGAGCTACAATGATACCTCCGTATGGAAGTTAGGAAATACTCCTAGCGATTTGTTCAATTTTACCCAGCACAACATAAATAGAGTTGTGCCTCCAGATTCTGGGGAAATTATTGGGGCCGTTCTAAATACGGCAGTTGGTCATGTAACTGTTGCTATAGATACTGTAATCGGTTTGCTATTGAAAGAGAATTACACCGTTAAGCAAGGTCTGGCAACTTTAATAGGTTACGCAGAAGGTGTTGTAAAGTACACCGCTGCGAGTTCACTTGAGATCAATACTAGTGGCGCTCTAGATTCGTTAATTCTAACAGCTGATAGTGTTGGTGTTCGCTTTCAGCTATCTGGATCTAGTCTTGTTGAAAGATCTACTGAAATGGAAATTCGATTAGCGGATAATCAAGGTAAAGAACTGTTTAAAGAGAAAACTGCTCTTATGTTAAATACCGATCCTTGGCTTTCAAGGACTTTCGTTTTAGCTCCTCAATATCTTTTGGGCGAACCGCTTAACTTATTGTTAGTTGGGGATATACGTGAATTAGAAGGGTCCTACTTGAGTGTTCAAGACTATTTCCATCTTGCCGTAATCATTGACTTGTACGATTAATGAATAAGAGAATCTCAAATATCGTCCTCGTTCTTCTCATTTGCATGAGTGCTAAGTCACAAAATATTCTTTTGAATAATTGGTCGATACATGAACATCCGGATACTAACTTTTTCTTAAGTATAACCGCCATCGACCAGTTCCGACACACAAATATTGGGATTGGCAAGTGGGTAACCGGAACTATAATAAATACAAATAAGGAGGTTCTTGCATCAGATATCAGAAATCGAGAATTACTTAGGTTTAGTTATTCAAAACCTGATTTTGAAATTGGTTTTTCTACGACTCAATTGAGTCAGCATCACAGAGCAATAGGCGGCGTAGAATTTAATGGTATAATGTCTGGAGTATACCCCGATAACGATACAATGACCGTTGAATCCCTTAGTTCGCTTCACCGAAGCACAGTTACACATTGTCTAGAATTTACTAAAAAAGGACCTAACACTATTTTTCAGTTAGCAATTAACGGCTCCCAAATTAATTCCTTAAGAAACGTTAGTACTCGTGGTGAATTTATAAGAAATGAATTTATCTACTCAGGGGCCTATCAGACTTTGGACGCAACTTACAACGGGCAATTAAATTATTTGGGCTCACCCGAAGAAGCTCTAGGTGCCAATTTAAACTGGAGCGATTCAGTACGAATTACCTCTATCCTGCAGCTTCCGCTTTTACCAAGCCTAAACTTTCACATCATTCATCGGCCAACAGAATTTACCGAATTCCACTTGCGAATGGAAGGATTAAGTTTTCAATCGCAACTGCCCATGAGCTTTGCAGCGGATAGTATAAGATATAAACTGCGTGCAGGAGAAATCCCCAACTATGAAACCTTCACTGAAGAATTGCCTCTAATTTTAAATAACGATGACAACTACAGAAGGTTTGATTCCAAAGTAGTCAATGACACTACTCTATTTTATCGAGCAATCCCTTTTCGTGTAATGGGTGCCTACAAAGTGCAGATTGAGCCCTTAACAAGTGTCGCTTTCAGCTTCTCATATTCTCAATATGACCCGTACTCTATGGTAGTACTAAATACCTTGGTTGAGAGAGCGTATAATGATGAATTAAGGATTCAAGGCGGTTTTAGCGCTTCTGTTATTGGCGCTAGCGTTCAACCAAATCTAAGTCTAGGGATAAAATCTAAATTGGCCAATAAAATCACATTCTTTGGACACACTAACGCCTTATTAAGCTTTCCTTACATTAATTCAACATTAGTACCTTCCTGGAGCAATCGAATCCAACTTAACGCTACACTTCAATATCAATTGTTATGAAAAAGATCTTAAGTCTCGCTCTTTTACTGTTCAGCATTAGCGCGATGAGTCAAAACTATAAACTCGAAGAAAAATCAATTTTATCGGGAGAAAACAAGATAGGTACATTTGAGATGGTGGTTGACACATTAAAAATTGTTCTTTTTGAAAAAGCCAATGTAGAATCGATGATTCCAGACATGATCATTGATTTAGGCATTGATCCAAAATCTGTCCGTTATATCAGTGAGTCCTCATTTATGGGAAACGGGAGTATACGTGAATTAGAGGTTTATATTCCTAGCCCTAAGAAAACACCTCCTTCTAAAGATCGTTTTCAATTCGCTTATAGTCTGGGGCGACATACAGACATGGTTAGTCTTAGGTTGAAGTATTATCGTTATTATGGTATTGACGCAACACTAGGTACGTCTATACATCGACTAGATAATGAGAGGAATTTCGCGTATATAGGTCTTTCTAATGAGTTTAATCAATTTTATAAACTAGGCTGGAGAGGCCACGCCTCATTAGGGCCAATTCTAATGGTAACTTCTAACACCAATGAGATGACGGTTTCAGGAGCGGCTTGCCTAAGTCTGCAAAAGTCTTTCGGAAAAAACGCGTCTTTCGGACCGAAATGGTTTATTGGTGGCTACAACGAACTTTCGTTAGGAATAGTAATAGGTCTATAAAATGAAAAAAGCACTAGTCGTTATATGTTCGGTTGTATTATCAACCCTAAGTTTTAGCCAAACCATATTGGTGGAAAAGGCAATTTATAATTCCAAGAAACCTATTCATCTACACAGTATCAATGGCGATCTACGCGAAGTATATTTCAGTACTCCACAAACCAAATCAATGCTCTTTTACAAAATAGCAGAAGACAAGGTAGTCGAAGATAAAACTATCACCGCGACCAGATTTAAAGGATTTGTAAAGTTGAACGAAGTATATAGCTTAGTTCAGTATCAAGATAGAATAGATGTTATTAGCGCGCTCCGAAGATCAGATCGTTACACCCTAATTAACTCTTCAGAAGGAATTAATATCAACAGTATCGCCTATGATGTGGAGTCTAAACTCTTCTACACATTATCTGGCGATAATATTCTGGAGATGGAGTTGACCCAAGACGAGATCATAAGAGTCGACACTACTTTGAGAAAACTAAAGGTTGATGGTAAAGCACAACGCCTTTCATCATTTGGGGGCAAGCCTTTTGTTAGTGTAGAACATGGCTTAAACCTCAGCGACATCTACATGGTTGATAGTAATTCAACTTTGAAGCTGCGATACCCTATTAATTATAATGCCCAGAACGTGTCCATTGAATTTCTAAATGATGATACACTTTTCGTTTCTAGGAATCTGCGCCCAGGAGAATCAGAACTTGTAATGATTTATGCGAGTAATATTTCCAGGCATCCAGACAGCCTCTATTTGGATAAAATTAATGACCGCGCCCAAGAGCAGATTGACTCCGTAAAAGCAGAGGCTATTGTTAATGCTTTAGAGTTCACTGATACTGTAACTCGAGATGTTGGACAGGGTAGGTTTTCTACTTTAATTAAAAGAACTAACGACGCAATAGTCGCAATGACTACACTTAATTCCGCTTTTGGTGCTAATTCCAAATCTTTCATATCGTCAAAAGACAGCATGTATTTTGTCTTAGGTCCTAAAAGGACTTCAGAAACCGATGCAAAAAAAGATAGTCTCTATTATGCCAAAATGGGTTTAATGACATCAATAATTGATTTGGGTAAAGACAGTGTTGCTTTACCTGAAGATGTAATTATAAGACTGAAATGTCTGGATAAAGAAACAGGTGAAAAACCGCCATTTAGCGTGGACTTCTATGAATATGAGACAAACACCCTTGTGAAAAGTGCAAATTTGTACGATGGTGAGATTTGCTATTTCTCTTATATCCCCACGTATAAATTAGGTCTAACCATTACCTCTGAAGGCTATCTACCACACTCCATTCGCTTCGACAATACTAAGAAAGTAATTAGGCAAAAGCAGATTGAAAAACTAGTGCTCTTGCAAAGATTTAAAGAAGGCAAAGAAGGTTCTTTTACGTTAAATAATATTCAGTTTGACTTTGCGAAGTGGAACCTTACACCCGTTGCTAAACGAGAGCTAGATATAATCAAAACGTCGCTATACTCGGCAAAATCAGTAACTATAGAAGGTCATACAGACTGGATCGGTAGTGATTCATTCAATTTAACTCTCAGTAGAAAAAGAGCTAAGGAGACTCAAAAATACCTGATAAAGAATGGTGTAGATAAGTCTAAATTAAAAACTGATGGCAGGGGCGAGAAGGAGCCAATTGCACCTAACAAAACTGCAACGGGTCGCGCCAAAAACAGACGTGCTGAATTTATAATTAAATAGCCTAAAAGGCGATAAGTCTATAGAGTATAGTAGCTTGAGCACCGCCCGAAGATCGTGCTACAACTGCGTCTTTATTTGAAATGATGACAAAGTTAAAATCGTCAACTTTAGTGTTGATTGGAGACTTAAGGCGCGTTGGAATGGAACGCTTGTCAAAATCAAACATATACACATCGTATCCAGAGGAAGCGGTAAGCGTTGAGTAATAGATTCGACCATCATCATGAATAAAGGGATAAACCTCGTTGTTTGGTGTGTTAATTTCTGGGACTAGTTCTACCTCCCCCCACTCATTGATTCCTGTTTTCAAAACGCGATAAACATCTAGGCCCCCTTCACCTCCAGGCATGTCAGAAACAAAATAAAGATAGCCGGACTTATCATCGTAAAATGGCTGAGAATAGGAATAACCTAATTTTACAAAAGGAGGTACAGCACACTGCGAAAACCCATGTGAAAGATCAACATGTAATAAGGTCATTCTGGTTTCAGCAAGAAAGTCATTGAAGGATTCGTCGTTTATAGCGGCGACCATAAATGAGTTGCTGTCATCAACCGTGACACCACTTACGTTGTACTTAAGCACGTTTATCTCACAAAGATTTTTTGTGCTCACACGTTTTGACTTTTCGGTAATTAAATCAACGCTCCATAAATTAAATTTCTTACCCAATCTTCCGGGCATGCCGGCCTTGTCGCTCACATAAAACAACCTACCGTCACCTACATATGTTGCACCCAAAGAATTGTTTAGTGGAGAGGTCAACTTCGATATTTGAAAACTTTGGTTGAAGAACGATGGTACTTCCGCCTCACGTTTATATTGTGCATTCACGGATAAACTGATTCCGCAAATAAATAATACGCTATATATCGGCTTCATCATAGAAAGAATACTGGCGTTTCAACTATTCTATTTGCAAATACATTCGCCTTTGTTAATCCATAACGAATGGTTGCCATGTGACTTTGTTGTGAGAATAAACTCAGGTCTGATAACGGATACGAATACTGGTATAAAAATGAGAATCCATTATTACTATTAATCTTATAGACCAACCCGACATTAGAGCTACCAATTAATATGCCTGAAGAGAGGTAATCTTGGAATCTTAGCATCAGGTGGACATTCATATCCACCGGGGTATTCTCGACGATATTCAGCAATCCACTGTAGAGAAAATCAAAACCGTAAATCGTTTTATATTCGCTACCTCCATATAAATGCATGACTCTAGCTCCATAGTTATCGTTCAGGAAAAAAGAAGTTCGTACAGCATTACGCATGGTTGCTCCAAAATAGCTTTGACGACCATAATACGCCCCGCTTAAATCGACGTTGTGGTACCACTTTCTAATTACGCCGTTAAGTATTACAAAGTCGTTTTGATCGATATACTGCTCAGATGGCAAATCAACATCTAATCTATTCAGCACATAGCGTACACCCGTAGAGAAATATTCATTTGGACTTATTCGGAGGTGATACGACGTGACAATACCAACCGCTGTATTAGAAATTGGGCCGACATCGTTACTCATTACACTAAGGTTATATCCAAACCGTCCCTTGGTCATTACATCATAGCTAATGTCAGAGGTCACAGGTGCACCATCGATACCAACCCAACGCTGGTCGTGTCCTGCAGAAATAGTTCCGCTCAATCTTCCTGCATATGATGGGGAAATAGCCACCGGGTTGAATAAATAATTATGCAATGATGGATGGCTTTGGCCCGTAACATCAATCGTCAGGACTAAAAAGAGCAGGCTGTAAAAAAGAGTCTTTTTCATCGTTAACGAGCTAAGAAGATGTATCCGGTTTGTGTCCATTTGTTCGGCCTAATTTCTAGAACATAATAATACGTCCCCGACGGCAGTGATCCATTGGTAGACCATACCACTGTACCAGAAGTAGATCCATTAAAGTTAATGTTAGAATTCTCTACTTGGTACACTTTGTTCCCCATTGAATTGAATACCGTAAACTTAAAGTTATTGAAGTATTGCAGACCAGGAATAAATAATGCGTCATTATCTCCATCAGAGTTAGGCGTGACAACAGAAGGTATATAGAATTCACACATGTCTGGATCCAGATAGTTCGGCCATCCATCACCATCACAATCATCTAATGGAATACCATCGCGGTTGTAATCGTATTCTAAACTATCCGGCAACCCGTCATTATCACTATCTAAATCGTAAGCATTAGGTAAGCCGTCTAAATCATAATCAGCATAAGTTTCAATCGAATCAGTGATTAAATCACAGTCAGAATCTATTGCAAATACGCTTGTTGAATCCCATGCATAACATCCATTTGTATCGATCACTTCAATGTAATAAAGACCGGCAGATACTGAGCTATCCGCGAGAGTAGTATCTCCAGATGTCCATAGAATGTCGTATGGCGTTGTACCGCCTGCCACGAATGCAGAAATTATACCTGTAGTATCCTCCGCACAGTAAACGTTACTATCTGTAGCAGCAAGAACGACAAGTGGATCCGGTTGTGGCACGAATAATTTACGTAAAATAGAAGTATACGCCAATGTGTCTTTAGGTGTACATCCATTAATGTCAGTAACTGTTATGTATACGCTATCTGAAGGAACAGAGATAAACCCAATGGTGTCAAAGGTTGTGGATAACGTATCGAAGTTAAATAGTGGATTTAAGCCTCCCGACGTTTGAACTAATATGGTCCCTGTAGTATCCCCAAAACAGAGCACTGGTGTCACGATCGCTGTATCTACGGTAAATGTGATTAAGCTATCTACATAATAGAACTGAGGTGCTTTATAGTCTACAAAACAGCTTGGATCAATGGTATCCTTCACATAGATGAATGACGTATCACCCTGACTCAATGTGTCGTAAGACGTGATAAGCCCCCAAGTTGCATTCAATGTTGAGTTTGGTATAGAGTCAATGGTGTATTCTAACCCATTACCTCCCGATGCATAGATTTCAAGAATTGCATTTGAACTATCCCAACACGTTACAGGGCTTGTGTAAACACTATCTAGTCGGATAGAGTCTGGTTGGTTTAATGAAACACTACCTTCAACAAAACAGCCTTTATAATCTTCTACATACAAGTCGTAAGTACCTGCCCATAAAGAATCTGCAGCGTTCCAGGACATCGTATCAATGAAGTATCCATATTGACCCTGAACCGCAGAGGTCGAATCGAAGCTCCATTCGTAAACAAATCCTTGAAGAGAATCTCTATACGTTGCCGGATTAGACGGGTCATAAGATGTATTAGGATCGATATTACCACCAATTATAACTACTTCAATAGAGGACGAGTCAAATACTTCATTACACAGGAGATCTGTGGTTATAAAATTAATGAATATTGGACTAGGCTCTTCAATCTCAATACTATCGCGAATATCCAAATACGTCTTCTGAGCTTTATGGTAATAGTACGCTGGACAATTTTTATCATCTTCTATAGTAGGGAAGTATTCCGCAGGCGCTATGTTTTCGAAGAGACTTCCTGTCTGGTAATTCAAAGTATCGAGTGAGAAGCTAATATTGTTACCCCCAGAAGCATAGAACTCTACGAATGCATCCGTTGAATCATAACACTGTACCGGTATGTAGTATAAACTATCTAGACGTAGGCTGTCAGGCTGGTCTATGTAGTGATATGGACTAATCATATATTCATTCACACAACCCATAGGGTCCTGTAAAGTGTTCTTCAGGTTTGATACTTTTAAGTGGTACCAGCCGGTATCAAGGGAGGCAAAAGTATTCTGAGTGCTCCAGCTTCCTAATTGTCCGCCGTCTACGGAATAAACTAACTGCGGTGCTACGTAGTTTATATCATCGTTATCCGGTATTATACCACCGTGCGCAAACATCTGTATAACTGCGTCATCATTCTCTACTCCGTTAACCTCTGGATCGTAACAGGAATTCGGAGTCACCAAAATACTATCTAATACAATTGGTCCCGGTGATCTTAGTTCGTAAGAACGGATTTCATCATAGTATACATAACAGTTATTTTCGTCCCTCAGGGTAACGTAATAGCTACCACTATCCAGGCCATCATAAAGTATATATCCAAATCCAGTAGAGTCAGATGTATACGTTGCCCCCGAGTCTACACTAACGTAGATACCATTCGTAGAGGACCACGAAATATCGATTCGTCCATTTTCTGAACCCCAACAACTTATATCGTTATGTACTCCCGCAGTGGTCATTGTCGTAGGCAATGTTGTCTCTAATCTAAAGCTCGACTTTGGTCCTTCGAATAGTTCAACATCCATAGTTCCAGCAAATGTGCTTCCAGTGAACGCCTGGACAGAGACCGTATCATTAATCGTAGTCGTTGTTAATTTCGCACGATGGTATGAGGCAATATCAATTTTATAAAGACCAGGATCAATGCCTTCATCTGATATGTTATAGTTTATAACTGCCTGCCCACCATTAATACCTGTTGGAAGTGAGCTTGATGTTGCTGAAGTTCCGTTCACATTAAGAACATCTTCTGTGGCAATTACTTTTACTATTGTATCTGATCCGTTTAACTCGCTTAACTGTATCGCGATATATCTTGTTAAAACCATTTCTGAAGATCCTGTCAACTTCTTAGAATACGAAACTTCTGTATTCTGGATTGAATTATAAGGCACCGTTAAGGTTAACCAAGAGGCGTTTTCAGTTATTTTAAGGTTTCCATTAGGCGACCAGAAAAGTGAGTTAGACCCCGAGTAATTCGTGGATATTGCCACACCTTCTCCCAGTAATGGGTCATAGCCGCCCACAGACTGCGATCCGTTATTGGTTGTTATTCCGACAACTACTGATTTCGAGGCACTGCTGTCAGGTTGAGAAGTTCTTTGGTATACGGGACAGCCTATAGAATCCGTGACTTGAATGTCATATATTCTCCGCACTTGATTCGAGCTGGTTGAAGATTGTGTATACGGACTAAGCCCCTCAAATAGGTTCGATGTTTGTAAATTTCCTCCATTATCTATAGAATACAAAAGCTCATCTCTTCCCGTAGCCATAATTTCTATGCTCGCGTCATTCGTGTCATGACAAGATGGACGAGATGCCAATATCTGAGTAATACGTATTGGATCAAGTTGGTTTATTGAGAAGAATCTGTTCTGATTATATCTTACCGAAGAACACGATGCTGAATCCTGAGCAACTATCTCATAAGAACCCGCTCCAACACCCAACGAGGAGCCAGATTGATAGCTTGGGCTAGTTACTGAATCACCAAGAATATAATTCCATGTTACTGGGTACGGCCCTGTTGCTAGAACACTTAAAATCCCATCAGAATAATCGTAACATGTTGCGTCACTAGTAATGATAGTATCCACTTGAACTTGATAAACCTCAGCTGACAACTGGATTTTTGGGCTTGTACAACCCGTAAACTTATTAACGTGACGTACGTAATAAACACTCGTTCCTGTGTCACTTGTTGATATCGCAGGTATCGTATCTAATGAATTGTCATTCGCATCAAACCACTCAACATTCAAATTACTTAAGTAGGAAGCACTATAGGGTCCTCTGTTTACGCTCAGCGTATCCTCCGGAGAAGACTTACATATGAAGTAGGTTTTCGCAACAGGCGCTAATGGTAACGAACGTATTACAATAACCGCAGTGTCAAACTCACTTGCACAGCCTGTAACTAAATCATATTGCTGGACATATCTGTAGAACGTTCCAACACTATCTGTTGATGGAGCCGGTAATACCGTCAAAGTATCAGTTGAACCGTTATCTCTATGCCATAGTAAGACATTATTGTTTTCTAAGGCGCTTGCTGTAATAACTGTAGGGTCTTCATATTGACAATATTCGTAGTCACGAATCATTGGTTTTTCAGGCAAGGATTGTACGCTCACCATCTGCTCGTAACTGTATTCACATCCATCTATTGTAGTTGCACGCGCAATGTATAATGACGTTGTGTCTGGTCGGTGAACGAAAGAAGCTCCCGTACCTTGTGTTTGAATCAAGAAAGGTAGCCCGGAAGGTGCCGTTGACCTGATATCCCAAACAATTGAGCTAAATTTCTGTGTGTTAGACAATACAAGACTGATTTGCTCACCCGCACAGATATTGAATTGGTTATTCAACGTAGATATCTCAGCTGCAGGCTTAGGCAAGAAATATACTTGCGCAACAGAGTAATCACTAAAACAGCCGTTTCGAGTATCTTCTTGTTTAACTAAGTATGTGATGGTATCTGTTATGGTTGCACCACTTACTACTGGAATGTTATTTAAGGCCGTAGCGCTGTCTGACAAGAACCAATGTAATGTTCCAAACGGCTGGCTTAACGCGTCAAATCCTAGCGTGTGTGAAGCTACAGGTGAAACTTGACCTGTGTTTTCTTCACAAACTTCTATAGCTTGAGTTGTCGGTGATGAAGGCAATCCGTTTACTGTTATTCGAGCGGTATCCATCGGGCTCGAGCATCCAGTGATTGGATCATACTGTTGAACGTATCTGAAGGATATACCTGCTGTCTGTGTAGATGGCGCTGGTAAAGAGGTTAGCGTATCGATAACGCCATTAGCTTTATGCCACAATAACTTATTACCGCTTGAAAGGCTGTCGGCAGTTATCGGGTATGCATCTTCAAATTGACAATATTCATAGTCTAAAATCGCGGGTCTCGAAGGAAGGGGTTGAACCGTGACTAGCTGCTGGTATTCATAATCACACCCTTTATAAGTCACTACATAAGCTGTATAAATAGTTGATGATAACGGGGTATGCGTAAATGTTGCACCGGTTGCCTGATTATAAACTATCGGAGATCCTATTCTATCGACTCTCCATCTTATGGTAGAAAATTCTTGAGATTGGCTCAGTCCAAGTGTAATAGATTCTCCAGAACAAGTCTTAAACAGCGTGTCTGTTGAAATAATCTTGGCGTCCGGTTTTAATAAAAGGGTAACTGGAGCTAACGCGAATTCACTGAAGCAACCGGTTCTTAAATCCTGCTGCTTGACTAAATAACCTGTTGATTGAGCCAAAGACTGCCCGTTAATAAGTGGCAAGCTGTCTATTGCCGTGACGCTATCCAGCTCATACCAGCTTAAAGATCCATAGATCCCCAATGTCGTGTCTGCAATAGGCCAAGAAATTCCTCCCCAATCTTCACATAATTCACGTTCCTGTGTTGTTGGCTTTGTTGGCAGGGCATTAATCGTAATTACAGCGGTATCCATCTCACTAACACACTCGGTTACAGGATCGTACTGTTGGACATATCTATAAAGTATTCCAGCAGATTGAGTGCTTGGTGCCGGAAGAATTGACACAGTATCTATTTGGCCATTTGCTTGGTGCCACAATAATTTATTTGTTGAACTAAGGCTATCTGCCACAATTGGATAAGCACCTTCAAATTGACAGTAGACATAATCTCTAATAGCAGGTTTTTTAGGCAATGGCTGAACTGTTACTAGTTGCGTGTACTTCACCAAACAAGAATCTATTGTCATTGCCTCAACAATGTATAATGTTGTTGTATCGGGGCTGTGGGTGAAGGTTACGCCCGACCATAAATTAGGAACGTATTCTTTAGTCCCATCGGGCTTGGTATATTCAATATTCCACGTTGCTGAAAGGAATGACTGAGGTGAGGTTAAGGCCAAACTAACCTGATCACCACGACAAATCTTATACAAGCTGTCAGTGCTAATTATAGTTGCATCAGGGATGGCGTGCCACTCCACTAGTGCTTGAGATATTTCAGAGAAACATCCAGTTACAGTATCTTTTTGCCTTACCGTGTAGTAGGTGGACTGCGAAAGAGTCGATCCCGAAGTCAACGGTGTTCCTACAATTGAGGTTAAGCTATCGGCTTGATACCAATTTAAAATACCATCAGTTATCGTAGTCTGTGCATAAGGTGCTGCAGGAGTGGTATCATTCGCGCAAACCTCAACTGGCGCAGTTATTGGCGACATGGGTAATGGGAATATTCTTGTTTCTACATCCCCGTAGACTGTTGTACAACCGGTTACCGTGTCTGTTTCAGTGTAGTAGTAAACTAGCGTATCTACCTCGTTAGTGTTTGGTGTTGGGGCAGTAGGCAAGGCTGCTGTTCTGGCTTGTCCCGTATACCAAGTAACCTCACCTAAAGCAGAGGTTCCTGTAGCTAATCCGCTTGATACAGGATATGAGGTTTCAAATTGACAGTAATCAATAATTAAAGAGGCCGGGGTATCAAGTGGTTCGATTACGGTCAACCATAAGAAATCAAGGTTTGCACAACCATTGGTGTCCTCGACGAAAATATTGTATTTAATCGTAGAGTCCGGACTAATCAAATTACTCATTCCCGTAAGTGATGGATAACCTGGTATGTCAGTAAACCACGTTAAACTATCAATTACGCCCGTAGACGATGTAAACTGAAGGCTTACACTGATGTCTTGCCCGTAACAAAGGATTCCATCTGCATCACTCGAAACTATATCGTATTGTGGACCATCTAAGTAATAGACCGGAATAACTGATTTCGACCCTGTACACCCCGTGCTCGTATCAGTATAGCTTACAAAGAAGTATACAGTGTCATTGAGTCCGTTCCACGCAACTTTGGGCGATAACGCCAATGGTGTTAACGTATCAGTATCATACCAATTAACTCTGAATAAAGTGTTTGTATCAACATTTGCTAAAAGATCGAAACCGCTAGGATCCGTTTTACACACAAAGGCAGGTTTTGTCAAAGGTGGATTTGGTTCTGCAACCCATTCAAATTCAACTTTTGATAACGGACTACGACAACCTGTTATGGTGTCCACCTGACTGACATACCAAGGGCCTGCGGAAGAATCTGGTATTGGCGGCGTCAAACGAAGCGAAGTCAAATTATTTTGATCGTACCATTCTATGGCATAGCCATTTATTGGCGTAGCGCTCAGCGGTCCAACATAATTACCAAAACACACCTGCGGTAAGTTAACAATAGGAGGAGGTGCTGGAGCTAATACTGTGATATCTACAGAGTTTGAAGATACCCCAACTGTTAGCGAATAGACCATTCTTCGTAAGCTAATCGACTCTATAAATGGCTCATTTGGATCAAACGGTAAAACTGGCTGCATGCAGGCATTACCACTAAGGTCTTTCAAGGTATCCCATTGTGGTGGTGACACATCTAGATTGAGGTATTCCCAAACATAGCGATATAAGCTATCCCCGCCTTCCGGCTGAGTGCCGGTAAGATCTTGCGCCTTACCTCCGTAGCAAATCATCTGTGAGCTACTTATAACGCCTGGAACGAGATCATAGACCTTAACCAACAAACTATCATTGCTGTAACACTTCAGATTCCCAAATTGATCCGATCTATAGGCTCTTCCCTCAATCCAATTGGTTCCCGAGGAAAGGAAAATGTTTTTAATGGTATCGCTCGTTATACCCTGTTGCTGGCTGTTAATTCTCCATTTATAATCTAAAGAATAACCGGATACAACACCGGACTGTATTGTAAATGTTAATGGATGTCCTGTTGGGATTTTAAAGGAATTATTGATCTCCGAAACAGCAATTTCAGGAACATCTAAAACCTGAATTTTTACTGTGTCTGATATCGCAAAACCGCCTTGATCGTAAACATAACGAAGAATCTGGAAATCACTTTCGTAATACGAATTTGGTAGTAAAGTATCCGAGAACACTAATACACTATCATCTATGTTAAGAATGGTGTCTCCATTAATAAACCTTTGCGTTGCAGGGTCAATTATTGCAGGAGATAAAATCTTCCACTTGAAAATATAATTACCTGAACCCCCTGAAGGATAGCCAAGGTTATTAATATCCGTCGGATGCTGACCGTAACATATTTCCTGCAGCAATGACGTAGTTGACGCAGCCGTACCTCCTGTGACGGGGGCTCCTGTTGCCGTATAATTAAATCCTATTGCGCCAGGATCGAATGGATTAATATGTATGTAGATACTATCAATTCCAACACACCCAGTCGCGGTATCTGTCCCCTTAACGGTATAGTATCCTGATACGGACGGAGTTACTGTAATTGGGTTTGTACTTCCAAGAATTCCAAGGGTTGGATTATCAGGATCGTAACCATCTGGATCAAAGAATTCGTATATATCAGCCCCCACAGCGGAAATTGAAACCATACCTCCAGCGCCATTAACACTTGCTGCTGGTATTACTGTATTAGAGGCCGTTATATTCACCGTACTTAGCGGAGTGACCTGTATTGTTATTTTCGATAGAGGTCCTTCACAACCGTCAATACTCGTGGCGCTCACCCAGAAGTATGTATCACTCTGTAAATTACTGATGTCAATATATGCTTGAGGCTCACTTAAAGGGTCATCATACCAATTCAAACTTGCATATTGACCTGGATTAACCATCTGAGTTAATGAGACTATTTCTGCACCAAGACAATATGCGGTATCTCTTACTATTGGGGCAGCTGGAGTTGGCGGTTGGGTTACAATCAATTCTCTTCTTGGACTCTCACATCCATTCTGATCGATTAATGATACCCAATAAGAAATTGAATCCGGAGTAAGGGTGCTGTATGAATCGTAGAATGGTTTGACTGTTGTGGCCGACGTTGAGTTGAACGAGTTATACCAATACAATGTGAACTGACTGTCATCATAAGTAATAAATGTATCTAGAGTTCCTGCAAAGGTATTCGCACAAATACGCGTTAAATCTGGTACTGCAACAACTGGGGCGGTCTCATTAGAATTAATAACTACCCAGATAGAATCTCTTGTCGATTCACACCCGGTATTTGTATTTACTTTGGAAACCGTGAAAAGTCGAGCCCCAGTAATGCTGCCATAAACTTTCTTATTAGGATTCCAAGCGTAATCTGTAGATGTAGGGGAATCCCACCATTTCAATTTTAACGGTGAATAGGTGCTATTAACATATGGAGCAAGCTCAATAGAATCTTGACGACAAGCATAGATCGTATCCACCGTGAAAATGTTTCTCGCTGGTCTAGGATTAATTTTAACGTGGATTAATTTCGCTGTACTCTCACAATAACCATTCGTATTGGTTATAAAGAAGTAATAATTCGTGTCTTTATCGGATGAAATAACCGGTAATTCTCCTGTTCCATTCCAAAGGTTCGAATTAAGATCATACCACCTCAACGTTGTACCTGGATTAAGACCTAATACACGAGCATCAAAGTCATTAGTTGCATCGCCTTCACAATACTCTAGAGTACCTCCTATTGGTGCGGCAGGCTCAGGTAATGTCTCGATCCATCCAAGCGCCCACTGACTTTCACAAGTTGCGCCGCCCACCGGAACCTTGTTTCTAAGTGCGTAGTAGAATGAATCAGTTTTAGTCGTCGTAACAGTCGTGAAATTGACGAAATAATTTGCAGGCAGAGCCAAGCTGTCCATTCCGTATTTGATCATCGTATAATTTTGATCATCGTACGTTGCAATGTCATTGATGTTGAATGGTCCCGCACCGTTACATATGATTGCTGAATCAACTACTGGCATCGGTGGTAATTCAACTTCATTAACTACCATTTTTGCATACGGAGAGTAACATCCTGTGGTCAAGTTTTCATATGCTACCCATAAAGAATCTTTATCACCTGTAATCGGGAATAAGACCGTGGAGGTGGCATCTAAGAAGCTCTCATCAGGATATCTAGATGGGGCGGTATACCAATGCACCTTAACGCCCGCATTATTATCAATATAATCAGCCAAATCGTGGTCCCAATCGTCTTCACAAATGAATGGGTTTGTAACCACAGGTGTATTGGGTGCATTCAATGGAACAACAATAACGGATGGCGAAGCATCAGATAAACAAATGACTTCCTCATCGTCACCGTTTAGTTCAGAGTAATAGGCTTTCGCGTAGTAGGTACCTGGCGTGCTTACTGCTAATGATCTTGTAGTGTCTAGAATACCTTGACCGACACTGTACCATACGTAGTTATATCCTTCAATAGGAAAGGCTATTCTCAGCGTATCACTCTCGCCTGGACATAAATCCAATGCAGCAGGCAAAATACTTGGCTCTTGAACTAAAATATCTTGAATCGTGAATTTAGCCGTATCACTAGTACAACCGCCAATATTCTTAGCCACTATCCCATATTCCCCGGCGTTTTGGAATGGAACAGTCGACGAATTATTAGGTCCCGTTTGATACAATAACGATCCGTTATTCATATCGTACCAATAGTAATCTACTCCAGGCTCGATTGGTGAAATATCTACATCTATAGTAGCATCCTCACATTTCTTGTACGGTGACTGATCTGCTAAAAGTGGTTCACTAGGAAGCGGCGCCACCGTTACCGTTACTTTATTTGAACTTGTGTCTCTACAGCCTTCAAGGTAATTAGCCACAACGTAATACTGTCCAGCAACGTCTACTTGTATTGATCCGTTACCGCCTGTTTGAGTTGCATTAACTGGATCAATTTGCCCCGTCTTCCACCATTGGTAATTCACCGTACCCGATTGTAAAGAACCAGCAACATTCGTCCAGTTTGAAACAGATAGTGTTATTCTATCTCCATCACAAAGTTCTGCTGTTGGAGATGGAGTGACGATAGGCTCTATTATAGTATTTCTAATGATCTCTAATTCGTCAGAATATGCCGGATCACAGCCTTGTGAAGGCTTGCTCGACTTCACCCTGTATCGACCAGGTCCCATGTTCGAGAATCTTGTTTCCGACTCCAACAATGTCGGGGTATACGTAAATGACTTACCAGGCAAATCCTGCCAAGTACCTGGAACTGCTTCCTCTTGAAGTGTGTATACTACATCGGTTTCAAATTCATTAGTTAGGATAATCGTTGCTTCATCGCCTGGACAAAGTTCTGTCCAACGCTTACCTATCCATTCACTGTTTGGTGCATACCCAGTCCAGCCAAATTGCGCCTCAAGAGGACGAATGATTGGCGTGAGTAGAGGTTGGTATTTCAATTCGACTGAAGTGGATAATTCAGACCAACATCCATTTACTAATCGCTTAGCGCGATAAACCCCAGCGGTATTTGTTGTAATTGAATTCGATGTATAACTAGCTCCGTTGATTTCAGCACCATCTCTATACCATATGTATTGACCAATAGTGTTGTTTTGATCTGTTAAAGTGATTGACGCACCTGAGCAGAGGCTCACAATACTTGAGTTGTTAATCACTGGTGCAGCCGGTTGCTGTGTTTCTGTAATGATTATTCCATTACTCGATACCTGACAGTCATCCTCGATAATTCTAGCATAATACCTTCCACCATGCTTAGCATAATGAGAGGTATTATTGTCCTCATCAAGAGTAGCTGTTTCAGTGTTACTAACCACATAATACCATTCTACCGTTTGCCCTACTCCTAAACTTGGTATTTCTAATAGCGTACTATCACCAGCACAAATGGTATTTGTGAAACCTGACGCTATAGATGCAACAGGGGCAATTAGTTGCTTCTCTTTTACTCTTAAAATATTACTGTATTTGACAGTACAGCCATTATCCGGATCACTAACTTCAACCTTAAAGTCATCATACGTGGTAGAATTGTTGTCCACCATCAGGTTAATGAACTTCACGTCATTTACACCGTCTGCGACTATTGAGTAAGGGTCTCCAGATAACGGATTATCGACAGTATCGTATCCTGCAAGATTTACATCTTTAAATAACGTATACGTAAGACCTTCAATTGCATTAGGAACGTACAAGGCGAAGCTCTCGTCAATACAAACCTCATAAGTTTCCACGCCCGATTCGTTTACGCTTATTCCATTATCTACTCCTAGAGATGGTGCGACTAAACTAGTCAGCGTAAATACCTGAACTTCCATCGTATCACCAACGCAGCCCGTTGCAGTATTTCTAGCAACAACAAGTAGTTGTTTAGTTGGTAGCATGGTTGGTGCAGATGCTGTTTGCCAGCTTCCTACAGAATTAATATCGATATTAGTGTTAGACGTCCATCCTGTTGTGGTACCATTTATAATATAACTGTACTCACGATCAGCTTGAACATTGCTAATAGACACTGGCCATATAGCACCTTCACAAACTGTATCGTTTGCAAATGAAATTTGAGGTGTTTCAGGTTTTGGATATGCAGTAACTGTAATTGGTTCGCTATATTTTGTACAACCGTCTAGAGTCTTTGTAACTCGGTAAATGCCGGCACCAATACTTGTCTGGCTGAGGGTATTAGTCGCAAAAATAGAATCTGCTAAAGTACCTGATTCTCCAAAGTACCATGTATAGGAAACACCCGCAGGGTCTGATGAGGAGGCTGTAACATTTAGGGTAACTGCATTTTCATCATTCTCACACAATGTTGTCCCTGTAGGCGAAATCTGTGGTTTAGAAATATTAACCCCAATTATATCTATTGTGTCCGACTGAACTGCAGATCCCGAAACGCTGGCGTCATCAGCTTCAGTATAATATTTACCTGCCGGAACGCCTATGAATTTATTTGTTGTGCCATCATATACGAATTCGTAAACGTCGCCATTATCGTCTAATGCCTTTTGTGACGGCATATTCACGGTTGGGATCTCCCATAAGGTGTATCTCTTACCAAACTCTGGCCCTGCTATTTCTAAGTCAAAAGAACCGTTATTACAAATCGAAATAGTGCTATTCTGGGAAACTGGTATACTTTGAGCAGCCAAAATAGTATCCACTGGCCTAATAATCATTTGAGGATTAAGCAAGCTTCTTGAAGTAAATTCTGCAGCGGAGGAAGTGTCGCTGATACATCCTAAAGCATCTCTAATAATTACCGCGTAATCTCCTACAGTTGATATTGTGGTGTCGTAGTTGTTTGATGTCCATTGACCAGGTACACTATTTACAAACCATTGATAGTCATATGATGCTAATGCCGGCGTTGCCGTAAGCGTTACAAATTGGTTTGCATAAAGAGCGTTGTCTCCCTGATAATTCAATGCAGGTTTTTGAGGCTTCTGATTAACATTCAGGCTCTTAGAGGTCTGTGAGGAAATTTTACACCCCTGTTTTAAGAACCTAACTTTATATGTGCCGGCATCTGTGGCCTTAAACGTTTGCGCGGTTCCTAATACATTTTCAGGATCACTTATTTTGTACCATTCAATAGTAACATCAGTTGGCATACTTGGGTATCCGTATGCAGGACTTGTTCCAGTAACATAAATAACGGAGTCCCCTTGACAAATTGAATTAATACCAGCATATGCCATATCCTCGGTCAATAGCGGCGTTGGCACTTGTATGTTGTCTTCTACAATTATGCAATTTGACCATTTCTCACTACATCCTGGTTTAGTAGCGCGAATTCTATAAATTCCTGTACCACCAGTAATTACTACTTCAGGGCTAATGTTGTCCCCAGCCACAAATTCTGAAATTGGATTTGTCTGGGTGTAGTAATACGTGCCATTGTTGAAGTAGCCGTTAGACCCTCCGTTCTGATTCCATCTGTAAACAGAGTAGGTCGTTCCGTAGGATGTATCTGTAATTGCTATATCGATTTCATTCCCAACACAACTATAGACCGTATCTGTTGGTCCCGACCATTGTGCATATTGAGGAGTAGCAACCGGTGTAGGTACTACCTCTTCGAAAACAACGATTACATCTGATTGTGGTCCTTCACAACCAGCTGTGTTGACCGCTGAAACTGTCCAATTACCTCCGTTACTGATGGTTCTGTAATTATTGGTTGCATCATTTATATGCACACCTTCTCTATACCACTTGAAATACGAATTCGAGAAGTTCGAGATCTGGAAACTTATACTTTGTGAATCCTGACAAATGGTATCGCTGTAGTCATTTAAAACAGGTTTAGCTGGTAATGTCTGGATTTGAACAAGACCTGATGTGTTGTCATACTCACAGCCGGCCAAAAGATTTGTGTAGGCGTATACTTTATAGAAACCGTCGTTGATAGGTATGTAATTATTCAAAGATCTAGAGACGGAAATAGTACTGTCGTTATCCGTTCTTACCCAAGCATAATTCCAATTAGAACTATACGGGACTTGCAGGGACATCGTAGAACCTTCACAGACTAGGTTGCTTCCGGTAATAGTGAGATCTGGAGGTGTTAGATCATTGATTGCAATAACATTACTCTCTGATGTTGATTTACAAGTCCCTTGAACCGTTTTAACCGTATAATTTCCGGATTCTGAAACCACAAATTGAATTGGAGTCGTTGAAGATGGATCGTAATTGACCGGATTGAAATCTGGATCAGGACCCACATTGTGATTCCACAATTCAAACGAGGTATTCGAATTAGACCCAAGAGGAGGTGTTACGTTAATCGTTACAGTTCCTCCATCGCATAACCAGGCACCAGAAGGAGAACTCGTTGAATTGACTGAGATTTGAGGAGCCGTTAAATTGGCTAAATCTACCGTTATAGCGTTAGATGCTGGTGAAACACACCCAAGTGCATCTGTAGCTTTTACAGAATATACTCCTGTTGAGGTAACTGTAAAGATTTGTGCAGGATTACTTATTGGACTCGTGCTTTTGAACCATTGGTAACTTGTGTTAGTAACAGGGCTTACTACAGAAAGATCGTGTTCTGTACCGCCACAGATTTCTACATCACTTTGGGTGTTAAACTCGTTTTCAATAATAGGCGCGTCCGGTGCTCGTAATACTCTTACAGCCAGTGTATCTCCTGTTTTACAAGTTGAAGAGAAGACACTTGTTACTTCTATGATGTAGTCAATATCTCGGTATGACTCTCCTGGCTGCCAGTTCATCTGAGTAGCATCAAAAGATCCTTGTTGTTTGGTTAATCGGTATCCCGTTTCAGACTCTCCATGCCAAGAAAAATTAACTGTATTTTGCCAAGAATATGGACTGAAACCATAGTTTGCTCGATTAGTCAAATCAATATATACATTGTAATTCGAGCCTTCACAAACTGGAGAGCCAGGAATGCCCGCAACAGATGTTACTGCTGACAGGACAGCCTTAGGCATAGGGATGGTGCTTACCGTCATTGTTGTCGAGAAGGAGTTCGACAAACAATTATTTTTCAAAGCTTTGACCTTATATGCTCCAGCTGCAGTAATATTAAATTCAGCACCAGATGAGATGTTCGTTGGCGTTAATGTATCAATCGCATTCGCTTGATCGTCAAATAATACGAAAGAGGTGCCATTGGAGTAATCCGAAATATTAGAAACTACTAAATCAAACGTATTGCCTTGATCACCACAGATATAAGCGGTAGTACCTGTTATGTTGTCCCAATTCAACTGAACATTGGGCAAATACAAGTCATTAACCTGGAATACCGAAGATAGATTCGATGAACAGCCAGCTGAAGAAATAGCTTCAACATAGTAGTTGTAGCCACCGTTAATTAGTGTCCCAGCATTATATGAAGCTCCTGTTCCGACATAGTTACCTGAATTTGAGGTAATGTTTGTCTGAGATACAGACTTGTTCAATCGATACCATTTATAGGTTACCCCTACTATAGGATTGTTAACCGATAACTCTATTGTACTCCCTGCACAAATTTCATGTCCAGAGCTAACGCCATTTTCTCCAGCTATTGCAGGTGCGTTAGGCTTACCATTAATGGTAACTGTCTGCGAAGTTGTTGATTGTACAGTACAGCCATTATAGGTTACGCTAACCTCAAACTCTACAGTATGTGTGCTGGTTGCACCGCTAATTGTTTTGGAATTAGGCGATGATATATTGTCAGTTGTAGTAACTGAATTAATATCAGCATCGTCGTTAGACCATGTGTATGTTGCTCCTGAAACGAAATTTGAAACTGATAACGTGATGTCTGCGGCGTCACAAACACTGTAAGTCTGCATAGCGATAACTGGAACAGGTAGATTGACCGTTTCAACTCTTACTTCAGAGCTTCTTTTATAACAGGTACCGCTTGTTCCGTCAAAAATTGTAGCCCTGTAATATCCAGAAACAGTTGGCAGATGATGCCCTTTGTCGTCCGAAGCCGTCAACTGAGTCCAGCTACTAGAATTGATAGACCGTACTTCCCAAACGATATCATAAAGCCCTGAAGTATCAGCGCCTGAAATTCTCAAAGGATCCCACGTACTTGGACATACGTATTGTATTCCTCCTGAGTTTGGAACTGCAAGTGAAATTGTTGGAGTTGGCAAAGCAACTTCTACAACTTCTGCAGGTGATGAGCGCTGAGATTCACAGTTAGTGCTTGTGTTTTTCGCCTTAACAAAATATTTGCCTTCGCCGTATACAATGAACCCTGTATTGTTTGAATTCCATGTCGGAGAAGGAACTAAAGCCGGTGTTCCTTGTGCATACTGTGAAGGCAGTAGGTGATACAATAAATATGTCTCATTGGCTAATGTTGTACCAATTTCAATTTCAATTCCTTCTGAAGGGCATGAAGTCGAAAGGGTTGCAGAACTTGTTGTAGCAAAAGAAATGGATGGCGTGCTTGGTGCATTATCGACATTTAAAGTGACCGCTTGGGTACCAGTAATTGGTGAATTAGAAATACACGCACCGGGGTATTCATATTCAACATAAATAACTGCTCCATCATGGTTAGAATTAAGTACTAATCCCGTTGAAAGATCTATCTGAACTGGTTGCGTAGAACCATTAAGTAAATAATACCAGCGTTTTACTGGCTGAATTGGCGTTGGAGGGGTTGGAGGGGTTGTATTGTAATAAGGCACATTTAGTTCAGAAATCGTGAAATCAGAACTTGATCCAGAGAAATTTAAAACTTCCCCTTCACAATAGCTTGCGGTTCCATTGACCGGCACCACAGTTAATGTGGCAGGTGTAATAATACTTACCGATTCAGCATCTGAGTATTCCGAAGTAGTACATCCAGAAAGAGAAGTGGTTACAGAGAAATTACCCGAAATATAATCTGTACTGGTACTTAAAATTGTGTACGTAGACGAAGTTGTTGATGCAAATGGAGTAGTAGAACTGCCTTTAAACCAATTGTACGTAACATTAGCGGCTTGAGAATGGGACGATGATGCCGTTAATACAATACTCGTACCGTCACAGATACTATTTGAGTTTACCGATAATAAAGGTTTAGGCAAGGGCTCATGAATGATTTGTAGCGGGGCAGATAACAAAGACTCACATCCATTTCCATCAACAACCGATGCTTTATAATAGCCTTCGCCGTTAGTACCGCTTCCAATATTCACCGCCGCCGTATTTGTTTGTGCGTTAAGACCTACAACTTGAGGTACATTAGAGAAGTAGGTCGAATTATCCGAACTATAGTACCATTTGAAAACAGGAGAGCCTACCGTTGTTGAAGTAGCTGTTACTGCTTCTGCACTTGTACTACATATGGTGACTTGAGACGCCGAAGTATTGTCAAAGGAAATCGTTGGTGCTACAGGTACCGGATAAACTGCAATGCTTATCGATGGTGATACAGAGGTACAACCTTCTACAATATGTTCGTCCTCAGCCTTTATAGAATAGGTAACATTATTAGCGGTTGAATTAACTAAGGTTATACCCGTGGCAGGTGTGAATGATGTCCAAGTTGAAATTCCAGGTTCTTGATAATACCAGGTACGCGAGTATCCTGTAGGCACTGCAATACCCGCGTTTAAATCAGAAGATGTTAAGTTGTAATCAGAACATACGGAAGATACTGATGCCGAGATACTCAGTGGTGTTGGGGTAATCACGCTGACTGTTGTGGCAGCAGATTGAGGCGAACTAGTACAGCCAGCGAGCTCAGATAATACCGAATAAGCACCACTACCATAATTCACATTTGAAGGAGTCAATGTAAATGTTGATGCAGTAGAAGTACCTAATTCAACATTACTTCCATTTACTTCTTTATACCATATATAAGTGAGGGCTGCTGTACCTGTATAAGTCGAGCTTACCGACAATACTATATCATCGTCATCACATACAGTACTGTTTGGATCTGTAGAAGAGATGGTTGGCTGAGGTAAATCGTAGGTACTTAGTGACAGCACATTTGAGTAACCATTCGACACACATCCATTGGCATCTGTGGTTTTCACTCTATAATATCCTACTCCATCAACATCCTTTGAATAAGCTACAGGAGAAGTACTAAGATTTGTTACTGCCTGAGGGTTTGTCCATGCTGGATCAGTGTCATACTCCCATGTAAAGGTTTGATTTGATAATGATGCTCCTCCCACAATCTCAATCGTTGCTTGAGATCCAGAACAGATAGACTTATTTCCATTTGTCCCGTCGTCATATTGTAAAACCGGTGTGGCTGGTTGTTGATTTATTGAAAGCGTAATTGCTGTTGTACTAGAGTTAGAAACACAACCCGCAGATTGGTGATCGTCTTGTATGTAAAGGTTCGCACCGTCATGTGCTGCATAATCCAGAGTTAGTCCCGTTAATGGTATTTGAACTGGTGTCGTAGATCCATTAGGAATGTACCACCAACTACGTGTAAAACCAGTCTGTACAGCCTGATTGGCTGAATACGAAGGTGATGAAGATATGTTCAGTGTTTCTCCTTCACAGAAAGTATTTGAACCAGAATTAGAACTGATTGACAATACCGGTGGAGTAATAACCGTAATTGTTATGGTAGATGATACCGGAGAAGTCGACGAACAACTTGAATTGGCCTCAGATACGCGGTATTCGCCTGCATTACTTGTTGTGTAAGAAGAACCACTTTGACCACTCAAAGCTACCCATGGGCTCGAGGCATCGTCTCTTCTCTCCCACACAAAGTAAGAGTTTTGAAGGCCGTTTTGAGCGCTTACATCAAGAATGACATTTGAGCCTGAACACACCGTAGAACTCAATCCTGTTTGACCATTAATTGATATTGTTGGTGCTTGAGCATTCGCTCCTCCTAAATCAAATGTTGAGATTTCAAGCGTATTGGAATAACCAGACTCACATCCAGTAGTTGAGTTGGCCAATTTTAACCTGTAGAATCCAGCAGCACTGATTTCAATTTCATCCGTTACAGGATTAGCGGCAAGATTAGTTGGTGTACTTAAAGTAGTAAATGTATTCGTAGTCGAGTATTCCCAGCTTAAGGTCATACCCGTTGTTGTTGTCGCGCTTGATGTTTGCAGAACTAAACTAGAACCAGTACATATAGTTTTGGTGCCATTAGTGCCGTCGGTAAACTCAATTACCGGATCTGAAGGAACTGGATTAACAGTAATTGAATTTGCAGTTAAACTAGATGTTGAACTACAGCTTGAAGTTCCGTAAGTATCCTTAACGTAAATCTTAGCCCCATCTTTTGAAGCGTCCAACAATAGACCCGTAGCTGTGTTTATTTTCATTGCTGAAGTCGCTCCGCTTGGAACATACCACCAAGTTCTGTTAAATCCTGTAGCTGGAGCTAATGGACTTGCATTGAAGCTACCCGTACCTACGTTGTTAAATATGAGCGTCTGGCCATCACAGAACTCTCCGTTCGTTGGTGATGACAAGGTTAATGAAGGGGGAGAGACAACATTCACCTGTAAACTTGAAGAATAAGGAGAAGATGAAGAACAAGTTGCTACTGTTTCCGAAACCCGATATTCACCACTCACTGTAACTATTAAATCTGTATTCGTGCTTTGAGTGATAGTGTCCCAAGAGGATTGTGCGACATTATAGCGTTCCCAAACAAATTGTGTATTGGATATACCACTTGTACTTGACGCTTGTAGAGTAACGCTTGAGCCATCACACACAACCGTATTTTGGCCTGTAATTCCTACAAAAGAAATTGCCGGTGCGGAATTCAACTGATATTTATCAATCTCAATGACATTCGAGTACGATGAGTAACATTCTGACACTGGGTCGTAAGCCCTAACTCTATAATATGCCTCATCCGAAGTGACTACATAAGTACCGTTTGAATTTCCGCCGGATAGAGCAACCGCACTATTAAATGTAGCGTCTGTACTTTTCTCCCACTGATACACCAGTGTAGAAGAAGGAGATTGTACGTTTATTGTAGCCTGAGACCCTTCACATATTGTTCTAGGTGTATTTGTACCATCAGAATGAGCTAAGGACGGTGTCAACGGAACTGCGTAGGTAGTAATTGTAATGCTGGCGCTTGCACCATTGATTTCATAAAAACTTACTGTTGCAGTACCAGCATTTTGGGCGATAATTTGACCTGTGTTTCCATCTATGCTGATTACGCTAGAGCCTGAGCTAACTTGCCACGGATTTGTATTTGCTGGTGTACCTGTCGCTGAAAGTAACGCGGTCTCACCTACACAGAGATCGACATTTGTTGTTTCATTGTTAGGTCCTGTAATTACTGGAGAGGATGACACTGTAAATAATATAGTCGCCGTACAACTGCTTACAGGATCAGTATACTTAATAGTCGCTGTGCCTGCCGAGACAGGATTTATTTGACCTGCTATAGATTGATCTGGTATAGCAACATTATTATTATCACTAGACCAAGAACTCGCCAAAGTTGGTGATTGATTAATACCGCCTTTTGTAACTCCTAATACACTTAAGCTTGTACTTCCAACAGTAGATGTTGCTGTACCTGTTATGATTAATTCTGGGTGCGTGGTTACCGTAATCGTCGTCTTCGCGCCCTCACAACCCGTCGTCGTGTTCTGCTGGGCTACATAATAATTCGTGCTACCAACACTACCCGTAGAGGGCGTAGGTGCACCACTCAATACCGTCGTGCCGTCCGTGCCGTACCACACCAACGTGTGACCGCCTGAAGCCGTCGCTGTCAACGCCGTCGCAGTAGCATCCTTACAATACTCAATCGAACTCGTCGAACTCGGAGCAACAGGCAACGCATTCACCGTTACCGTAATCGTAGACTTCGATCCCTCACAACCCGAGGCCGTCTGCTGCGCTACATAATACGTCGTCGTTCCCACACTCGCCGTAGATGGCGTAGGTGCGCCAGAGGTCAACTCCGACTGATTCGCATCGTACCACACCAACGTGTTTCCACTAGAGGCCGTCGCTGTCAACGCCGTCGATACATCGTCCTTACAGTATGAGACATCACTCACCGTAGGGGCCGACGGAGTACCGCTAACCGTTACCGTAATCGTCGTCTTCGGACCCTCACAGCCCGTCAACGTATTCTCCTGGGCTACATAATAATTCGTGCTACCTGCCGTCGAAGTCGGTGGCACAGGTGCACCACTCAATACCGTCGTACCGTCTGTACCGTACCACACCAAAGTATGACCCGATGAAGCCGTCGCTGTCAACGCCGTCGCAGTAGCATCCTGACAGTAATCAACCGTCGTAGTCGCCGTCGGTGCAACAGGCAACGCATTCACCGTTACCGTAATCGTCGTCTTCGCGCCCTCACAACCCGTCGTCGTGTTCTGCTGGGCTACATAATAATTCGTGCTACCAACACTACCCGTAGAGGGCGTAGGTGCACCACTCAATACCGTCGTGCCGT
>Ga0209603_1000724_pt1 | contig 38361 bp, 55 predicted proteins | sample COGITO_mtgs_1206_FD_184812 | JGI IMG/M metagenome (GOLD analysis project Ga0209603, IMG submission 184812) | Pelagic marine microbial communities from North Sea - COGITO_mtgs_120607 (SPAdes) (version 2) | ecosystem: Environmental > Aquatic > Marine > Epipelagic ... | reverse complement strand
AGCCTCAGCAGCTTGAATCTGTTCGTTGAACTGAGCAGCTTTCTCTGCGTCTGCAACACCAGAGATAAGTTCACCTTCTTGGATCTCACGGGCAGCTGGTGCATTGACCATTGTTGCTTGGCCTTGAGCAGCCTGCATTCCTGTTACAGCAGATCCCTGCTGTTGAGCAGCTGATACTTGGGCTTGATCTGATACTGCACCCTGTGCAGGTTGCATAGCAGACGTTTCAGCAGATACCCCAGGAAACACATTAAAAGAATCAAAGGTAGAGGCTGCGGTGTTAGTGGGTAGTTCTGCCTGCTGTACAGTCCCCACTGTAGCTGCCTCAGCATAAGGGGCTACAGGAACTGCTTGACCAGCATCAACAGGCATGTATTGATTTGCTGTAGGCTGAATGTACTGTACATTAGCTTGCGTTGGCTGCATAGTCTGATTAACTAAATTCTGTTGCATTTGCTGAAAATTTCCAGCAGCAGTATTAGTATTAGTATTAGTGTTTTCTGATCCTGACCCCATACCTGGACCTACATCGTAACCTTGATCTGTGGTCCAAGAAGCTCCATTCCAAGTGTAGACTGTTCCTGTACCAGGATCTGTAGTAGTTTGCCCTACCGTTGTACCGGGTCCAATAGTAAAGTAAGCTGGGATACCACCATAAGAAGGAACACCAGCACCTCCAGCAGCTTTCATCATAGACTCTTTTTGAGGGTTAACGTAAGCAAGACGGTGAGGCTGACCCCCAATCGTAGCTTGGTTAGGTACCGTACCACCCTGAGCCATGGCTAGACCACCTTGGTTCATCATAGCCCCTATTTGTCTAAACTTACCTGAAATTAAGGGGCTTGATTTAGCATATGCGTTAAGGGACTCATTGGTCTTAGGCCCAGAGTATCCGTAACGTTGAGCAATTATAAACTTGGACTCAAGCATTTTGTCTACTGAGCCACCCTCTTTATATCCTTGCATGTATCCGCCTTCTGCCATATTCTCTGAGCCTTCTTCAGGTTTCTTTACACCCTTTGGTGTGAATCCTGGCGGCACATAAGTAACAGGGCTTCCACCAAGGACCGTTACTATAATTTCCTGACCAGTACTTTTATTCTCATATACAAGTTGCTGTGTTCCACCTGTACTACTTCCAGTTGATGTAAGAAGTGTTGGATCAACTAGATTAGGAGTGCCAGCATAGTGTGTTTTGTAAGTAACTTCCTCAGGTACAGCTGACAGTCCTGCTGTTTGCAAAGGTTTGCTAAATGTACCGGATCTTTCGTCATCAGATGCTAGAGCTTTAAAAGAAGTAGTGGAGTCTCCACCGTAAGTGGGTGCCGTTACTTTCTGTGTGACCGTCTGAGGCACAGAGGTAACACCGTCTGAGCTAACAGGAGTATACGTAGGAGTTGGAGTAGGAGTAGGAGTAGGAGTATACGTAGGAGTAGGAGTAGGGGTAGGGGTAGTGATAACAGGTGGTTCAGGAGGCCTAGGCTCTGTAATTACTGGAGGGGGTGGTGGTACTACCTCTTCATTAACCACAACTGCACTACTAGTGTCACTGTTATTGTCATCATCAATATCAGGTTTTTCAATAGTTGAGTAGCCCCACTCTCCATTGGAGTAAGTAGTAGCTGTAATGTATTCTTTATTTGATGAATTGTTAGCAGTTTCAGTAGATTTCTTTACTTCGTTTTTGTCTGAGGAAAAAGTTTCATTACCGGAAGCAGGTTCAGAGGAAGAACTGCCACTAAAGAAGTCTTTAACGTCATCCCAGAAACCATATGAAGGTATACCCCCAGGGCCAGGAAGACCAGAGCCTCCCATTTTTTTCATCATCTCTTCTTCTTGAGGGTTAACGTATGCTAACCTGTGGGGAGTGCCTACTATGCTTGTCTCTCTAGGAACAGTGCTACTCATAAGCCCCCCTTGGGCGGCTCCAACATTGCCTTGTGCCAGAGGAGCCCCTAAAGTGAGAGTAGGATCTACAAGACCAGAACCAGAAGATCCAGTGGATAATAAAAGATTAGGGTCAACTAAGCCAGGAGTACCTGCGTAGTGTGTTTTAACTTGTACGTTTTCAGGTACAGCAGAAAGACCAGCAGTCTGTAGAGGCTTAGAGAATGTTCCTGCTCTTTCATCCCCTTCTGTTGTAGCAGTGATCCCGCCACTATAAGTGGGAGGCGTCACCTGAAGGTTTACTGTCTCAGGTACAGGCTTCACCTGCATATTCATTTGATCTTGAACTGGGGTAGCAGCTGGTGCAACAGGTGTTGCAGCTGGTGTGAAAGAGGTGGGAGTAGCTTTCTCTGGAAGAATACTGCCTGTTGAAGAACCTAAAAACGTGTCTAGACCAAAGTTATAAGCAGCCTTCATAGCTGCTTCTTTAGTCCTGTATCCACCCCTAAGAGCTGTACCATCAGCCGCAGTAATGGCGTACATAGGTTTGTCACCATCTTTCCACTGAACAACACCACCTTGACCCGTTTCAGTGGGTCTTAGCTGCAAGTTTCCTGACGTATCAGTATTTTTGGTGGCTAGACTCTCACCAGAGTACATAGCACCAGTAGCAAGCCTTGCAGCTTCAAGGGGATCACTACTTGACATGATCTGGGACCAGTCCCTTTGGTCAGTGTTAGCCCCTACGGTACCATAAAGAATTTCAACAGCAAGGTTGGTGTCGGCACCTGTTGCATCAATAAACTCTCTTAAATTAGGTCTGTTTTCTTTATCTACAGCATTAGCCATACTAGTCCTACCTCAGTCTAAATAAGAACTCTTCTATTAGATATAAGAAAGAGTCTTACGTGTCTTTGTCATAATTGCTTGTGTAAATTTCTGATAGTTGCCTTCAAGTACTGCAGGCATCTTGATGTAGTCTATCTCAGCACCGTGATCGTCTGCTATTTCTTTTGCTACATCATAGAAACTTTTGGCTACACCTGTTCCAATGTTCCAGACACCTGACTCTTTTACATTAAAGAATCTCTTGTGATAGTCTACAACTTGATCCACGTGAATGAAGTCCCGTCTATAACCCTCTGATCCTTCAAAGAGTTTAATGACACCTAACTCCTTAGCCTGTCTAGTAAACTGAGTATGAGGGCTTGCCTGACCGCCTTTGTGGTCTTCGTGTGGCCCATACACGTTAAAGTATCGAAACGTCTGAGTAATAATAGGGGCTTTACGTAGCTCTATATACTTCTCAAACATTGCCTTACTACGGGAGTAGTGGTTCTGGGGGTTAATGGGAGCACTCTCCTCAAAGGATGACTTTAACCCGTATACCGAAGCACTACTAGCAAACTGAAAGTTTACTTTGTTCTTTATACACTCCTCATAGAGATTAATAGAGAAGTCTAAGTTTTGTCTGTATATCTTAGCTACATTCTGCTCTACTGTGGAGCTTATAGCACCTAAGTGAACAACCCAGTCTACCTCTTTTATCTTAGAGATTGTCTGACCCCACTCGTGAGGGATGACCTCGTGTTCTTCTCTGAGTCCATTGACCATGTTCTGACCAATGAAACCACTAGCACCAGTAACTAAGATCTTCATTTTTGGCTGTCGCCCTTAGCTACACGATAGTTATCCTCAACGGAGTCTGGGGTAGATACCTCTACTACAGTACCCTCCACTAGGCAGGTAATGCGGTGAGGAACAAGGGGTGGGTTATGCCAAGTGTCACCCTCATTAAGCTCTTCTACGTGCTCACTTGCATCCTCAGTATCAATCCAAGTAACCAGAAACTTTCCAGTGAGTACAAACCAAGTCTCTTCTTTCTCTTTGTGAAAGTGCATTGAGAACTTAGAACCTTGCTTAAAGTTCATAAACTTACCGCAGTACTTGTCGTTAGTTACCCAGATTAACTCTGATCCCCAACCCTTTTTCACTACACCTTCAAGCCGCATTCTGTATTTCCTCTAGTGTGGGTGCATAAACACCTATGTGCTGTACTGTGAGTGAAGCAGCAATCATTGCAAACTTTATTGCTTCATCTATATTATATTCTTCACAGTACTTATAGGCAAGAGCAGCTAGGAATGTATCTCCAGCTCCACACACATCGTAGGCTTCCACTTTAGGTGGAGTGTAAGTCTTGTTCTTGTACTCGACTTTCTTTGAGCCGTAGGTAACTATGAGGTCTTCTGTTAGTCTATTAGAGGCTTCGTACTCATACTGATTAATCTTAACAAAACATCCATCAAAGGTAGATAGATCTCTTTTCTTAGTATCAACAAAGATAGGACCACTATACTTACTTATAATCTCAGTGATGTCATCTTCGTTAAAGAAACCCTTGTTATAGTCTGAGACAATAACTACATCGTACTCGTTAAGGTCTTCCTCTGCGCCATCAACAAGTTGCCTAGGTATCTTTTCATCTACTCTAAGGAGTTGCTGACCAGTCTTGTTATCAAGGTATCTGTGTTTTCTCTCACTAAATTCTGTTATAATGTGAGCTTCAGCACCAAGAGCAAGTACGTTATTGAAGACGTTAAAGGCCATGCCTTTTTTTGTAACAACTCTATCCATGTCTAGGACAGGAACAGGGGCTTCTGGGCTTATTCTGTTGATACTACCGTAGTGGTAGTCATCGTAACAACTATCGCCTATCAATAAAATCTTGAATGGTTTTTGTTGTTGATTCGCCATTGGTTCTCTCATAGAAGATTACTTTCTTACAGTACTCCTCCCCAATGATTGGCTTCCCCTTCCAATCTGACCCCTTAACCATAATGTCAGGTTCAAATCGTCTTATTAGGTCTATTAGCTCTTGATCGGTGTTGAAGACTGCAACACTGCTAACAGGCTTAAGTGACATCATAAGACGTTTACGAATTGACAATTTGTTAAATGGTCTTCCTTTACCCTTGTTATACTCAATACGGGTGTCTGTGTCAATAGCTACAAGTAGATGGTCACCTAAACTTGCAGCATAATCCAACATGTCAAGATGACCAGAGTGTAGAACATCAAAGGCTCCATTGACAAAAACTTTCTTCATTATTACTATTCACCTAAAGGAGACCCTATGTCCAGATTTAAACACATTATAGATCAAGATCCTCAGAAAGTACAGCAGCAAGATCTACCACCTGATTGGCCCAAGGTATTCCCTAAAGCTATCGTTGGCTTGGACAGGGACGGTGTTATCAACATCGACAGGGGTTCTTATATTACTGACCCTAATGACTGGGAGCCTATCGAAGGTTCACTGGAGGCTATCCGTAAGTTAAGACTAAAGGGCTATAAGGTAGTTATCCTGACTAACCAAGGTGGCATTATAAAAAAAGAGCAGACACACGAGCAAGTGGAAGCCATTCATCAACGTATGTTTGAGGTGTTTGGCAATGCTGGTATCTACTCCATTGATGGTTTGTTCTATTCTGAGTCTTCACTTAAAAATGACATCTTTGCTAAACCTAATCTTGGTATGTTCCACAGGGCAGAGAAAGAAATCTTTGGTGATAAGGCTAGATTTAAACAAGGTGGTTTCTACGTAGGTGACAAGATGTCCGACCTTAAAGCTGCGGAACGTATTGGTGCCACCCCGATCCTAGTACGTACTGGTCACGGAGTGGCTACGGAAGGAGAGTTGAAGAAGTTTTCTAAAGAGAAGATAAGAAAGAAGACGAAAGTTTTCGACAACCTCCTCCGATTTGTTGAGAGGTTGCCTTAAGCAGCAGCCTCCCCCAAGTCTTCTACAACTGAGTCGTTGTAAGGGTAGTGTACCAACTTACCTACCTCCGGTAAGTACAAGTACTCAAGGTCTGAGTTCTTGATTGTACGTAGGGCATCCTCGAAGGTCTCTACGAGAGGTTCACCTGCCAAGTTAAAGCTCGTATTAAACACGATAGGTACACCCGTCTTATCTTTGAAGGCTTTGATAAGTCCGTAGTACACAGGGTTCTGTTCTTCTGTCACAGTCTGGATACGGCAAGTACCGTCTACGTGTGTGATAGCAGGAACCTCACCATGCTTAGACAACTTGAAGTCCATTGCATACATCATGAATGGTGACTCTTCCATTCCGTATGTCTCGAACCATTCCTCAAAGTCCTCTTGCAACATAGATCCAGCAAATGGACGGAACCACTCCCTACCTTTTACTTCGTTGACATGATCCTTACCTTTAGGGTCAGTGGGATCGTAGAGGATAGAACGGTTACCTAGAGCACGAGGACCAGCCTCTGATCTACCTTGGAACAATGTAACAATCTTACGATCAACTAGTAGAGTAGCAATGTCCTCTGGTGTTACATCTGTTGTTTCAATGTCATCAAAGTCATAGGACTCTTCACGTTCTGGTCCAAGGTATAAGGTAGATAGAGGACGTTTAGTCTTGTCCCCACTATTACCGTAGTAAACCATTTGAGCAAGACCTAATGCTGTACCGCCATCATGAGAGATAGGATCTACGTAGATGTTAAGGTCAGGGAAACGTTTCTTGTAGTAGTAGTTGGCTACACAGTTAAGACCGTACCCTCCAGCAATGACAATATTCTTCTTGCCAGTCATTGCCACAGCTTTTTCAATCAAGTCACCAACAAGACGTTGGGTTTCATCTTGAACTGCCCATGCTAGATTTTTAGCAGCTTCTGTAACCTTAGAAGGATTATTGTGCCAAGCACGGGGATCTTCCTTAAGTTCTAGGTATGGGTGACGTGTGTGGTCAATGTGAGCACCAGCAGGATAATGAGGAATAAATACGTTCTTATTACCTCGTCCTTCATAGAAGAGAGAAGGAATAAGTTCATCGTCTTTACCGTAAGGTGCAAGACCCATAGTCTTACCAGCTTCAATGAACCCAAAACCAAGGTACTCAGATACAGCCTCATATGCTTTAACAAGGGTAATAGCTGAGTCCATTTCTATGTTTGGCCCAACTAGACGTTGTGTATCAGCATTACCACCTAGAGACTGAAATACAGGTTTAATACCTTCTTCATAGTCACAGTTAAAGATAGTCTCGGTCTCAAATCCAGGGTTTTTATCACCCCTCTCACTTACTTGGATCTCTTGTCGAGTACCAGACCCGTCTACGATAACAGCAGCAGCATCGTCAAAACCTGAGTTGTAGAAAGCTGAGGCAGCATGACCCATGTGGTGTAAGTGCCCTAGATTTATGACTTTAACTTTAGGGTTATGTTTACGAACTAGAGCAGAGTATGGGTCTTCACCTGTCCAAGGTAAACGAGTATGATCAGGGCTAGTCCCTCCAAGGACAAGCACATCAATACCGTGCTTCAATCCTTCAAGGATACCCATGAGTGGGTTACCATCATATTTACTACGAGACAGCCGTTCCTCTTCAATATAGAACTCAAGCTTACCGTCTACTAGAAGAGCAGCACTGCCATTATGGCCTGGGTTAATTCCTAAAATATTCATTTCACTTCACCTTCTTTTCAATATCTTTTACGATAGACTCGTACATCTTATTGATCTCTTCGTCTGTGAACTCTACAGTGCTCTCATTAATACGATCAGCAAGGTGACCTTCAAGACCAGAAATACGAATAGGTGAATAAACTTTAGGAGTGTCCCTTTCGATAATGTTAAAGTAGTTAGGATAGGTAGTATTAATGGCAAATGTTGAACCAAGTATCACTGTACCTGGTTTATTCAAAGCCCTAGCCATGTGCTGACCGACAGAATCACAACCAATAAAGTAGTCGGCTGCGTCAATAAAAGCAGACCACATACGTAAGTCAGCTTCTGGCTTAATCGTATAAGTATCTTGTTCCATCCAAAAGTTTTTCTCTGCAAAGAGTATAAGATTATACTTAGTTGAGAGCTTCTTAACAAGTTTAAGATACGTGTCAGGATTAATAGAACGAGATGATTGATCAAGCAAAGCATTTTCATTTGGCTTTTCCATAGATCGTCCAAATGGTTGGATGACTATAGTTTTTTGCTTTTGCTGTTGCTGTTTTGTTTGCTGAATAAAGTTAGCAGCTTGAAGTTCTTCATTCCTATTTGTCTTAAGAATTGGAACACCAAGGTCTGAGTGGTCATCTGTCTCGTTAATCAGATAGTCAAAAGCTTCAGCTAATGACTTTTCTTGTTTAAAGTAACCAGGAACACGATACGGTTCAGGAGAAATAACTCTGTCAGCATCTAAAAGAAAATGTTCAAATGCACCCTTTTGGTCTGGGTTAAACACCTTGTCTTGTAGTTCAGGAATACCCCAGTATAGTGCATCCCACCCATTGACTAAAATCCTGAAGTTACTGTTAGTTTTGTTGTACTTGATGAAGGCGGGGATAGATGCAATAGCTCTACCAGCACCCCCATCAATCATAAAGACGGTTTTCATTTATCTTCTCTCTTATTATTATCTTTACAGAGCCAACAGGCACTGGTGATTAGTATAACAGATTATTTACTTTTATCAAGTAGACTTAATACCGTACATTGTAACTTTAGCAGTCGGGTCCAAAGTAAAATTACTTGGATTAGGAGAAGGAAAATCCTTTTTCAGAGCTACTACAGCACCACCTGGTGTTATGCAAGTATAAGAGGGATACTCATAGTAACAAGTTACTGATGCTGCTGAACTATTTACTAGAATGTCATCTAGGTCTGCTGAAATAAACTGACAATTAGTAGTACGACCCGACCAAATTTTACCTTGAGATACTAAAATTCTTGCACCACTTACGGCAAAAGTACTAGGCAGTTGTCTATTGTAAGCTAAGACTTCAGATGGCGAACCGTTAGATAGTGCGAAAGAAATACAGTCACAGCCATATGCTACCGCAACAAAAGCTGAACATCTAGCAGAGTAGTAAGCCCCTAGAAAGAAGTTGGAATTTGCCAAACAGTTAAAACCAGTGCAGGTGGTGCTGCTGGCTTCTGAGTCATATATATTACTATTACTCTTACACCATATCTTTGTAGAATTAATGCAGGGTCCAGTCTCACAGATATTAAAAGAAAAGAAAGAAGTGAAACAAGCTGCCGCCCCGCCTTTCCACATTACAACAGCTCTGCAAGCTTCACAGGTAGGGTGCTCCTGCCCCGACATTCCGATTCTTGCATATGACGTAGGTGCCTGAGAGTCAGCTAAGAAATTACACATAGTTTTGCAGCAAAAATATTGGGCCTGGCTAACTTTTGAACAAGCCTCTGGGTTAAAGACCGAAATACAGCATTCAGCTCCCGCAACCAGCAATCCCCCACTAACAACTACAGGACAATAACCAGTCCCATTATCATATTTAGGGAAATTACACCCATTTTCGTAAATACGAAAACAATGATCATTGTTTCCATTATGACGTAGATGCACTAGTGCACAACGGTTAGTTGTAAAGAAGTGCATGTCAAAGTTGCAGGGACTACAAAAAATATTACAGCAAGCACAACAAGCTAGTTGAAGATTTACTACGGGTGTTCCAGAGGTAACAGAGTTTATTGTACACGAAGAAATAACAGGGTTACAACTACCACAGAATCCTGCACACATATGCCCAAATAACTCAAGGCAACTGTATTGTAAAGGAAAGTTTCCACTGGTGTCCTTAACACATAAATTACTACTAGGTGGGACTATAAAACTTTGGCTAGTGTCTATTGTATGTCCATCCATCGTAGCTACGATATTTGAACAAAGATTTGCATTGGTTTCAGCACTAGTTGAATACATATTCCTAACAACAAAAGAAGTATTGCTGTCTGTTGTTAAAACACTTTGTTCTGCATCACTACCAAGTGTTGCGTCAGTAACAGTCGTATCTACTATTCTACAGAATTGATCTGCCATTTTCTTTTCCTTTTTAGCTTAATGCGTTTCCGTATGCCATAGCTGTGGCTACGGAGTAACCAGCTATATTAGTTAATTGTGATCCGTCACCCTTAAATGCCGTGGCGCAGACTGCAGTTGTTGCACAAACAATTGGAGCTACGACACAAGTTGTACCACACATTATGGGTGACTTCATGCAAGTATCTGAGCAAAAAATGTTTGCACAGAAGTTAGTACCTAGAGACCCACTGGTAGGTGCCTTAGTACCTAAACAAGTAACAATAGTACCAGCACAAGAAGTTGTAGCCTTAGTCCCCAGACAAGTAACAATATTACCATCACATGTCGCAAGTGTGTTTACACACCCTGTAGTAGCTTTACCTGCCAAGCAAGAACATAGGGCTGCAGCACAAGTTGTTGTAGCTTTAGTTCCTAAGCAAGTTGTAATTGTTCCAGTACAGGTTGTTAAACCTCCTAAACAAGTGACGATACTACCATCACATGTCGCAAGTGTATTCACACAGCCTGTCGTGGCTTTGCCTGAAAGGCATGTCGCCAATCCATCTACGTTAGCTACTGTGTGATTGTGGCTATCGTCAGCAATAGTAAGGCTAAGGTTAGCATTACCCAAGTTAGTAAATGTAGCAGAACCTGTTGCATCACCACAGATACAAAGAGTAGGATCAGACGTTGCAGTCGTTGCTATACTTACATTACCTGAACCGTTTACTCCTGTGACAGAACCTGTAACTGCACCTGTAAGGCTGATTGATCTTCCTGTAGCCCAAGTAGTTGCTGTATCAGCATTACCAGTTACGTTACCTGTGACAGGAGCACATACTCTTGCAAAGTTTACTGTGTCACCTGTACCTACAGCCTGACCAATAGCAATGTTAGAAGCATTTACTGTAACACCAGTACCTGCCCCAATATTAAAGGTTGTACCGTCTAGTGTCAAGCCTGAGCCTGCATCGTATACAGCAGTCTCAGCTACGACAGTGAAGCTAATGTTTGTTGTACCAAATGTTATGACACCCGATGTGTTCATAACATAAAGTTCACCAGCACCTGTGTCACCTTCTTTCACGAAGAATGCGTCACCCTCACCCAAGGCATCTTGGGCTGAGGCACCGTAGCTATCAGCATCTGTAGCACGAGTAAGAACCCAGTTAGTGCTTGCAGAACCTGTGTTAGTTACTGTGTAGATACCATTCTCATAGCCATTAGTTTGGCTGTAGATAAGAACACGATCATTTGTGCTAAGGGTTACACCATCAATAACAAGAGCAGCCTGTGTACCATTGTTAGTAAGGGTAGCACCTACACCTGACGACCCGTTATCATATGTAGCAGCAAGGCTTCCTGCACTGTCTGGTGACTCAACACGAACTGGTGTGTGGTAGTGAATACCAGCAGCAGCAATTGTGTCTACGTACTCTTTTGTTGCAAGTTGGCAAGCCGCAGTCGGGTTACCAGACACACATACAGACCCAAAACATACATTGTCTGAAGTACCTACAGACTGACCAATAGAGATGTTACCACTTGAGTAAGTTACACCTGTACCACCTGTTAGGTGGCTATCAACTCTTCCTGTTGTATAATACTGATTTGTACCCTCAGCTAGATCATCTGTGTCATGGTTGGAAAGGGAAGAAACAGTACCAGTAACATTACCAGTAACGTTACCTGTCAGTGCTCCGTAAAGGTTAGAAACACAGACAGCACCTGTGCCGTAAATGCAGTTAGTGCCAGCATCAAGATTTCCACCTAGTTGAGGGGTGGTATCATCAGAAACAGCAGTAAGAGCATCACCTAAGGTGAATGCTGCAGAGTTCCAAACAGACCCTGTATAAACTTTTAGAGCATTTTCTGTGGTGTTCCAGTAAATAGCACCAGTTAATAGAGCATCACCATCGTTATCCAACGTAGGATCAGAAGACTTATTACCAAGGTATCTGTCATCAAAGTCATCATAAGATGTAGCAGCATTGTTAGCTGAGGTCAAAGCAGCAGAAGCTGAGTTACTTGCATTTGTTTCAGAAGTTGCTGCAGCAGTTTGACTTGCTAAGGCACATGCAGCAGAAGCACAAGCAGCTGTAGCAGACTGTAGGATACCATCAACATACGTCTTTGTTGTGAGATCAGCAGCATTAGTGGGTGTGTATGTTGACGTGATCTTGTTGGCACCCATATCAACGGTACCAGTAATGGTGCCCCCAGAACAAGCTAATCTTGTATCACGTTGTGTGTCTGTATAGGACTTAGTTGAAACATCTTGAGCTAGGGTAGGGTCTCCTACTCCTGTGATCTTTGATGTCCCCATAGCAATAGCACCCGACATGGTACCACCAGTCAGGTTAAGCTTGAGAGCATCTTGATCGTCTACGTAACCCTTACGAGTAAGAGTATCTGCAGTAGCAGGTGTAGCTGTAGATGTAGCCTTGTTAGCACCAAGAGTTAAGTCACCACTGAGAGTGCCACCTGTTAGGTTTAGCTTGAGTGCATCCTGACTATCCACATACCCTTTACGAGTAAGAGTATCTGGAGTAGCAGGTGTTGCTGTAGATGTGGCTTTGTTAGCACCAAGAGTCAGGTCACCACTAAGAGTACCGCCTGCTAGGTTTAGCTTAAGAGCATCCTGAGTATCTACGTAACCTTTACGAGAGAGTGTATCATCTGAGACAGGGTTAGCTGTTGACGTAGCTTTGTTAGTGCCAAGAGAAATATCTCCTGTCATTGTGCCACCAGCTAGAGGCAGCTTACCTGCAATGCTGTCTGTGATTGTTGTACTGAAGTTTGGATCGTCACCAATGGCTGCAGCAATCTCGTTAAGAGTATCTAGTGTACCTGGTGCTGCGTCAATCAAGCTTGAGACAGAGGAATCAACATACAATTTTGTGGCTGCATCTTGATTAGAGACAGGATCAGCAAGGTTCGTAATCTTATTGGTGTTAGCATCCATATCACCAGTAAGTTGCAGAGAAGTAAAGGTGGATGTACCTGTCGAAGCTACGTTACCTGTTACATTACCCGTTAAGTCACCCGTAACATCACCAGTTACGTTACCTGTAACATCACCAGTCAAGTTACCTGTTACATCACCAGTTACAGCACCAGTAACGTCTCCAGTTAAATCACCCGTCACATCTCCTGCGACATTCCCCGTAAGGTTACCAGTTACGTTGCCTGTAACATCACCAGTCAAGTTACCCGTTACATTACCCGTAACAGAACCAGTAACGTCCCCTGTTAAATCACCTGTCACATCCCCTGTAACATTACCTGTGAGGTTACCTGTTACATCCCCAGTAACATCACCTGTAATATTACCAGTAACGTCCCCTGTTATGTCTCCAGTAACATTACCAGTAACATCGCCAGTCAGGTCACCAGTAACATTACCAGTTACGTTACCCGTAACTGAACCTGTGATGTCACCTACAAAACCAGTATTGGCTGTGATGGTTGTACCTGTTATAAGACCTGGTGTAGTACCACCAATAGTAGTACCATCAATAGTGCCCCCATTGACATCGACTGTAGCAAAAGTACCTTGTCCTGACGTACTAACTGTAGTAAAGCTGCCAGCAGCAGCAGTAGAAGCACCGATAACAGTGCCATCAATATTACCTGCATTAATATCTACCGTAGCTAGTGTTGCTGTACCTGTACCAGACAGGTTTGGAACATTAACTGTGTCTGAGAAGGTAGACACACCAGTAACACCTAGTGTACCTGAGAGAGTTGTGTTACCTGTTACACCAAAGGTTCCACCAACAGTAGAGTTACCTGAAGCACCCATTGTTGTAAAGTTAGCAGCAACAGGGGTTGTACCACCAATAACAGTGTTGTCGATTGTACCTGCATTAATGTCAGCTGTGTCTGCTACAAGGCTGTCAATGTTTGCGGTACCGTCAATGTATAAGTCTTGCCACTCACTACCAGAAGCACCAAGATTGTAGGTACCGTCAACAGAGGGAATAAGGTTTGAGGCAACATCAGCATTTACAGTTACTGTATCAGTGGCATCACTACCTAGTGTAGTATTGCCGTTTACTGTTAGGTTACCTGTGACTGTAGCATTCTCATGAACAGCCAAGGTGTCAATGTATCCAACACCGTCAATGTACAGATCTTTAAACTCAGCACTTGCAGAACCTAGATCAATGTCGTTGTCTACTACAGGAACTAAAGCACCATCCTGAATACGAATTTGTTCAGTAGCAACACCACCAACCTCAGAGAAGAAACCAACTCTGTTGTTAGTTGTGTCTACAACAACTTTGTTTAAGGCATCCACATCACCAATGAGGGGAATGTAACCACCCTGACCTGTGCTTCCATCATGCTTGTGGCCTGAAGAAGCAGCAAAAGCTGCTAGTAATTGGTTGAGTTCATTGTTAATTGGTTCAGCTTTAATAACCTGACCAGAAACAATATCGGCAACACTCTGTCTTGTATAACCTGCCATTTAAAGTCTGTCCCCTACTCCGAATGTCACAACAAGTCCTTGAACACTGTGTGACGCATTTGTGTCGTTTGTTACGTATCTAAAAGATACTGATTTTCCCGAACCTGAAACATTGACCCTTTGAACGGGGGATGGGTTGCCACTCCAAATATTAGAAGAGTCGTTAAAGACAGCCTCATTATAGTAAGCAGCAGCACCTTCTGTGGTCAGTGTGTAGTTAGAAGGATTAAGAATAGTATTGTCATCGTAATCAAAAACGACTGACATTACAATTTCATTGTCGCCTTCTGACCTTAAATACGTAGCAACGGTATGAATTATTTTACGTTGCTCTGGATCTTGCATGTGCAAAAATGGTGTCTGGTAAAGACTTACGATGTTTTCCCCACCAAAGCTGTTACCTGATTCCTGCCTGTGGACTTTACCACTGGAGTCACCGTGTATTACGTACTCTTCTTTGTCAATGTACCCACTGTCAGCACAAGTGGCTTCAATCCCGATCATCTGTCCAAATTCAAAGCCAATTCCGCCCTCCTGCCCCATACGTAGGCCACCAAGAAGTGCATTTCCATTCTCTACATTATAGAATAATCTAAATTGTGATTTACTTCTAATAATTACAGAAGAGACAGCATCGAGATTGTTATTAAATACAACGTCAGAAATAAAAGATTGGATGTTCTTGGTTAGTGTTTCCAAGTTAACGTCACCAATCTTGTCCGTACCTGAGATAGGTCTGATGCCATCTTGTGATAAGAAGATTAGGTCACCACCAATCTCAATAACACTGTCTGAGGCTAGGCATCCAAGGTCATCTGTTACGTGCTGTACAGCCCAGTCTGAGATGTTGTTTCCTACGATCCTTTTAATATTATTTGTACCAAATACAAACAAGGAATCACGAAACGGTTTTATTGATACAACCGGAAAACCTACGTTAATTACACCAGCACCATCTGCAGGTGACCACTTGGTTTCGTCTGTAGGTGCACTAAAATAAACATTATGAGGTTCAGCAGGATCACCTACAAGCCACATGTGGTTCTTAAATACTGCAGCAAACTTAGGGTCTGTAGGAGCATTAGCATGTGTAATCTGGGTGTAAGTTGTGCCATCATATGTGGCTGCAGGGTTAACACCGTCTGTTAGAATAACCTTTGGAGATCCCCAGTTAAATCGAGTGAACCGTACCTTAGACACACCCGTCATTGTAGGAGATCCAGCAGTGGTTACCGCCACCCAAGAACTTGTTGCTGTATCCCAGTGGTGTAGGTAGTTACTTCCTACAGAAGGCTTACGTGCAGCAAGAATGCCATCGTTGATACCAGCAGCTACTGTTACACCTAGAACACCACCAGAACTGTCTCCTGGAACTACACCGTAGTCGTTAGTGTAACCACTCACACGTCTATAACCACCTGTCGTAGCAGGCTCGTAGTTAAGGAGAGAGATAGCAGAACCAGGTTGCAACTCACCTTGAGACAAAACGTCCCTGTTAAGGTTTAAACCACCCTGTGAAAATACCTTAAAGGAACCTAGGTTGTCTGCCATTACGTAACTCTTCCAAGGGTTACACTAGAACCAGAACCACCTACTAGAACAGTAGAACGAATTTGGAGGTGTTCATCAATGAGAACCCTACGCATTGTCTTGATACCATCTTGGAAGTTCTGTTGGTGAATTGATGCACTTTGTTCATTTGATCTGAACCGCATCATGTACATCATAGCACCGTCAATAATGACACTCTTAAATCTGTTTGGGATAACTGAGACATCGTTGTACAACGTCAAATCAGCTGGGAAAGACCAGTAAGAATACTCAACTTCGTAAGCTGCATCAGGGATAGGAGAAACACCAAACTTTTCTTGGTTTGTTTGGAACACTACACGAGGTGCTGCCGAACCTGCAGAGTTACTGGTGTCGTCTGACTCACGATACTTTTGGATGTATTCGTCATACGGAATAGTTGGTAAAAAACTAGGGGAGTTGTTTAGTGAAGTGGACTTCTTAAGATAAAAAGTTTCCCAGTCAGCACTAGAATAATTAGAAGGAAAGGAATAAGTGTTCACACCTGCTGTTAAAGGCTGTGTGTAAGTAACTCTGAGGAAGGGCCACTCTTGGCCTGTCTGAAGAATACTTCTGATAGAGTTATTGATAGAGTCTTTAGCAAGAGCTTGTACGTTACGTGCAGTATCAAAGCCAGCACCCTCAGTGTCCAAGGTGACTTCGTTTAGTCTGCGAAGCAATTCATTAACTAAAGAAACGTAAGTTGTCATATCTGTATCCTAAAAATAGGTAAGCTGAAGGGCCAGCCTCTAAGAGACCAGCCCGACAGGTTCTGTAGACCTAGGCCAAGTTGTAACGTGCTGTTACAAGGGCTTCTGGTCTCAGGATTTTTCTCCCGTACAGATGCATACCACGGACGATATCAGCAAAGCTGTCTGGGTCACGGTATGTTTCTGTTTTGTTGATCTGCTCAGCAGTAGCAACTGCGGAGTCATGACCAGCTACGATAGCACCAAAGTTAGTGCTTTGGGCGGCTGTGCCTGTTGTATCTGCACCAGTACCAATAGAAGGCAAGTTGTTAGATACATAAACACGGAAGCCATTCCAGTTGTTGATAACCAGACCGTTACGAAGGGCACCTGAATCACCGAAGTCAGAATTCAAGAAACGTGAATCTTCGTCCATCAAGATTTCCATCAATACCGGGTCAATTACCACCCATCTACCGTCTTTGTCAACAGACTTCTGGTCAAGCAAACGACCCATACGTGCAATCAACATTGTTGGAGATACGTATGCTGTTGGAAGTGCTGTTGCACCTGGAAGACGAGCAGCAACTGGGATCGAGTCACCAGCTACACCAGCAGTTGTGATATTGCCGAAGTCTGGACGGGACAGTTTATTTACCGCCAAGAGTTCGTCAGAACCAGCTGTTGTGTCAGCTTTGGTGCCGTTAACAGTGTCATTCACTGTGTCTGCGTTACCGTGAAGAGCAGACTGCTTATAGCCTGTCAAGTAACCCAGAACTTCTTGGTCATGCTGGTCAGCCAAACGGAAAGCCGCACGGTTGGTAGCAAGATCAATGAAATTCACGTGTGAATGTGCTTCCTCAATATCGTCCATCTTGAAAGCAAAATAGTTAGCTTTATCAACAACTAACGAGAAGTCGGCATCTGTCAAATCTTGTGCAGCAATGGTTGTACCACGTGCATAAGCAGATACACTCACTTCTGGCTCTTTAATAATTTTGACAGTGTCGCCTTGGTTGGCAATCTCACCAAAATAATCAGAGTTAGTGATGTCGCCTACAACTGTGCTCTTGCGGAACGCCAGCTGTGTCTTCTTAGAATAAATGACACTTGAAAAGTTGCCATTGGGGAGGTTGGTGTAACCCCCTGCGGATGCGAAAGCCATGTGAAATCCTCCATGATGTTGGCTTTTTGAATAAAAGCTAAACACCTTAAAGAGGCTGTTACTTTTCTAGGGTGCAAGTAATGTATCAGTTGCGCAACCGATTACTACTTGGGCCTATACTTGAACAGGTGGTTCTTTATAGTTTAGACTTTTTAAAGGGAAAAGTATCAATAGAGGTAGTCCACTAGGGAGGCTCTATACAAGATACGAGTAGTTATATTGAACACTTTGTCTGTGTCAATAGTTTATCTGGCACCGCCAGACATATCATAGACAAACTTACCTTTGCGCATTGCTTCAGTAATTTCGTCCTGACGTTTCTCAAACTCCTGTGTAGACATCTTGGCTACGTCAGACTCTTTAATCTGCCCTTGTAGCCCTTTTGCATCAATAGAAGTACGAGATCCTTTGGTAACAGTAGATGCCGCAGACTTCTTAGATTGTCTCTTAGCTGCGGGGGTCATACCATTATCAACTTTATAAAGATCAATTACACGAATAACAGACGCAGGGTCATCCATGTTTTCATACAGAGCATCCTTAACCCATTTAGGCTGTTCGTCAGCCCAACTGTGGAAGATATCTGAAGATCTTAATTCATCGAAGTCATCATGTGTCTTACGGATCTGGTTCTCAGCCTTTATCCGTAGAGCTTCATTGTGAGCTTCATCTAGTTCTGACAAACGTGACTCAGCTTTACTAAATAGTTCTCTAGCCTTCTTAGCTGCGATTGTTTCTACAATACCTGCTACATCTGGATATGCTTTAGACCAAGCCTCAATGTCTTCATCAGACTTAGGAGGTACGATACTAGCTCGTTTTTCAGTATTGGAGAGAGCCTCTAACTTATCGTTGAACTCTTTCTCTTTCTCTTGCATATGCCTGCGCAAGTCACCGTAACGTTTCTTAAAGGATTTCTCCTCAGCACTCAGGTCAGAGTCATCTTCTTGTGTTTCGGATGCCTCTTGGGTTTCTTCTTGTTGGGTATCGTCAACGGCCTGTACCGAGGTGTCCTCAGTATCTTCGCCACTGGGTTCACTTTCAGTAACTTCTTCACCACGAGCTTCTGCCTCAAGACGAGCAATCTCTGCTTCTTCCTGCTCCAGTCTCTTCTGTTTACGAGAGTAGTTAGAACCTCGTTGAACGAAACCTGCAGACTTAGGAGATTCCATTGTTGTCATATTAGCCATATTATTTTCCTTATGTTGGGGCCAGCACTATTGCTGGGTAGCCTTATTATTTTATGGTAGTCTTACTTCTTATTTTTATTAGCTTTTTTATTTAGTGCTTTCTTATTCATCAAGCCACCTTTATTACCTGCTGATGCAGATGTGACGTAATCTTTCATTGTTTGTTGCTGTTCTTCAGTACCACCTGTTGTATACACCCCATCAACATTTCCACTTTTATCCTTTGTAACTGTGGTAATAACGTCTTGTGATGCTTGCTGTGCTGCTGTTGCATTGTCACCAACACTGCCGCCATAAACAGGATCATCATTGTCATCACCGCCACCAGTAACTACAGTAGGAGCTGTAGGTGGAGTAGTAGTTGTAGGTGACTTAGGTGTAGAAGTAACAGTTTTACCTTCATCCTTGTCGCCTCCAAAGAAACTTTTGACTGTATCAAAAATATTAGTGAGAATGCCACCTTCTTGAGTAGATACTGGTGGTTTGACTCCCTTTTTCTCCATAGCCTCTAGAATTTGTTTCTCAGCCATATTTGTAGCACCTCTACCTACAACGCCAAAGACAGGATTGATAAGACCCATAGCTGTCAGGACACTACGTGCTCTTTCGTTGTCTGAAAAAGCTTGCTGTAACTCAGCTCCGTCCATCTCACCGTAAGGCTTACCAGGTTTTGTAGTGTCTACTGGACCACTGCCACCACCATCATTTTGTTGTCCAACACTTGTTTCAGTAGTCAAGCTGTTAGAGTTTTCAAGGGTGTACCCTTCTGAGATCAAACGATCATACTCTGCTTGTTCAGCAGGAAGGGTCAAAGTTCTCATTGCTCCATCTGGTCCGTAAAGTGTAACAGTCTCTACTTTCGGGGAAGTGGTAGTGTTTTGTTGGGTATTGTTTCCGAATATAGAAAAACCTAGAGGAAATTGTTGTTGCAAAGATTGTCGTGTAAAGGTAGGTGTTGATAGTGATCTACGGGCTTCTAGACCCCCTTCATCGTACCCCCTAGCCATTTGAGGCATAGGGCTTGTAGTATTACCTAGAGCCCTAGGGGCTGGTTCTTGTGGAATAAAGCCACCTACATTCAGACCCATAGCTTCAAGTGCAGCCATATCTTCAGGAGTAAGACCACCCTCTTGTGGACCTCCAACAGGAACAGGCTCACCACCAATACGACCATCAGCTTCCATTTGAGCCATGCCTTGCTTGGCTTCTGCTCTGAGATCTTCAAAGAAACGTACACCGTAGTATCTAAGAACATCAGCAGGAACTACGTACTCGCCTTCAGACAATTGAGCTGGGATATCATCACGGACCTCTGAAGCCATAGAACCAGGTGGGATTTCATTACCTGAAACAGGGTCTACACGCATACCATCGTCTGCAATACCACCTTCTTCCATAAAGGCCATTTCCATCTGATTCTTCATTACTTTCCCGCCTTGATTAAACTTTTGGATACTACCCATACCCTCTGGTGCAGACATTGTTGCATCAACTTCAATGTAGTCGTAGAGTGGGTGCTCTTTTTTACCAACTTTGATAGTCCCAACCTGTTCACCTAGATTTATATCACCAACAGTAGCAGGACGTAGGTTAGGTTGTGGAACTTCTTCTGTAACTTTTCCAGTATCTTTATTTGTACGTTTTACTTTCTTGGTAAGTCTATCCATACGGACAGGACCAACAAACTGTGTATCTAAAGTGTAGAAGTGATCTTTCTTACCACTCATACTTTGAACAGCAACAATAGGATGATCTAAAGATCTTTTACCTTCATCTGTTACCATACTAAACCTTTCAGGTTGAAGCAGGTTTGTACGAACCTCCATACCCGTATTGCCAGTAGCAGATTTATAGTTTGACTTCATATCTTGTATAGTTAAGGTAGGGCCATCATAAAGATTAGCACGAGCTACAGATTTATTGTTTTTTCCAAATGTTGTTTTCTTTTGTGATGGACGTGCAGATACAAATAAGTTCTCAAATGTTTTATTAGACACATCCTGAGGTTTACCTTTACCCATCATGATGTAGTTACCAAACTCAAGATCTAGCTCAATGTCAGCATCTTTTAGCATACCAACAAAATTATCACCCTTGTAACCCTTTCTAGAAGGGTCAAAGAATTTACCAGGTCCAGGCATCACACTACCAGCAGTTTCTGCTAACATTGCTCTACTCATTCGGGGTTCTAACCTACCTGAGACCTCATCTGTAGGACGTAAGATTGATTCTCCTGTTTTCTTTACACCTTTTTTATTTATCTTAACAGGGGTCATAACCTCTTCAAAGGTATCTGCTTGATTAGGTCTAAGCTTAACTGCACCTACACCAAAAGCAGACATAGCATTAGGGTCTACTTCTACACGTTTAGCTACGTCAAATACTTCTCTGGCACCCTTCTTAATAGCTTTAGCAGCAACATCACCTAAACCAGGAACTAGACCTACAAGAGCAGCACCACCTAGAGCACCAGCTAAATAGTAGTTAGGTTCATCCTTTTGAAGTTCATCGTAGACCTCTTTAGCCGCCAAGGCATCACCAATAATAGGTGTCATCTCAGCAACAAAAGTAGCAGCATCTCTGAGAGATACCTCTGGGATATCTACTGCAAGCTTTTTACCTTCTGCTGCCCATCCTAGGGCTTCTTCAGTTTGATTATTCAAGTCAGCCATTTACTTTTTCCCTGAGGTACTTAAGTTTATTTAAACAAGATGCTTGGCCCTGTAGTCTATACAAATCTTCTACAGCAGCTGCCTGTTCCATCTGTCTATGTACTTCATTGAGTCTAAAGTTAATCTCTGCAAGAAAGGACTCCCAGAGAACTTTGTTGTTCACTAAAGGTTTTAAATTATCCATTACTGAGCTGGGCCTTGTCCTGTGTTAGCTGAGAAACCAGGCTCACCGGGCGTAGGAGCCGTTCCTGTGCCCATTTGTCCTCCACCGGACCCTTGGGTATCCTGAACCTGTACCCCTGCTGGAGCACCCTGAGGACCGCCCTGAGGGGGTGCTGGAGGTGGAGGGTTCTCAGCTTGGAACTTCTTGAGGATCTCAGCCTGAATTGCTGCATCGGTCATAGAGTTTGCTACCTTGTCAGGATCAAGATCCATAGAGCTTGCAATCTCACGGATAATATAATCCATTTTAGCAAAAGGTGCAAGAGCTGGGTTCTGTACGACACCCAAAAATTGCATCAGTCTCTGGCTTCGTACTTCATTAGCCATCAAGGACTGAGTACCCTCAGCCTTAACTTCTAGGTCACCCTTGATCTCAGGATCGAAGTCAAACTGCATGTTGAAGCTAAAGAAGGCTTTACCCAAAGGTGACAGCAGATAGTCATCAATGTTTTTAACCACTGTACGAATAGATCCGTTAGCAGCAGACATAAGCATAGAGATACCAGAGGCTGTACGACCCACACCACTGACACCTGTTTGACCGTGAGCAAAGGATGGGAAACCAGTAGATTCATCAGCAAGGACACGAGCCTTGTCAAACATCTGCATATTCTCGTTAGACACGTTAGGGAACTTGGTGCCGAAGATACTCTGTCCTGGGGCACCCCCTTGTCTTCTAAAGACTTTTCCTGGGTAGATAGACATATCTTGGCCTGGAACGAGGTTGGTTTCGTCTACTTCAATAATCAAGTTACCAGACAGTGCAGCATTGTCAACCGACATCCTCATGAAACCGTTCATAAGGGTCTGGGTGTCATCCATGTTCTCAGCAATACCGATACCGAAAAGAGAGTAAGGGTTTACTTCAAAAGGAACTGCGTAGTAGGGAAGGATGGCTGGTGTGAATGGGTTCATCACAAGACGTAGAACTTGACCGTTACAAATCCAAATGTTGACAGCAAGTTGTTCCTGATCCTTTAACTCTTTCGGGATCTCAATGTCGTGATCCTCTAGGATGTCAATATCAACGTAACCCCAGAACTCAAGAACGTTAAATCTTTCAGACTTAGTTTCTTGGTCTGCATCTTCCATGACCTGTTCCCACCACTCTTTAGTGTAGGACTCACCCATGTCGATTGCTGTATCAATGGAGTTAGAACGGAAAAAGGGTCTTCTCTTTAGTGCTCTCATTTGAGAACGAGACATCTTGTGACGTTCAATGACGTACTCAGCTTCATCCATGTTGTTAGCATCTGGATCAGGGTAGAAGTTCCAGATAGAAACAGAAGACGTTTGAGGAATAGTCTTGAAGACTGGGCTGTAGGTTCCGTCATCGTCCCAGTTTGGGTACTCTTTATCAAGAGCAAATGGACCCTTCATAACACCAGTTCCAAACAAGGCACACTCAAAGGCTGTGGTACGTAGTTGTTTCTTGGCGTTAGACTCTTCTAGCTGATCATGGATCTTCTTTTCCATTTTCTTAGAGGCTACGAGAGCTGGGTGAAAGTTAACCTGAGATGGTGTTGTACCAACACCTTCCCTAAGATCATCCATGACAGGTGCAAGTTTAGACTTCATACCACCTAAACGTTCACTCAGATCAATAACAGTTTCACCTGGTCTCAGCTTCGTGTCTTCAGGAGTAATATCTGGGCCACCACCTGTAGCTTGTTTGATCTCAGGGTTGGACTCAAAGTGTACTGACTCTGCCACACCGTCAGGAAGTGTAGTCGGATTGATAGAAATAGGAAACTTGTGAGAACCAAAGAGAACGTCAACAATCTGACCGTAAGCAGCAAGAACCTTAGTCTTTGTCACCTTAACAAAGATCTTGCTCTTCTCAGTAGAAGTAAACTGAACGTCTGGTCCGTAGATACCACGGTAGTTTTGGTATCCTTTGATCCATCTTTGTTCGTCAGAGTAACGTGCTTTCTCAGCTTTAGAAAACCGTTCCTGAACAAAGCTAGTGATTGTACCTACTGTAAGGTCTTGCTCACCTTCTTTGGAATCCTCAACATAGGACGAAGACTCTTCATCAATGTAAAGCTCGTCTGATTCGTAGATGTCATCTTCTTCCATAGGTTATTCCTTAATATCCAAAAGTAGGATCAGAGGCTTGAAAGCCTGTTCGTTGTGATGCTGGATCAAAGTCAAAGACATTGCTTCTTGGTCTTGTTTGAACACCGTACCTCAGTGCATCGTACAAGTGATCCTCTGAGTGTGTGTCTACGTCCTCAGGGTTTTTCTTATCCAGTGGGATGGAGGGTAGCTGAGAAATAATATTCTTACAATGATCAAATATAACAAGTCTTGGTTCTTCTGTAAAGTCATCAATCTGCAAACGTCTGTGTATTTCGTTCTTACCTGCTACACGAGAACCTCTGGATCTGTCTGCTGGTCTCCAACGACAACCCTTAGTAATCATTTGTTCTGCTAGACTGGGGCCAGTGTCCCCTCTATTGTGCCAGAGGGAGGAGTCAAGAACACCATAACGGATCTTTTCCCCTTCCTCTAACTCCAAGATCATGTCAGCCAAGTCTGTCGCAAGTATTTTAGATACATATAGCTCTCTGTAGACAACTAGCTGTTCCGACCCTGGAACCACTGCAAACCATAGGACACCCGTGTAAGAGCTGTAGCCGTAGTCACATGCTCTGAAACGAACCCAACTAGCTGGGATGTCATAAGGCTCTGATACGTGAACCCTACGGTTAAACTCAGGAAAGGCTGCACCTTCGTTAATATCCCAATCACCTTCAAGCAACTGTCTTCTTTGGTGCTCAGGGAGGGATAGGAGGTTTGCCTCGTACATACCATCTTCTGAGAGGTATGGGTTATCAAATAAAGTAGCTGGAATAAACTTACGTTTAAAGAGTGGTTCGTTTTCTCTGCTGTGACCAACAGGCCAACGGATCGTTTCACCATTCTCATCTGTAGCCCAGAATGCTTTATTTGGTGTATTCGGGTCAATGAAAGTCTTTTTCACCCATTGGTGACCAGGACCGCCGGGGTTTGAGGTTGCTCTCATGTAGAGAGGTAGGCCACTCGCCTTTGTTGCCCGAAGCCGTGAACGCATGTAGTTCCACGCATAGGGTGTAGGCCATTGAGTTAATTCATCAAATCCAATCCAGTTGAAGGCTTGGCCTTGGTATCTCATAACATCGTCATCACGGTCAAGGTAAGACATCCAGAGTGTGGACCCATTAGGGGCAACCCAAGTCTTATCTCTTTCCATAAACTTAATACCTGGGATAGCTCTTGGGTAGAGCTGTTTGGATACAGATATAAGTTCTCTTAGCTCTTCAGTACTTCTACGTACAATAAGCATTCTGGCGTGAGGGTTACTGAAGTAACGTACTGGGTCAGCAATTAGGCTATAGCTCTTACCGCCACCAGCTGCGCCACCGTACAATACTTCTTGTTCAGTGGCGGCTAGGAAGCTGGTCTGAGGACCAGGATTAGGCTCAAAGATAATGTCTCTCTGAACTTCTTCAACTTCACTCTTCTGTGCTTCCAGTGTCGGACCAACCGTCACCAAAGATTCTTTTGGTACCTCTACCACCGAGTCTTTGCTTTTCGATTTTCTCCGCCTTCCTTGACGCCTCTTGGTACCTTTTGGCATACTTGCGGTAGCTGGAAGAGGCACGTCTTCTCTTTTCTTCGATCCTGACACGTTTGTCTAACCCTACATGTGAGATATACCTGCCAGATTGATCACTCAGCCACTTGGCTACTTGCCTTAGACTGTAATCTTTCAGGAATAACTTTGCTTTTTCTAAAAGTTCTAATTCTTCTGGGATAGGTATTAGTAGGTCTATATCTTCTTCGTCTTGTTTGTACCCAAATGGTACATGTCTTCCTACCCGAATGATAGGATACCACTCACCGTTTTCTCCTCTGAGTGGTACCTGCCAGTCTACGTCAGTTGGGTAAGTATTCTTAGAAGCCCTAGCAGTCTTAACCTTAGGCATCTGAGTCCTTAGAAGGTAGAATAAAGAGAGGTTCTGATGACTTAACCTCTACCTTCTCTGTCTTAGTAAATCCTGCTCTGTCCAAAATGTCTTTAGCAGCCATCATCTTCTCTTTGACACCTAGATCAGTAGGGTCAGCCATTACACTAAACATTGTGTAAGCAGCCTTTGTAGATGACTGAGCAATAAACTTCTTGGTCAGATCAGCAATCTCGTCAGTCAAAGAGTTGACAACACTTGTTGAAGACACAGCATCAGAGTAACCCGCAAGCTTCTTAGCTTTTACCGGATCACCCTTAGCTTCTTCAAACAGAACATTCAAGAATGCTTGCTGTTTCTCAGTTAGTGTTCGTCCCATAAACTGTACGCCTTATTTCAGTACGTGAAATACCTATATCACGTAACTCTTTATTCGACATATTCTGGAGAATCCAGAAATCTGCCCGTCTTTGTTGACCTTCTTGAATTGATCTTAGTGCGGCATTAGCCCATTCTTTAAACATATTAGTCTCCGTTAGGTTTACAAGTAGCTTGCTTAGCTACCGGAGACTAGTTATATAAGTTTAGTTATACCATACTACAGACAATAATGCAACCCCGTTACCCTACTGGAACAAAGGTCTCTGTTACCGTAAGGATAGTGTCAATATGACCAGGAGATGTAGGTGTTACCTGTATCTTATCACCTGGTTGCAGAACTAGATCAATTTGATTGAAACTAACGTAGTCACTAGCATTAATACTTTTACCTTTAAGGAAATGAGAAGTGTAGCTATCAGCTGCAACATACCACTCTACTTCAACAGTATTAGTAGAGCTACCTCCATTTACAACATGTATAAAGGTGACTTCTGCCACGGCATTAGCAGGGCAAACATACACGTCTTCTGTAGTCGTACCTGAATTGTGTCCATAAACAGACTTGATACGTGCAGGTTTACCTTGCTGAGTGAATGACATTACTTCTTAAACACCTTCTTAGCAGTCTTGACTACCCAAGCCTCATTAACCTCAGTAGTTGGGTCATCAGCAATGAAGTGACCATTCTCGTCCCGTGCTCTTTCAAGGACAGGATCAGGAGTAGCCTTAGCTTTAGGTTTTGTTTTCTTCTTTGGTTTATCCTCACCCGCCAAGAAGTCTAGGACATCAGCATCTTTAGTCTGCCACTCCCCATAGATCTTCTCTGCAAGGACATCGCCACGAGGGCTGAGAACTCTGTCACCTTCAAGTTTAAACATGATTAGTACTTACCCTCTACACCAAACTTCTTCTTGTGCTCTGCAATCGACTCTTCTTTGAAACGAGTAGTATACTTCTTATCTTTCCAATTAAAAGTAGCCTTACCAGCTTTACGGTTTCTAGCAAAAGCTTTACCGAATGACTCGTCAGTAGCTGGTCCTGCTGCAGGACGTTGCTTGGGTCTAAGTGACTTTTTAGGTGCAGTCTGAGTAGGAGCATTCTTCCTAGTCTCTGCTGCCTTCTTGTTTGCGTCAGCTGTTTTCTTGGTGGTCTTCTTCAAAGGTGGTTTCTTAGCTGCTGGCTTCTTATCGTCAGAGGAAGAGACTACTACCTCAGGTGTAGCTGTGTCGAGAGTACCGAGTTTTAGACTTGGGCCTCGCATAGCATTAGGGTTCATACCGACAATACGATCACCACTTGGACGGCCAGGGGCATTCTTGTTAGGTGTGATGTCCTTCATCGTACGTTTAGGACCAGAACTCTTACTACCTGAACCAGGAGCCTTAGGCTTAGTTACATTTGTTCCAGGCTTTGGTCTTGCAGTTGTAGAGGGAACTCTGGGCTTAGAACCAGAACTTGAACTTGCTGGAGGCTTGGGTGCAGTTCTTGGGGCTGCAGGGGCAGTGTTAGCTCTTGCTGCTGGTGGTTTTGAACCGCCTGGAGGAGGTTTTGGATTTGATGGTTTAGCAACCCTTGTCTGTTTTAAAACATTTGCTACATTACTAACTGTAACATTTTTAGGAGGGCTTTTAAGCTTATTAACTTGTTTATTAGTAAGCTTTTTAGCACCTCTCTTAACTAAGAGATCAAGTACTTTTTTTGATACTACCCGAAGAGCTGTTGCCCCGAGCATAACTACTACTGGTGCTGGCATTGTTTTTAACCCTTATAAGATGCGCCGCATTTTGCCATGCCGCCTTTGCTGTAACCTGTTTTAGACATACCACCTTTTTTGTAGCCCATTTTCTTAGCTACTTTAGGTGCTGCTTTCTTAAGGGCTTTCATACCCGCATTCATTGGTTTCTTAGTCATCATGGTTTAATCCTCTTCTCTAATCTCAATATCTGTTGTGTCCCAAGCTTGACAGGACTTTTCTTGACTACATAAAAAATTGAACTTAGTGCAAGCACCTAGCCCAGCCTTCGCCTTTAAAGATTTAAGAGTACGAGCACGATTATCAAAATACTCACAATTGCCACAGGTCTTAAGCTCAGCTACCTTAACAGGCTTATCCCATGCTTCTGCAAGCTCTTTGGCGGTTGCACCGTACATCCAGTACTTCTCAGCACGTTCTTTGTTCTTTGGGTCTACCTCAGGTACTTCCCCAACCATTAAGCCAATGCTCATCATTTTGTAGTCCTATACTTAGCTGTTTTACTCGCAATCTTCTTAGGTTGTGCAACAAACTGCTTACCTGCTTTAGTGCCTTTACGTTTTGCTGCACTTGTAGCTGCGTATTCTGCTGGTGAGAGAGCAGCTCTAGCTTTCTTAGGGAGATATCTTTCCCCAGTAGCCTTTGCACCTTGGGTAGAGGGTTTACCTGACTTGGTGCCCCACTTCTCTTTACCCCAGTTCTTCAAGCTTTTTTGAGACTTAGACAAGGCCATTTAACAACAATCACAACCACATTTACATCTACGATTAATAATAGCTTTAGCTAATCTTTTCAAGTAACCCATCATGACTTATATCCTCCGCCTTTGGCTTTGTATTGTTTTGCTACCATCTGTGCTTTACGAGCTGACCACTGACCAGGTTTACCACCTTTTCCACCTGCCTTAACAGTGGCTACAAGGTTCTTACGCATAGTCGGCTTAGTGTAATTCTTAGCTGAGTTTACTGTAGATTTCTTCATTACCACTTTACCTTATCAGCCCAGTAAGCAGCAGAAAGCTTACCTTTCTTGATATTCTTACCGTGTCTAGCCTTGAAGCTTGCACGTTTCTTCTTCATGCGATCAGATTCACCAGCCTTGGGCTTACCTGCGGTTGAGGCTCCCTGTTCACCGAACCGGATGAGCTTAATGGTTTCACCTTCTTTGGCAAGGACTGCGTGAGACTTTGACGGGTGCTTAGGGGTACGTTTGGGCTTGTTGTAACCTGCAAACTTCTCTCCTCTGTACTCGATAGCCATTACGCCCTGCCTGCCTTACTGTTACGAGGAAAGCTACGATTAGCCTTCTTAGTAGACACTCGTAAATTCTTCTTAGAATTATCCTTAGCATTACCGTTCTTATGGTCTACATCTTTACCATCATTCTTCTTAACGGCACCCTTCTTCTCCATAATACGTCTTGCAGCTTTACGGGAGGCGTTAGCTGCTAAGTTAGACTTAGGAGAATTTAACTGCTGAGCACGTTCTTTTTTATAGTTTCGGGTTGTCATTACCACTTACCTTGTTTAACGCCTAGGAAGTACATCCCTATTATTAAAGCACCTGCACCTGCTAGTAACACTGCAAGACCTACAGCCCAATTAATACATGTATCTATGAACTCTTGCTTCTTATAGACTAGTTCACGTTGTTCTTTACGTTGCTGTGCTTCTATACGTACTATTTCGTCCCAAGCACTGGGGCCATACGTCCAAGAGATGTGTGCCTTAAGCTCTTCACGCATCTCCTTGAGCTTCTGCTTCTGCGACCATATCTCCAACGCATTAGATTGGTTGTCACCAAACATCTTGTACATAGGAGGGTTCTTAGCTTTGTCCTCTAGGAAGTCTAGGTCACTTACAGCCTTAGACCACTGAGAGACTGCACCCGTCATAGCACTAATCTCACGACCTACAGCTACAGCTTTCTTGATACCATTGTAAGCTGTAGTAGCTGCAGCCATAGCTGTAAATGGATCAATCATTTGAACTTAACCTCTACTGGGCATACATAGTTGTGACTTACTCTGTACACCCTATCGTAAAACAAACCATTCTTAGGTAAGCCGCAGTCGTAGTAACAATACTGAAACAACCTATTTCCACTTACAGTCCATGCGTGACCGAATGAAACAAAGGCCAACACACACAACAAATCTATTTCTCCATTGGACCTATAATAGAGTTGTGGTCACGGTTTATATACTTAAGCTCATTCTCTATAAGAGCTACACGTTGCTGTAATGCAGTAATACCTGAGATGGTACGAGTTAAAGCATCTAACTCTTCCCATAACTCTTCTATATCAGCCCATACGTACTGTATTTCTACACCATTACCTGCGACATCACGTTTAAGGTTTACGTTGTCTTCAATAGCCATACGTGAACCTAGCTGACTTACTGTTTCTTCTAGGTTAGAAATAATAGCTGCCTGTTGGGATACCCACCATACGCCTGCTGCAAGCTGTGCAGCCATAGCAATCACGAGGGCTACAGGTAACTTTAAGTTTTCCATCAGTTTCCAGCCACTCTACCACTACGAATCAGAAAGTCTTGCCACATAGGCTTTATCATCTTGTAGTTCTCTTCGACTTTATAAGTCACGAGAGTCATATTAGCATTCATCTGGTAAAGCTGGAGACTACCCCAGCTTAGAAGACCTAAAGCCACTACACCTATCATCTGATTCATGCTCATAACTACATCAACTCGAAATGTGGGCCATCAATGAAGGGTCTACGCCCTTGGCTTCTACGTAAATCTACGTAGGCCATCATTGCATCTTCAGCAGTTCCTTCATAAGTACGAATGTCACCTTCAGACCAGGCTGCACCCCACTTGATTGCTACACCAAGTTCTCGTGCTGCCTCTTTCATTGCATCACAGAGATCATCATAGACATTCAGTTCCCATACGCCCTTACCATCCACATAGGCCATGAGGTCTACGGCTCTACCTTCCAGGTGTTTGGATTTCATAGTCTGGGATTTACCAGCAGCTACAAGCTTCTCTTGCTCTTCTACTGTTCTCAAACCATAGATTACTCCGAAGTCTACTTTGGTAAGCTCGATAGCACGTTTAACTACAGCAACTAGGCTTTCGTCTACGCCTTCCATCTTAGCAAGACTACGATTTGATAATTTAAAGGACATTATTTCTTCCCTGTAAAGAATTTAGATACTGATCTCATACCAATGCTTGCACTGACGATACCACCTAAAGAGTACTGGTACCATGTCGGCATTGTTTCCAGAGCTGTGAAGCCAGCCTGTACAATTTCATTACCCCATTCCCCACAGAAGGCTAGAATAAGGGGAATAGAGAAAAGTAGAGTAATCCACTCGTCTTTCCAGCTGTTCTGAGTGCTGTTCATTGCAGCAATGTCCCAGTCAAGCTCACCAGTGGCTTGCTTAACACGGATCTCAGCATTAGCTTTCTGCACTGCTACCTTACCATCTAGGTAAGATGAGGCTAGTCCACCTACTGCTCCTATAATCTGACCAATCATTTGCTGTACTTCTCTTCGTGAACGATTTTAGTGGGTGTCACAGTCGTTTTAGACTCTTTCCCCATCCATATGCCGAAGCACCCAGTTAAAGCTCCCATACAGACCGATACAAGGCCACTCTGGGCCACACTGGGGTCAGGTAGTCCCATGAACCAATGCACTGCCTGGTACGTCAGGACAGTAACTGCCAGCATCATTAGCCGTGGGAGTACTTTCCAGTCATCAAGCACAGTCTGAGCCATAGTCTTGTTCCCAATCTCTTGTACGGTCAGGGTCTAGTACGTCCTGTTTACGTAACATACCCTCAAGATACATAGATCTTTCTATTCTGTCTAAGGATTCCCAGCTTCCTGAGTGTTCGTAGTAAGCCCTACGGACATAAAAGACATCAGAACGAGGGATATGTACCCTTCTGATCCGTTTGTCATTACCATCTGCTAGTGCTGAGTAGAATTCTTCTAGTACTGAGTCAGACTCAAAGTACTTTATTCTCTTATTAATCATTTTTGTTGTTCTTATGTGAGGTAGTTGTACTTAAAGTAAGGCTAAAGTCAACCTGAGTCTTTTATTTTTTCTACGAAAAAGACAACAAAAGAAGATTAGAGGTACTTTAAGTTATAACTTAAGTTATTACTGTTAGTATTACTTATAGTAATCATAAGTAATAAGATAAAAGGAATAGAAACTAACAGTATTACCTTAAGTATATACCAATAGTTATACCCGCCACAAGATATAAACAAGGAAAAAGTTCAATAGTAGGACAATGTGTCACATGTATGCTACAGGTATACCCCACGGCTTGACCCCCTGTTAACCACTAATCGTAAAAACTGGTTAACAACCCTAAAATACCCCTCTCTGTCATTGGTCATATATACGTACTGGCTATCCCCCTACGGCCCCTGCCTCCCCCCTCGTATATAAGAGACTGTTTATATTAGCATATACTTATATAAGTGATCCTGGATATACAACTGGTTTAATATTAAACTAAATAGGGGAGGAAATAGTTTAAGGTTAAACTAAATGTTAAAAACTAGTTTAATGTTAAACTATATTGAATGTCTGCGAGTATTTCAAACGTGATTGAAAAATAACTTAGGCAACTATATCCCTAGAGCTGACTTACTATGACATAGGGACACAAATAGAGTTACTCCTGGATATCAATCACGGAATGTTTCAATTCTGTAACAATTATCACATTATCAATTCACTTCTTGCAATCAATTCGTTTATGCCTAGATTGAATTTCAGAAAGAGACACAAAACGAAAAGGGACTAAGACAATGACAAATTACATCCAGAATATCCTAGAAGTATTTAATGAGTGCACAAAGGAAGAGTTGGAACATGGGCTAACATGGTACCAGCAGGCGCAAGATAAATGCCAAGAGATAGCAGATAAAAACGAGATGCCTTTGCATATCTCAGTAGGTGCAGTTTCTGCCTTATCCCCGACAAATAATTGGGATCAGAATTTAAAAGATGGCGACTTGTTTTGTACTACCTTTGCGGATGGCGGATATCGTGAGGACGTTAAGGCTAGTACATACAAGAAAATGTGGGACAAGGCATGGGCAATCATGGAAGAGAATGGGGACTATGAAACAACAGCCACAATATTGAATGGCCCTAAGATAACTGACTTTTATCGGTGTATTATGGGTGAGAATGTTTGTGTCATTGACGGTCATGCATGGTGCATTGCCTTTGCTGATAGGCGGGTGATGCAAGAGGTTCCATTCATTGGCAAGAAATTGCGGGTGGAATTGCAAGAGGCCTATACGGCAGCAGGTGAAAAGCATGGCATGACCGCATACCAAATGCAGGCTGCAACGTGGGTGGCATGGCGCAGAATTCATGGGGTAGGCCGGTAATGCCTATAGGTTTTGTGGTGGCAATGCCCCTAGTTTTTGGAATAGTTTTTGGCCTGATTGTTTGGGCTGGTATGAAAGAGAAAGAGGAATAAAACAATGAGAAGCTTAACAATCAAAACTATCACAAATAAAAACGGTTCCAATGTTTATCACATAGAGGAAACAATAGACGGACATGGCATAGTGCAAGAATTTTGGACGATAAAAGAGGCAAGAGATTACCTAGAATATGTGAAGTCACTAGGTTGATTTTATCAGGTAGCATCCCCTTGTGGTGCTACTCAATAAGACCAAATCAAAAAAGAGAGAGGAATACTATGATTGAATGGATCAAAGACATCGTGGCATTGCTTTGCCTGTGCGGCATTGGTTATGCGTTCTTATTAATCGGCTACGGCCTAGGATACTAAAGGGGAAAGACAATGCAAGATATCAAAGAAAAGATGCAACAGGCGGCACATGATGCAGCACACAAATTCATCACGCAACACATGGGTGGAGAGGATCGGGGGGCTTGTGGTTTTGCATGGGTGACCCTGTGGCCTGAACACAAGGGAAACACAAAGCTTGGCAAGGCTGAACGTAGGGGCTTTGAGGCACTAGGTGCAAGAAAAGATTGGACAGGCAAAGCTTGGATGATCTGGAACCCTTCAGGCTATCCCGTGCAAAATATTGACACACTTGAAGCAGGTGCAAGGGCAGCAGCAGATGTGCTAAGGGCGCAAGGCTACAAAGTTTCTGTTGGCTCACGTTTAGACTAGGAAAGGGGAAAGACAATGGGAAAAGTAAACTCACTATTTCAAGATGCACAAGAGGCAAGAGAGGATGCACAAATGGTTTATGCAATAGCAGATGTACCGCATGGAGACTTTGACAACTATGAAACACTCAATAAACTCTTTCATGCACTAGTACCGCATGGCTGGCAGAATAGCTCTTGGAAGAATGACACCTGCCCTTCACTGCTCAAAGAGGAACGGCACGGAAACTATTGCCAGATCTTTGTGGACTATGCCGACCCTGCCATGCGAGAAGATCCAGAGTGGCCTGTGCTATCATACGACTGCTATGACGCAGAGGGGATGAAGACATTTCATGAAGAGTTTGACAACGTAGACAAGCTCATAATCTATCTAACTAAGAGGGTGAACTAATGATCAAAGGTATCGTAATCAGTCTTTATGACTTCACAGGTGAGGCACTCAAGCCATGGGCAGAGGCAGGGTACACCTGCTATGCCTTTGACATCCAGCACCCACCAGAGGGACACACAACAGACTTCTGGGGCTTGGGAAGCATCCACTATCGCCATGCTGACCTACACAACAAGGACAACCTATTTGCCCTACGTTCAGAGTTTATGGAAAAACCTGTCGTGTTCGGCATGGCCTTCCCTGTCTGTACTGACATGGCTGTATCAGGTGCGGCACACTTCAAACGTAAGGCTGAACGTGACCCTGAGTTTCAGGTGAAGGCTGTGAATTATGCTAAATGGTGTGCTTGGTTGTTTGATGCCCTAGGTGTCCCATACTTTGTGGAGAACCCTGTCAGTGTCTTGGCTACCAAGTGGCGCAAGCCTGACCATAGCTTTCACCCTTATGAATATGGTGGCTACATCCCTGACAATCAGGCAGAGCATCCAAGGTGGCCTGAGTATATTGCACCCAAGGATGCCTATAAAAAGAAAACGTGCCTCTGGACAGGCGGGGGCTTTGTGATGCCTACAAAAGTATCTGTTGACCCTGAGAAGTATCACGGCAACGGTTACAGCACAGCCATGATGAAGCTGGGCGGTAAGTCACAAAGAACTAAAGACATACGATCTGCCACACCCCGTGGGTTTGCCAAGGCAGTCTATGAGTTTAACAGCCAATCAGCAGAGGAGATGGCGTAATGACTAACCTAGAACTAAACATAAACGAACTGTTAATGCTCAAGGATCTACTTGAGAATGACATGGAGCAAACATCATGGGGCGAGGTTGAATACGATGACGTTGACCTGATGCAATTCTACCTTGATCGTGCCAAGGTGCTGTTACAAATAAGAGAGGAACTAAAGATATGAACAACCAACACACAAAAATCCTGGGCCACCTACGGGCAACCAAGGGACTGACACAACGTGAGGCCATGCTGGACTACAGCATCCAATCGTTCACCAAACGTATCTCTGAGCTGCGGAAGCTGGGCTACTCAATTGATGGGGTCAAAGGTAAGCACCCCGTGACAGGTCAGAGATACACACGATACATTCTTATTGAGGAGACAGCACAATGAACAACTCACTGAAAAACCTGACTGATGTACTGACAGCATTTAAGATGTCCAACATATGCCTGAGGCCAGAGGGTAAGGACACTCGCCTACTGTTGGAGCACATAGAGGCTTTCCTGCACTTAGCCGATAGGAAAGAGGCTTTCATGTCGGACTTACAAAAGGAGCTGGGATTACTTCAACCCAAAACAAACAGAATATTCAAGTACTTACGAAGCCTTGGTTGGGTTGACATCAAGACAGCAGAACATGACGAAAGGCATCGTCTGGTCTCAATAACTAAGGATGGATTGGATTTTATGGATCACCTGAAGTATAAACTATCACGCAAGGGAGAAGAATAATGATCGAAGAGAGAGCAATAAAAGTTTATCAGTCTATGGGCGATCCATACGGTGACTTTGTGACAACAGTCTTCACCCCTTACGATGCCCACAGGCTCAAGGATAGGCTCCTGCAGAGGCGGGAGGTCAGACGAGTGATCTTCAAGGACACCAAGGGTAAAATCCTGAACAACGTACCAAAGAAGGGTCTATAGGTGGTCACGCAGGAAATAATAGGTGTAGCCATATTCCTTGTTTATATGGGTTTTCTATATCTTTTGAGTAAGTGAGACAGGTTGTCGCACTTGACAGAGTAAAGCAAAGGAGCCACTTACTTAAAGTATAATACTATAAGTTATAATTCTTATATGTTTTATATCTTATAATATATAATACTTTAAGTATTACTAAAGGTAAGGGTTTAGACAATGGACTACGAAGACAAGTTAACTGATGAAGAACTTGAAGAGTTGTTGTCCTCTGAAGAGGAAGGAGAGGATACTCTGTTGTCTAAACTCTTTATCATGAATTCTGAGCTTATGGAGGCAATATTTGACCTACAAGAGTTTTTAGAGGACAATGGAATAACACAACAACAGTTTCTTGATTGGAAACAACAACAGAAAATGAGGATGTACCATTGAACATTTATATTCCTGAGCCTGACATAATACTTCTGGTGTTGTTGTCTTTCCTTGCAGGGTTCTTATATCGCAGGTACTATGACAACGAAACTATCTCTGAAGCTTATGATGAAGGGTTCGAGAAGGGTGCTTATTCTGTTGTTGATGCTGTATCAGAACTTATAGGAAAAGACATCTCTATTGATTTTGGAAAGGGACAAGACAATGAAGACTAATGAACTAAAAAACTTCCTGAAGGACATGGGCTTGGAAAGCATACACCCTAAACCAAGCACAAGAAAGCCTGACTATATGCAGCCAGGATTTTATGTAGATCCACGGGATGCAAACGGGGAGGTTCAGTTCTAATGAATACAGTATGGATATTGTTGTGGCTTGTGTTAGTGCCGGAGAATGGTGTTAGATATTACCACTTGGGTACATATGATAACGAGACCTTATGTAAGGTGGGGCTGAGAGATGCAGCAGTAATGGTTAATGAGACTAACGAGACAGTGCAATGTATTGGGGTACAGGTAAATGATTGAAGCAACATACATAGACCACATGGGCAATGACCTGACGGTAGCTAACGCAGCACGGGTCAGCTTTGGTAAAAAATCTGAGATGGAAGACGATCCTTGGGGTCCACCTAAGCTCAAGGCTAAGGACGATAAGCTGATCCGTTACCTTGCCAAGAATCGTCATATTTCTCCATTCGGACATTGCTTTGTATCGTTTCACATCAAGGCTCCGATCTTTGTAGCACGGCAACTTGTGAAGCATAAGTTCTTGAGATGGAACGAAATATCGAGGCGGTATGTTGATGATGAACCTGAGTTCTATCAGCCTGATGTGTGGCGTGGACGTAGTGCCGACAAGAAGCAAGGCTCTGAGGGTGTTATTAAAGTACTTGAATGGTCTGAACCTGATGATTATTATGATGAATACTATCCAGACGATAAAAAGTATTTACAGCCTTGGGAAACCTACGAAGATACACCTCCAAACATTACTGAAGGTTTATACAAACAGGTAAAGGAGGTATATAACATCCTACTACAAGGCGATGTTGCCCCTGAACAGGCTAGGATGATACTGCCACAGAGCATGATGACTGAGTGGTACTGGTCAGGTAGTCTTGATGCCTTCTCAGATATGTGTAACCTTAGATGTAAGGCTGACACACAGGCAGAGACACGAGAGGTAGCACAGCAGATTGATCGTAAGATGATTGAACTATTCCCTGTCTCATGGGATGCACTGACGGATAATGGTAATGAGTGAAATAAAGGTAACTGAAATAACTGAGCACGAGGATGGCAGTGCCACACTACAAGTAGACTGTGACCCAGAGACATTCGCAGCCATCTTTAACTTGGGCTTTGTGTCTCTGATTAAGACAGGTATGTACTGGGAAACAAAATTGGAGGAAGAATAATATGACTGAATTTCCAATGCACATTGGCGTAGAGAGAGTCACTGAGAATGAGGATGGCAGTGCCACCTATACTTTTCACATGAGTGACAAGGCTTCTGAGGAGATGCAGCAACTAGGACTAAAGCTGATCCTGTACTGCGGTGTGGCTAAGGTTGACATAGAGGATGCCTTTGCTAGTATCCTAGAACGTGGAGAGTACCTTAGCCAAGAACCACCAGAAGGAGAGGAGTAATGTTTACAGTTGAGCACGAGTCTGATGCTACAGTAATTGTATCTTTAGACGAGAAGGATAAGTTTGAAGATGTAGAGGTTATAGTTGGTGCAGGTAGTGTGTACATAAGGCAGTTTGATAAAGACATGGATCAATATGAAATGATCTATTGCTCTTTCCAACAGCTTGTAGATATAATGGCTGCACTAAATTCAAAAGAAGGTATGTACTTCACCAGAGTAAAGTAAGTGCAAATAGTAAAAGGAACAGTACTATGACAGCAGCAGTA
>Ga0209603_1000723_pt1 | contig 38469 bp, 14 predicted proteins | sample COGITO_mtgs_1206_FD_184812 | JGI IMG/M metagenome (GOLD analysis project Ga0209603, IMG submission 184812) | Pelagic marine microbial communities from North Sea - COGITO_mtgs_120607 (SPAdes) (version 2) | ecosystem: Environmental > Aquatic > Marine > Epipelagic ... | reverse complement strand
ACAACTTCCAACGCTCAACCAACAACACTCCGAACATGTCACGACCTGTTACACTCTTCACCGGCCAATGGGCCGATCTCTCACTCACCGAGTTGGCACCCAAAGTAAAGAAAATGGGCTTCGACGGTGTCGAACTCGCCTGCTGGGGCGATCATTTCGATGTGCAGGCGGCGCTGAATGAACCAGACTATATCGCTAAGAAGTGGGCACTACTTGAGGCCAATGACCTGACTTGCTACGCGATTTCAAATCACCTTGTTGGTCAAGCAGTGTGCGACTTAATTGACGAGCGCCATGCGGCGATTCTTTCGCCCGAAATTTATGGCGATGGTGACCCTGAGGGTGTTCGCCAACGCGCGGCCAAAGAGATGCAAGACACTGCGCGTGCTGCCCGCAAGTTCTTCGATGCCAAACCAGGGGGCGCACCCGAGCGTGTGGTGGTGAATGGCTTTACCGGTTCATCAATCTGGCACCTGCTGTACTCTTTCCCGCCAATCGTGCCCGGTCAAATCGAGGCCGGTTTCCAGGACTTCGCCGATCGTTGGACGCCGATTCTCGATGTGTTCGAAGCAGAGGATGTGTATTTCGCGCTGGAAGTGCATCCGACGGAAATCGCCTTTGATATTGCCAGTGCGGCGACTGCGCTGGAAGCGATTAAACATCACCCACGTTTCGGATTTAACTACGATCCGAGTCACCTCGGTTATCAGGGCGTGGACTACGTGAAATTCATCCGCGATTTCGGTGCTTACATCTTCCATGCGCATGTTAAGGACGTATGGTGGGGCCACGGTAACGGTGATGTTGGCGTCTTTGGTGGTCACACTGATTTTGGTGATTCGCGGCGCTATTGGGACTTCCGTTCTCCGGGTCGTGGTGATGTGAACTTTGAAGAAGTGATCGTCGCTCTGAATGATGTGGACTACCAAGGACCACTCTCGATCGAGTGGGAGGACTCACGCATGGATCGTTTTCATGGAGGCGCTGAGGCGTGCAAGTTTACCCGCGGCTTGGATTTCGCTCCAAGTAATGTGGCCTTCGATGCTGCTTTCGATAAAGAGAAAAAATAGAAAGAGTGCGTTATAAATATGAGCACATTAGCATTTATCCAAAACTTGAATACTCCCGTTTACCTTTCGCCTCTTTTATTAGCTTGCTCGCTGAGCGCAGCGTCCAGTTGGGTGCCGACCTTTAATGACAAGCCTGTGTCATCGAAAGACGTGGAGGCCATCGTCGCCGCGCTACCGACAGAGGCGATCGTGGCACCTCAACAAGCACGTCTAGTGCTGGTCTACAGTGCGACAGCAGGCTTCCGTCATGGCTCGATCCCAACTGGTAAGTTGGCATTAGAGCAGATGGGCGTGTCGTCTAGTGCGTATACTGCCATCGTCAGTGATGATCCAGCTAACTTCGAATCAGAAGCACTGAAGGACTTCGATGCGGTGATCTTACTCAGTCCGACACAGGATTTCTTCATGCCTAATAAGAAGCAGCGCAAGGAATTCTCAGATGAAGACTGGGCATGGTTACAGGCGCGTCACAATCGCTTGGTGGATAATTTGCTCGCATATGTGAAGCAGGGCGGGGGACTGGTTGGCATTCATGCCGCGACTGATTCCTGTTATGGTCATAAGGCCTATGGCGAAGCGATAGGCGGCTATTTTGCAGGGCATCCTTGGAATGCGAATATGAACGTGACCATCGTGGTTGAAGACGGTGAGCATGCGATTATAAAGCCAGTGTTTGAGGGGATGAAGGACTTCCGCATTATGGATGAAATTTATCAGTTCAAACCTGAGCCTTATTCCAGAGAGCAGCTCCGGGTGTTGTTACACTTAGATCCAGAGCGCAGTGATAAGCCAAAGAGCGCGCCTGCCCGTGCAGATGGTGATTATGCAGTTTGTTGGGTGCATTCTGTCGGGAAAGGTCGTGTTTTTTACAGTAGCCTCGGTCATAACCAAGAGATTTATTCAAACCCGCTTATGTTGAAGCACTATCTCGCAGGCATCCAATTTGCGACTGGGGATCTGAAGGCAGACACGACGCCGAGTGCTAAGCTTGAGATGCCTAATGTTGCTCCGTGCAGTGATCAGAGCGAATGGCAGTCCCTGTTTGATGGCAAGACCTTGAACGGATGGAAGCAGCGCGACGGCATGGCGCACTATGAGGTTCGTGACGGTGTGATTGTGGGCACCTCGAAGTTGGCTACGCCCAATTCATTTTTGTGCACAGATCAGACCTTTGGAGATTTCGAACTGGAGTTCGAGGTTAAGTGCGGAAAAATCAATTCTGGAGTTCAGATTCGTTCTAGTGCTCAGAAGCCAGATGGCAGCGAGCGTGTGAATGGCCCTCAGGTGGAAATTGAGCATAGCCCCGGTCAGGCGGGCTATATTTATGGTGAAGCTTATAGTCGCAGCTGGCGCTCACCTGAACCGAAGTCGAAAGACCGTAAGGTCAATGCGCACAGTATTTTCAATAACGACGAATGGAATCATTACCGTGTCTTGGCAGAAGGAGCCCGAATACAGACTTGGATCAACGGTCAACTGATCGCTGATTTGAATGACCCTGAAAGCTATGAACTCTTTCCCCGTGGCATGATCGGCTTGCAAGTGCATTCGCATAAGGTCGCCGATGTCGAAATCGAATGGCGCAATATTCGCATCCGTGAAATAAATTAGCCAATGCTTCCCAAATATAATTACATGTAATGAAACGTAGAAATTTCCTTAAAACTGCAGCTGCTGCAAGTACCGGAGCCTTTGTTTTACCCCGATTTTCGATTGGTCAGCCCGGACCGTCTGCTAATAGTAAATTGAATATCGCACACATCGGTGCAGGCGGCATTGCGGGGATGGCCTATGACGGCTGCAAAGAAGAGAATGTTGTGGCACTGTGTGATATTGATAGCCGCCAATTCCCCAACGGCATCGAAAATGAATGGGCGGTTAAAGTGCCGAAGTTTGCCGACTACCGCGAGATGCTCGATAAACTGGGCAAAGAGATCGATGGGGTCTGTATCAACACCCCCGACCACACGCACTTTAATGCCACGCTTGCATGTATGGAGCGCGGCATCCACGTCTGTACGCAAAAACCGTTGACGCATAATGTTTGGCAGGCACGCACACTGCGCAAAGCCAAAGCCATCTATAAAGTCATCACCAACATGGCCAATCAAGGTCATACGTATGATGGGATTCGTAAGATGCGTGAGATGTATGAAGCCGATTGTTTTGGGCAGGTGCACGAGGTGCATCTCGGATTTCCCGGACCGAATTGGAGCTCTAGGTATTTTAAAAAGCCCGCATCGATGCCTTTGAGTGCAGGGCCGATTCCAGCAGAAGTTGATTGGGATCTATGGCTCGGGCCAGCAGCAGAGCATGCGTATAACAGTTATTTGCATCCGCTCACTTGGCGGGGTTTTAACGATTTTGGTACTGGTCAATTTGGCGATTGGTTTTGCCATATTGGGGATGGTCCGGTCTGGGTACTCGATTTATATGAACCGACTGTGATTGAGTGTGTGGAGCGCGGGCCTGCAATGGAGGGGATGATCCCGGATTACAGCGTGGTGCGTTTCGACTTCCCAGCGCGTGGTAACAAGGCAGCCTGCTCGATGACTTGGTATGACGGTGCGGAGAACGGCGGCACGCCGATCCAATCTCCAGATGACTGGGGATGGGGCAAGGTGCCGGGGGCAGGCTCTTTCTGGTATGCGGATAAAGGTAATGCATTTTTAGATCTGCGTTCAAACAATCCTCGCTATACTGTGAAAGAGCAAATGGTCGCCTTTAAGCAGGGTGGTGGTGTGACGCAGAAATATGCGCGCGTGCAAGGCGGGCCGCATCGCGAGTGGATCCGGGCGATCAAGGGCGAGGGCCCTGAGTGCGGCTCTAACTTCGACTACGCTGCTCCAATGACGGAAATTGCTTTGCTAGGGGTGCTTGCGCAGCGCTTTGGTGGTCGTATCGAGTGGGACTCCAAGAATATGCGGATCACCAATCGTCCGGAGTTGAATGCCTTTGTCAAAGAACCGGTTCGCGCGGGATGGGAAGCTGGTGAAGATCTTTGGGGCTAAAACAGGTAGCTGAACATTAACTCATGCGAGTCATCCATATTATGAAATTTCAATCTCTTGTTCTCTCGGCAACGGTGCTCAGTCTCGCGTCTGCATCCGTATTTGCAGGGAATGCATTTTATGGCGATGCGCCCGATGCGAATCACCCATGGGCGGTGCATGATCAGAATCGTCCGCAGCCTCCTCGCGTCGAGCCTGCCGCGACAGTTGGCGATGCGCCGTCCGATGCCGTGGTGCTGTTTGACGGCACCACCGAGTCGTTTCAACGCAACTGGCAGCACGTGCAGGCAAAGGATGAACGAAAGGCCGATTGGACTGCTCAAGAGGGTCATTTGCTTGGTGTCGGTGGCGCGGGTTACATCGAGACGCAGGCGCAGTTCAGTGATTGTCAGTTACACATCGAGTGGTCGCATGAGATGCAACTCCCCGGCACCGGGCAGGGGCGTGGCAATAGTGGTGTTTTCTTACCCGGTGGGATTGAGGTACAAGTCCTAGATAATTATAATAATCCGACGTATGCAGATGGCACTGCCGGGGCAGTCTATGGTGTTATGCCGCCTGCAGCCAACGCACTGCGTGCACCCGGACGATGGCAGAGCTATGATATTATTTATCGCCGCCCAATCGTGAAAGACGGCGTCGTGCTGGATGAGGGTTCGATGACGGTATTGGTCAATGGCGTCGTCGTGCAAGACAGCACGCCTTTGGATGGCGGCGGTGGTTGGAGGGAGCGTAAGGCCGTGACGACTGTTTATCCCGAGCAAGATCGCATACGCTTACAAGATCACGGTAATCCGGTGCGCTATCGAAATGTATGGGTGCGCTCGCTACGTCCACGCCCGGTCGATGGTGGCACCGATGGCCGTATCTCAGCTGAGGCAACAACAGCTAAGCGTGCCGAAATCGCTGCCGAAGTGCGTGCCAGCGCAGCCGATTTGCTGGGCTGTGACCGAATGATGCGTATTCTTGAGGCGTACATGTATGACAACGATCCAGCGGCATGGAGCGAGTGTGATGCTCTAGTCTCCGCATATGTTGCAGGCCTGCAGGTATTATCCTCTGATGAGTTAGAGAAGCAGCGTCATCCTGTGACTCAATTGCGTAATGCGCTGACATTTTTACAGCGTTTTTCGATGATCCCGAAGACGTATGCACCAGAACAGGAGCTGAAGGATCTTGCGGGTCAGCAGGGGTGGTTAAAAAAGTAAGGACTAATTGTGAGTGCTGGGCCCTTACAAAGTGAGTATTTGCACATACTAATCATACCGCTGACTCTTTTTGCTAGGCGAACGGCATTCTTTCCGATACACCTGCCGCTCAATTCTTGCTGTTCCGTCTTTGGAACAGCCGCGTGCTTTGGGAGCAATCCGACTTTTTGAGCAGGCATCTACTATCCAAGCTGCGGTCGAATCGACTCAGCTACCAAGAGTCGCTTGATCGGAAAATCGTCTAATAGATGACAGACAGCGCGGCTCACGACTCAAAGCACATCGTTATGTTATTTTCTGAATTGGGACTCCGTCCCGAACTCGTTGCAGCCGTTGAAGCCAAAGGCTACACGACTCCTTCTCCTATTCAGGCACGCGCCATCCCAGCTATTCTTGAAGGGCGCGATGTCCTCGGTGGCGCGCAAACGGGCACCGGTAAGACTGCAGCCTTTAGTTTGCCCGTCTTGCAGCGCCTCGCTTCTGGCGAATTCAAGGGGCAGAATAAGCGCGCTCGCGTGCTGGTTTTGACGCCTACACGTGAGCTCGCAGCCCAGGTGCACCAGAGTGTCGTCGATTACGGCGAGGGCTTAAATATGCGCTCCTTTGTCATCTTTGGTGGTGTCGGCTTCCAGCCGCAAATCAATGCGATTCGCCGTGGTTTGGACATCATTGTCGCGACACCGGGGCGTTTACTCGATTTATGCCAGCGTGGCGATTTACAGCTTTCGGGGATTGAAGTGCTCATCCTCGATGAAGCCGACCGCATGCTGGATATGGGCTTCATTAATGATATCAAAAAGATCCTTCAGTTGATGCCTGCTAAGCGTCAGAATCTGTTCTTCTCTGCGACTTATACCAAGGAAGTGAAGAAATTAGCAGATTCGATGCTAAACAACCCCGTCGAAGTCGAAGTCGCTGCGCGTAATGCCACAGCCGACCGAGTCGACCAAGAAGCGTATGTCGTGGGGCAAAAGGCGAAGCCAAAGTTCCTCGCGGAATTAATCCATCAGGGCGATTGGACGCAGGTGCTCGTTTTTACCCGCACCAAGCACGGTGCGAATCGACTCGCGACCGATTTGGATAAGCAAGGCATCGGCGCCATGGCCATTCATGGCAATAAGAGCCAGTCCGCTCGTGAGCGTGCGTTGGCGGCCTTCAAGGTGAACAAGATTCGCGTGCTCGTCGCGACCGATATCGCGGCACGCGGCATCGACATCGCCGATTTGCCGCATGTGGTGAATTACGAACTTCCAAACATTCCGGAAGATTATGTGCACCGCATCGGTCGCACTGGTCGAGCTGGTAAAGCCGGCAACGCGGTATCACTCGTCAGCGATGTTGAGGAAGGCTACCTCTGGGACATCGAGAAGACGATGAAGAAGCACATTCCACTTTTCAAAATCGATGACCGAGGCGAAAAGATTGCTATGCCACGTCCAGCGACACGTTCGAAACTATCGCGTCCTGCGCCAGGCCAACAATCGCGTGGCGGTCGCAGTCGTCAAGGCGGCAGTAAAGGCCGTCCGCAGGGTGGTGGTCGCGGCAAGCCGCAGGGCAAGCGTAGTGGCGGCGGTCGGCCACAAGGCGGGAGTCGCTCCGGCGGCGGCTCTAGACCAGCTTCATCGCAAGGCGGTGGCCCCAGCACAGGTCCACGTAAGCGTAATCGCTAGTGGTTTTTTAGTAGTGACGGAATTTCATTTATGGTCATTAGAACTGTTGTATACAGCATTTATCGTCTTGTTAGTCTATTCTAGTTCGCCGTCGCCATGGCGTTTTACCATTGGTTGATAGCGGCTGTAGATGATTGGCAAGGTAAAGGTCCGTTTCAACGACCGTCTGAATCACGATATCTTGATAATCTGTCAGATTTCCAATCCTTATGTAGGTGGCTTCACTGCCTGTGTGAGCAATCTCACCACGGGCTTTCACAAAATCGTCGATCTTATTGGCTCCTGCAGTCCAATTGGTGGAAAGATCGGGCAATCCGACAAACCTTTTGAATAAGTCATCCACCACAGAGCTTTTAGGAGTGTTAATTCTGTCTGTTTCTTCTTCGATTTTTTCGAGGTAAAAATCCTTCCATCCATCACCTGCGAGATCTAAACATCTCAGTTCGTGATCATCTTTCTTGATCTCTTTGGCAATTGTTTTTTGAACATCTTTCGGCAACGTTTTAGGACTATCAAGATTGACGCTTAAATACCTTGCTGAGTCTAGAAGCACGTCTTCGATGTACCTTTCCCAAGCAGCACAAAGCATAACGACTCCTCCCCGTGTGATATGGCCAAGGCTGCGTCGCCCACCGCCTTTGTGATTTAAATAACTATGTGAATTGATTAGTCTACTAACGTCTTTGATTAGGTGCTTTTCAAAGTTCTGCAAGGATGTGGAAGGCATTTCATTGAGCTAACTCAGCAATTTAAGTATTTATTTTTTATTCGAGCTTATTTTCCGTACATATATATAAAGCCACGATTCAATAGTTTAATTAACTCCTTAATTAGACTTCATGTCAAACGAGTTAGTAAATAGTCAATTTAGTAGTTTCATTGATCTATTTATAGTTATTTTAACGAATAAGTCCTTCGTTTCTTCGTTAGCCAAATATCCATTGAGCGCAGTGGGGGATAAGTTCTATTGATGATTTATTAAAGACGATTGCAGCGCTGATTGATGCAGAGCCAGGGTGACCTTGGTGTATTACGTAAGATCACCAATCGCTGGCGGTGGAAGTAGGCAAAAGATGAAAGGACCTCGAGTGCCGTTGCGTAACAATCTATTAAATTTAAATCGTTAGTTTATCGTAAAATAGATTATAGTTTCTCAGAGTTTATAATTCTAATAAGCGGAGCGAATTAAGTTCGGGGTCGTATGGTTTATCGTGCAGTTAATAAATCATCGCAGCAACTTTTCTAAGCCGATGGCCCCATTCGATCAGGCATGACGTTAGTTTTTGCAATGATGGTATTTTACTTTGAGTCAATTGAGTAGTTGCCATTTTGATTTTTATGCTGTTCTAAAATCAGAGATTATTTTAGTTAATAACGTGTTAGTAATGATCTAAGGCTATTATTATGCTTTACTACTAACTATTATATAATTAGCTTTTAAAAAGCATTATATAAGCATGCTTCGTAAAGGAGTTCACTAACTTCCGACAATAATAATTATAATGAAATCAGTATATCGGTCATCATCTATGAATTGCATATTTACCCACCTATGCGTTGTGGCTGAATGTAGAAAAAGGGTCGTTAGAGGTTTTTCCAGTGTTGCATTTATCGGCATGTTAGGGACGTCGTTATCTGCTCAGGTGGATAGTGCGAACGGCCCATTTCGAACGCAGACAATTGAGTTGGAAGCTGGTTGGAATGCGGTTTATCTAGAGGTTGATCCGCTTGATACAGATCCGAATACTCTTTTTGAGGGTACTTTGATTGAATGTGTTGCTAATTACTCTGGAGATGGGTCTACGCGCCAATTTGTTTCTAATCCTTCAATCGATTTAACGAGAGCTGCGGGGTGGCTTCGTTGGTACCCGAATTCAGTAGAGCATTCGTTTTTATCGAATCTTGGTGAAGTTTACGGTGGACAATGCTATTTGATTAAGACGACTGAATCGTTTAGATGGACGGTGAAAGGCAGTCCAGTGTTGGCTCGGATGAAGTGGATTCCAGATGCTTATAACTTTGTAGGGTTTTCAGTAGCGGAATCTGGAGGTCCTAGTTTCTACGAGTTTTTTGAGGGATCTGATGCGCATAGTGGCCAAGTGATTTATAAATTGAGTGATGGCGTGTGGATGCAAGTGTTGAACCCAACTGCTGATGCTCTCGCTTACGGAGAAGCATTTTGGATTTTTTGTAACGGTAATTCCGATTATCAAGGGCCGTTGCAAGTGGACGTGCCAGGCATTGATGGTCTTGTGCTCGTAGACAATCCGCTCGAATTGGTTTTAACAAATCGTTCCTCCAATCCTGTTAGCTATAGTATTGATCATGTTTTGGTGGGTGACTTCGGCGTCCCCATGTCGTTTCAAGTGACTGTATTGGGTGACACAGATGCGCCCGTTCGCAGCGTCCCAGTTGATTTTCCGTCAACTGCATGGGAGCAAAATTTTCCAGCCATGGAAGGTGATTTTTCGATACGAATGCCGGTGGCTCTAAGGCGTAGCGACTTAGTAGCTGATGGTACTCAGTCCTATCTAATGTTCGAGTCAAGTTTAGCGACCCGAGTTTGGGTTCCAGTTAGAGTCCTTTCCACAATCAACTAATTCGTAATGAAATACTATTTCCCAGTTATTTTTTCTCTGGCTGCGCTAACTGCTTCGATTCAAGCCAATGAGCCTTTGACTGGCCTGTGGGTCGGCGAGGTCGTGTTAGATCAGGTTAATGAGGTCACCGTTCCCTTAGACGCGAACAATATTCCGCGTGCCCCTGACCCACGCAACACGACATCTACATACGACGCCGCGAGCTTGAGGCTCATTTTGCATGTGGATAGTGAGGGTAAGACTCAGCTCTTAAAACACGTGGCAATCGCCGCGAGGGACGAGCTTACCGCCGATAACGATGCCGACGTGGTCTTGATTACCGACCCATTGCTTTACAACAACATTGGCGGACTGCGAGCATCACGTATTTCGAGCGCGACTTTTGACTTTGCAGATCCGATCGCTACGGCAGCGCTTGAAACGATGGTTGACGACTTGGCCTCTAGTGCCGCAATCGCTGCGAATGTGCCAACTCCAGATGTTGCTACGGTCGAGGCTGCTGCGTTGAGTGCGGCAAATATGGTCGTGGCTGACGAGTCGGATGCGGATCAACGATTTATTAATTTTTATACGACTTACTTAACGCCAGGACTGGTCGATACCATCGCGGTAGATGGTATTGGCTCTGTTGCCTACATGAACGCTTATACTGAAGCAGATGCACTCGAAATAAGTTCATTTGTTCAAGACACTCGTGGCAAAGAGATGTTGGCAGCCATTAACACTGCTGCGAACGCTGCTTCGGAAAATAATGATGCCAAAAAGCGTGCTGCTAAGCTAGCTGCCGCATCCTTTATCGAGGATGATGACGCTTATAATCAATTTCTAGCGAGTGAGACGATGCGTGCGATGGTAGATGGTGTTGCTCAAAACTTAGTTAATTCCTTTAATTTGGTAGATGTGGTGGACTACTCGCCGATTGTTTTCGAAACGATCATCACCTCCACCGCTCATGGATTGACCACTGGTGATTCAATCACGGTCGCCAATTCCGCTGCTATATATAATGGGGCAATGAATGTCGAAGTCATTGACGCTGATACATTTAGTATTTCAGTTCCGTTCGAATCTCGGGTGGTCGTTGAAGATTACTGGGCAGGCGATGAAGTTGGTGGTGGATCTGTCGATAGTTTTGCGAGCGGTGGCGCTACTGTAACGCAGATAGTTACAGCGAGTCATGGCCTCAGCACAGGTGACATGATCGAAATTACGGATTCGGGGCCAAGCTACAACGGCTTGCACTCTGTAACCGTAGTTGATGACGACAATTTCACAATATCGGTCGTTTACACTGATCGAGTGATCGCCGGGGATACTTGGGCGGGACCTATCTTTCCAATTATAAACTACGAAACTGGTCCGATTTTTATTAATGTTGAGCTGGCTTCGGATGTCACCCTCTCGTCGACCAATAGCATTTACATTTTTGAGTCTAGTCTGCCACTATACAACCAGAGGCTGGACAACATCACTGCGGTTGATTCCAGAAATGTTTTTTTAGATCTACTGTTCGACGCTGATACGAGTAACCCGACCTTTAAGGGGCAACTTGCTGTTCTGCCGAATCGAGCAGCTCTTGAGTCTGCGACGAACACACCTTCTGCCGGCGCCAAGGATGCGGCATTGCTGATCAATGTGCCAAACTACGAAAGTAGTGTCGGGCAACCAGAGATCGGCAGTCGTTCATCGGATGCCGTCAACGCGATCCTTGAATCCATGGTTGATTATGTTGAGGCTCAAAATGAACTGCCAGTTGATGAGAATATCGCCAACGCTGGATTTGCTACCGTAGACAACCCTACTTTAGTGGCTCGCTTTGCTCAACCTATGAAGAGCCCGAGCGATGCATATCAGGAGTTTGTTGCTTCAGATACCTACCTTAACGCGCCCGAAATCGCTGCCGAGGCTGCTGCAAAAGCCGCAGTTAGTGAAGCTGGAGAGCTTTTAGCTAGTGAGACTTCGATTCGCGACAAGGCGAAGGCTGCAGCGCTCACAGCCCTGCGTGTGCCTTATGCGACGGCTGCTCGTGTTTCGATGAATGAGCAGTCAGTGGATGGAACTTTTGCCCTAGGCTCGACTGATCTGACTACGACTTTAACGCTCCCTGCAAGCCACCCGACGAACCCATTTCGGCACCGACGTCACCCAGATCATACAGTCGGACTGGATATCACGCGTGTCATAGACCTGACTATCGACACTGAGCCAGAGACCTTCCGGCAAGCAGGTTACGGTGTGTTTGTCGTGAGAGGCACATACACAGAAGAAATTTTTGGTCTCCATAAAAATCTTGGGCCTGATTCCGACATTGGTCTCAGGGTATCTGGATCGTTCACGCTGAACCGGGTAAGCACCGTCGACACACTCAACGCCTTTTAATCGCTGCTGAACGCAATTGATACATGAAACACTTTGGCCTAAAACTTCTTTTTTCTACTCTTCTGCTCTCGCTTCCAGCTAGCCTGTTAGCAGTGCTAGACGTCCGTGTCGATATCCAAAATGACATCGACACGCCGCAGATCACCGTCACCAACATGGGTGACGAGTCGATTAGTAAGTTCCGTATCATAGCGGACCCGTTTGATACCCAGAAATTCAACGACACAGGAGCTTGGTTTAATCGTAATTTTACTCGCCCAGCGGGCTCAACTGCTGGTGGCACCACTCAGGTGACACAAAGCTCGACTAACAAGCATATCCTTGAGTTTGTATTTGATAGTTTCGATCCAGGTGAATCCTTTTCCGCTGAGGTCGACATCGTGGCTGGAGCGGGTAACTGGCCAATTTGGTTCTTCGACGAGACTTCACCTGCCGTTATTGAGGTCACCAGCAGGTCTGATACGGCGAATCCTAAAACCTACACACTTCCCACCAGCAATCCCGGGCCCGCTAATTACACTTTTCGTGGTCCGCAGCGATTCAACCTAAATTTCGAGCACCTGACCAAGGCGAATGTTTCCTTAACTAATATCTCGGGGATCAGTGTGGAGATTGACGGCCAGGCTGTTCCATACACTGAGTCGGGTTATAATATTACTAGCGGAGACTTGGTTCGTGTGACCGTATCAGAATTTTTATACCGCGATATGCATGGGAACAACCTAGATCTCAACCTAGCGGCTGATGGCCAAGAGCGCTTCAAAGCGATTGGCATCACAGTCAATCAGGTTGCTGAGACTGCGAACCCACTTCGTTACACTTTCGAAATGGAGGAAAATACAACGCTGACTATGATTTGGCAGCATGAGTATGCGATTACGATCGACAGCGATTTTTCCAACACACTTGGGCAGGTGGATGGAGTCGATTTTGTCGGACCTCTTTCTTCTAAAGCTACAGGTAATCCAGAGCCAGCAGTCAATAAGCACTGGTTTGAGGCGGGCACGGTTCCGGTTTTAACAGTCGACAACTTTGTCGAAGATATCACCTCGCACCCTGGCTTGAAGGTTCGCTACAAGGTTAAAGAATATGAGGTCTATGGCTTGTTCAACCCGAACATAGGTACTGCTCTGAATGACCTTGCTCGTAAAGTGGGAATCGATATATCGACGGCTGCCGTTTTCGTTGATACGATAGAAAATATCAGCAGTGATGGTGCTGAACCTCGTATTCAGATTCCAGCGCGCAGTGGGTCGACTCTTGGCAATCCGAGTGGTATTAAGTTTATCTGGCAGCTCCAATATGGCGTTGATGCCCAGTCATCTAATGGTGACGGAGACGATTTAGTCGTGGTTGAAACGAAAGCATCCATTTCAGATCCTTACGTCGAAACTGTAGATCGCTGGTTTGATCCGGGCACTCCGATTCGAGTCCTGTTTAAGAAGGTCGATTCTGGCGGCGACCAGATCGTTAGTTGGTTCAATGGCGATACTTATTACTTCAATGTGGATGCTGACATTGATCCATCCTCCTACGATCTGGAGGATTCCACTGACCTTCCAGATCCGAACCGTGCTAGCTACGAGATTGAGGCCAGTTATGTGGGTCTCACAATCCCTTCCATATCGAGACCCGTTCGTGCGATTACTAATTATGGTCAGGCGCCGATCTTTATCCCATCAGTTGAGATCGGTCAGCCTCTGTTTAACCCGGTAGTTTACCCTCAATTTGTCACAAGGTTTAATTTCAAGCCAAACGAGTTTGCAGACCAAGAGAGTGCTGTTTGGGACCCCGCACAAGGCAGGCTCTATCCGACTAAGCCGGGCACGTTCAAACTACAGTGGACCGAACCAGATCGCACGGATCCCACGCAAGTTATTTACACTGCGGTGCTTCCTTTCGACCCAGAGCGAGGAATCTCTGGCCATTATCCGCACATTCATGGAACGCCTTCAGTTAATGTGGATCCAGTTGCTGATGATAATTTGATCTTCAAGGAGGTGAAGTATACCACCGCGGGGGCTGCTGTGGACGGTAGTAACTTGTTTACTACAACCGATCCTGGGATCTCCGTTCTAGTCTTTACCGAGCTGAATGATTTCGGGCGTAGCGGTGAAACTCGCGAGTTTATATTTGTGCGCGTCGTTGATTCCCGAAATTGGGATGCCGACCTTGGCACGACACAGACTGCTACAATTGGTACTAAAATTACTGAAACTAGTGATGTTGACCGCGCTTCTTTGGGCACGGGTTATTTGATCGATCCGAACCAGCTTGATACGATTTTTAGTGATGCTGGACTTGGGCGATACAATGTAAACATCTATGATGGTCAGCGGCTTGATGGTATTCTTGCAACAGACATCTATGACCTGACTGACTACGAGAGCCTTACCCTAACATTGGCAAATCCAGATGCGCTTCCTGGGCCAATCATTCCTGTGAATGAATACCACGGTCCCGGTCAGGATCAGGATGTGCTTCCTGTTGTTGTTTGGTATGACAACCCGCTCATTAATCAAAACATTCTCTGGCCTTACGTAGCTAAGATTTACCGACCTGAGTGGCCTTCTAATGCCTCGCTTCCAAAGATCATAATCGCATCCGAATTTGGCAGTGAAGCTCAATATCCAGAGGGAACGGACCAGATTGTTCGTGGTGCATCTAATGGCTTCCCTGAGTCAAATACATTTGACCCGTCTCGTTTCCAATCGGTGAGTATCTACTCACAGAACGATCCGAATGTACCAGGATTCAACCCAAACGAGGAGCACGCGGTGATGGCGCCTTCTTTGCGTAATGTAACTGTATCTCCACGCCCACCTGCCGCCTATGCATTGCGAGATGGTGATCTGAATACTAAGGTAAACACTATTGATTACACTTCCGATCCATTTGTCTTGGTCGAGTTTGTAGATCAAGCCAGCGGCGAAGCCGGCATGCAGGTTTATGACATTCTCAAGACCGAAGGTACTCGGGACTTTGTACCGCAGTTTATTTTGAGCAAAGCAAACGGCGCTACTTCGATCGCAAAGACGCCTTCCCAGATGGCGAGCCTAGGCTATTTGAATGTGATCATGAACGCTGGCGAGCCGGTAATTCCATTCTATCCGCTGGGCTTTGTTATTGGTGCATCTCCTCCGCCTGAGATTGAGGGAGAAGATCTTTACACGCAGACGACATACTGGGAGGACTGGCGAGGCTCCTATTGGGCAATTTCTGGTGGAGAAAACGCATGGTTTTCAGCCTCTTTCTACTACCCGCTACTTCCAGACTTCTACTGGCCGAATGATGCCTTTTCTTATGTGCAGCGCCGTGACGAGCGCGGAGTTCCATTCCGAAAATGGGTCTATCCCTCGATCGGAGATTCGGTGCCATTTTTGCCATCAAACCCGAAAGTGCAGAGCACTTCAAGCAATGCACCAACAAAGATCGTCTACAAGTCCGAGTGGCCAGAAAACCCGCCAGTGCTTAAGGCTGGTGAAACTTTAACCTTTTCTGGTGGAGAGTATAGAGCGGATAACCCTACCACTATCCTCGTTGAGAATGGCGAGGCGACTACAGTCGAAACACCTGGCCTTCCTCAGGTGGTTGCATTTGCGTCAGCAGAAATTGTTTTCGATTCAACCAAGAGTACCGCACCTAATAATTCTTGGGAGGACGATTGGACTGGGCGTATCGTCAATGCGCTCGATGTTCGCACAACGCCGCTCTCGACTCTGAATCTTCCTGATGAGTTACAGCCCGCAGCTGGAAACGTGACGATCCGTCAGGGTAAGTATTACTTCGATGACTTACCAGCATCTCTCCAGCGCCGCGTTCGCTTCAACCCCATTGGTGGACCGACTGGAACAGGTCAACTGGAGATGATTGGTCTTCTCAACGATAAGGATATCGGCGACAGCACACTGACCGCAGCTCCGCCTGCTGTCTACGTCCTCGAGGCAAACATTCTTAACCAAAATGATAATTTAGCTCTTCAGAGTATTGTGTCCGTTACGAATGCCACTCAAAAGCAGACATGGGACGCAGCTGTGGCGAGGCTCTACAACGCGACTCGTAATCCGCAGTTGATTCCAGTTGATGAGACCAGTGGTGCATCTGCCCGAAAAGAATATCTCGCAGGTCTGATGCGTGAACCTGTCTATGAGGGTGGAGAGATAAAGAAGGACAATTTTGGCAATATCGTCTACCCAAACAGTGCAGTTGAAGTTGTGCCCCTTCGCGCTTTTGGCCCTGGTCTTGCCGTGATTCCAAATGGAGGCTACCTCGATCCAAACGGCAGTCCTGACGTTAGTTACATCACGATCGTTGAGAACAACGATGCATCACTTGGCAGTCTGCCGATCACACCACACATCATCAAGGTTGACCGACGCGAACGTTATCGTGGGGCAATCAAAACAGTAGAGGCTGAGAATGTTTTTGATGAAAACGTCGTAGTCCGCTCGACTGGTGACTTTGGCGGCAATGCGGAGGATCTTTACTTCGAATGGTGGTATCGACCCGACGATGGCAGCACAAACGTTGCGCCGCCTGACTTGATTCCAGCTGAGCAGCCCAACCCATGGAAGTTGTTTCCCGATCCGAATGGTAATCGCGGCTTGGGCCTCTCTGAAATTACCATCAAAGGAAACCCGAATGCGCCTGAGATCCTGCTGGCAGATTCGTTTTGGTTCCTTCGTTACCGTCATAAGGATGATCAGGTTTCTGGAACGGATTGGTCGACAGTGAACTTTACTTGGGCAGGTGCAGGTAATTCCGACCCATTCAACGACTTCGACCTCAATGGCGTAAACGACTACGCTGCACAACTTGTCCAAGGGTGGATCAAGCGTGTCTTGGATGCAGTGAATCCATACGAAGCTCGGATTCGCGAGTTTGAAGGTGACAATCCAGCTACAATTACCTCGATAATTTCTCAATTAGGACCGCGCTTTGAAGGGCGCGTTGCGCTTAATCCAGATAAGGACGTCATTGAGAATGTTGGGTTGATCGAACTTTACGACACGATCCTCGATCGCGCCCGTTCATTGAGTATTGATCTCTCTCGTCCAGTCAGCAGCCCTGCGATTGCGAACGCGCTTCAGTTGGCTTCTACGCGTCTAGCAGACTTTTATACGCTTCTGGGTAACGAGGCTTACGTTGATGCGTTGGATCCGTCGACAGGATTTGGCAGTTCGGACATTGGATCCGGCAGCTCAGGAACTGGTCGTTTTAGCTTCCAAAACCAAATGCCTTCTCTACTTCAGGAGGAACTTTCACTCTTACGTGGAGTGGATGACAACTTTGCGCGGCCTGTTTACAACAGACTCTTCTGGAACTTTACTAAGGATCAGGGCGAGGCAATCTACGCGACAAACTATAATATCACAGACGTAAACCAAGATGGCTTTATCGACGAGGATGATGCGATGAAGCTCTTTCCTCAGGGCCATGGTGACGCGTGGGGACATTATTTGACTGCGCTACGTAATACCTATGAGCTTCTTCAGCACCCAGCGTTTAACTGGGTGTCTCGATCGGAGTCTTATAACCTGCAGGATATTGTCATTTCGGTTGATTTCCTGGATGAGCGCAAGTTTGCTGCAACCGCAGCGCAAAAGGCAAAAGCTGGTGCCGAGATCGTTGATCTAGCCTACCGCGCCGAGTTCGTTTCCGACCCTAGTTCACAATGGCAGGGTTATTTGGATACAAATGTCGACCGTGCATGGGGAGTCGATGGCTGGACACGTCGCGTTGCGCAGGGTGCATACTTTGACTGGGTGACTGCTAATGCGCTACTGCCCTCAGAACATCCAAACGATACTCTCGAAGGCATCGCCAAGGTCGACCGCAAGTCGAATAGCGATATCTCGGTGATCTCATCTAATCTCAATTCTGTTCAGCGGACACTCGATAACTCTGACAAGGGCTTTAACCCACTTGGAGTCTCTCAAGATGCATTGGTAATGGACATCGACCCGACTTACCTAGAGGTGGGTTCCGGGATTCAGGGCCAATTACATTTCGAGCAGATCTATGAGCGAGCTGTTTTGATGCTGGGCAATGCCCAAACAGCGAAATCTGGGGCTGACGAGGCAGGATCTCGTTTGCGCGATATTGGCGTCAGCGAGACGGAGTTCCGCAACGCGACTTTCCAGGAAGACCTTACCTACCGTAACCGTTTGATTGAGATTTTCGGTAAACCTTATGAAGGGACTATCGGTCCAGGACGTTTCTATCCGGCTGGCTACGAAGGCCCGGATCTCGCCCTTTATGCTTACGTCGCCACCAATAAGATTTCATCACAAACAGTTCCTGGTCCAGCTGCGAGTTATGCGACGTTTAACTCCCCGTATGACTTTAAAGAACTTAGTGGCGGTGATCTCTACAATGCTTTTGAGGGCGACAACTCCGACTACGAAGGTGATCCCGATGGCAAGCTATGGAGCAGCGCTTTTGCTGACAGCTTGGATGATGTTGGCAGCGATTTACGTAATCTGTTTAATCCCACATTCGCATCCAGTACTAACAGCCTGACCTGGGGGCAAGGTATTGATGGTGGATTGTTTGGAGTTGATTACACGGATTTGACTGCGCCGAAGGTGGAGTTGGACAACCTCACTGAGTTGATGCCTGTAACGGCTGCTCAATACACCTTCCTAGCTCCCAATAATTGGGGCACGCGTCCCGCAGTGGGCAAATTGCAACAACTGACCAATCAGATGCTGCAAAAAGAAGCCGATGTTGCTCTAGCGATCGCCGCATGGGATGCGCTGACAGGTGAACAGGTGCGGATCTTACGCTTGCTCAACGCACGCCTATCCACTTCGGGTGAACTGCAAGAGCGAGATGAGGGATTTGTGCGTGTAAAGTATGTTGTGAACGCGGTGATCGCAGCCCTCGAAACATCTGAAGCACTCTCTGCGACGACCAAAGAAACTGCTTTCAAGTTGTCTGCCGCAGCGGTTGCAGCGATCCCGACTAATCTGCCGACTGGTGGTTTAGCGGTCTCTCCAGGAGACGCGATCAGTGCGGTTGGCGCAGGTATTCGCATGACTTCAACCACAGTCGAAACGGCCCTGGCCTCTGCTGAGAAGGCATTCTTAGTCGGTAAGGTAATCGCTGAGCAAGGGCTCGAAATTACTGAAGCTGAGCTCGAACTCGCAAAGGGACGAGATGAGCGCACGCTGAACATTGCTGAATGGTTGAAAGAATTCGAAGACAGTCTAGGAGATGAGCCATCCAAGCGGATCGCAGTCTTTCAGGAGTTGCAAGCGCTCGAGGATCTGTCGAACCAATATCGTTCTTTGCTGGACGAAGGTGCACGACTGATTGACGAGCGTACAGCGTTCAATAAGCGTGTTGCTGCTGCCACACAGTTACGCCGTTATCAAGACATGACCTTCCGTATCTCACGGAATCACAAGATCCAAAACTACCGCAGTTCCTTCGATTTGGCCGCACAGTATGCTTTCCTAGCCGCACGTGCTTATGATTATGAAACGAATTTTGCGGAAGGCGATGCAGGATCCGCTCGCAGCTACTACAATGCCATCGTCAAGGCACGCTCACTTGGCACAATTGAGGATGGCCAGCCTCAGATTGGCACTGGACTTGCAAATATTCTAGCCTCGATTTTTCTGAATTATCAGACACAAGAAGGTCAGCTTGGATTAAATAATGTGCAGAAGGAGACTAGTGATGTTTCCCTGCGCACCGAACTGTTCCGCATCTTACAAAAGGGCAGTCAGCAACCGACAGATAGCACGGTATTGGTGCCTAATCCAGGAGTCGATTCTGATGAACTTTGGAGGCGTACACTAACCAAGGCAACAGTTGATGACTTGTGGGACATTCCTGAATTCCGCACCTACTGCCGACCGTTTGCGCCTGAGTTTAACGGATCTGGAGAACGCGTGCCACAGCCAGGGATCGTCATTCGCTTTAGCACCGAAATCAACCCTGGTCGTAATGTCTTCGGTCAGGAACTCAGCGGTGGCGATCACTACTTCAGTTTTAGCAACTTTGCTACTAAGATTGCGAGTGCAGGTGTAGCGTTCGACGACTACGTGGACTCCTCACTACAGGCAGACCTTGCCGCAACGCCACGCGTCTATTTAGTGCCTACAGGTGTAGATATTATGCGTGTCGCACGTAGTGACGATGTCGATGAAAAACGTGAGTGGCGTGTCTTCGACCAGCGTATTCCAGTGCCATTTCCCGCATCGACTGCGGACCTGCAAAATAGCGGTTACATTCCTGTCATTGATTCGCTTAATGGTAACTTCGGTGAGCAGCGTAAATTCTCAGATTTCCGTGCATATCCGAGTGATTACTTGGAGCCGGCTCAAGACACGCGCTTGATCGGTCGGTCAGTCTGGAACACGAGCTGGGTATTAATTATTCCTGGACTCAACCTGAACTCGGATTCGGAGCGTGGTATTGAACGCTTCATCGAAAGTGTCTCTGACATTAAACTCTCACTCTATACCTACGGCCAAAGTGGCGGCTAAAAGATGAGGACACTACAATCTAAAACATTCGCTGAACGAACCAATTCGCACATCATGAATTACTTACACAGACTGTTCGGTATTTTTATCGCGCTCGCTATGCTTGCCATCTCTGGCAATTCATTACATGCCGATTTGGAGGACGAGGTGATTATTGAGCCTCCGACGGTTTTATTCGGTAAGATCTTTAATCGGACTGCCAATAGTGAGGTCCTTAACCAAGGTCAACTTACCGTTCAGATCCAGTTTGAAGGTGGGCCACCTGTCTCGATGGCCACCGATCTATCTGATTATTCTAACGGAGAGTATTCCTATGTGCTGGAGATCCCGCACCAGGCGTTGAGTTTAGGTTTGGTTGATAACGCTCAATACCTTTCCCTCAAAGGCTCCTCTAGTGTACTGACGCTTCAAGCGTTGGCAGTGGATGGCTTCACTGCATCCGTGGTAGCTCCGGGTAGGTCCTCGATGGAGTTGACCCAAAAAGATCGTGGTCAGGTGCTTCGCTTAGATTTAGAGGTTTCTTTGCCCGAGCAAGATTTCGATGGCGATGGTATTCCTGACTGGTGGGAGGATGCCCACAGCCTCGATAAGCAGTTTGCCGATGATGCGACTGGTGATGATGATAACGACGGATTAGATAATCTGGCTGAGTATCTTGGAGGAACCGATCCGGATCGTAGCGATTTACAGCCTGCCATCCTTACCAGTGAACTCGTGGCTTATGCGGGTGGGGCTTCCATCATACTGCTGCAAAGTGCAGATGTTGATACGGACCCAGAGGACCTGACTTATCAGTTTACCTCACTACCAGCATCGGGTATGCTTGCTCGATGGGATCCGACTAGTCGCATCTTGACTCCGCTCGCCGCGGGCGCGCAGATGACTCAGGCGGAGATCAGTCAAGGCCTGCTTCGTTTTAAGCTTGAAGGCGCTGCGGTGAATCCGGTGGAACGCTTTTTAATTGCATTGAGTGATGGAAGCGCGGCCTATGCCGCAACTGATGCGGAGATTGCGATTTACATCACGGAATCAATTGATCCTGAGGTCATATTAACTCCACTAGAATCAATTCGTGCAGACCTCTCTGCGAATATAGCGGCTGGTGTGATCGCTCTTGATTTAGGGCGTTCGACGACTGCTTCGATTTTGGACTTGAGTGCGGAGACAGATGCGATCGTTCCTGAGGGCGAAGTCATCGGCTCTCCGTATGCCTTTGTTCTGATTAGCGGCTCATCTCCGTCTGATATCACTGGTAGTCCGTTGTGCGACTTTATTGTGGCGAGTCAGTCTGCCTCGGGTTCGTATACCGGCGGAGTAGGTGGTGATACCTTCTATTTCCTATCGGCTCAAGAACCGCAGATTGTAGAGGATTTCTCAATCGCTGAAGGGGATGTTCTGGATGTTTCTGGACTCCTAGTAGGCCCATCCAGTCAATTGTTTGATTATCTAACTGTGTCGCTCGTTGGCGACGATACGCAGCTCAATGTATATGCTAGCGGCACCCAAGCTGTGCTGCCTGATTTGACTATCACTTTGCCGAACCAACATCTTGCGCAGAGCGATCTAGTTGAGCTTTATTATGATGGTCAACTAGCGTCCGGCGATGTGGGCCTTGATCCACGCATTTCTATCGCAGCGATTAACAATGCTGCGGAGAAAAATGAATCTTCTGGTTCCTTTGTATTAACACGTGAAGGTGACTTATCTTCCGAATTAACTGCGAGTATCGCGCTATCCGGAACGGCATTAAACGGTAGCGACTTTCGCACGATTCAGCCCACCGTAGTATTTGGCGTAAATGAGTCGGAAGCGACTATTTCAGTTAGCCCATTTGCTGATGGCATTACTGAACCTACTGAGAAGCTGATTGTCACTCTGACACCGAATGCCGCTTACCTGTTAGGTGATACGTCAAGTGCAGAGATAGATATTCTGGATCAATTGCCAGAGCTTCATTTTGAAGTCCTAGCTTCGAAGGCCGTTGCAGATCCAATTCAACCTGGCTTGCTTTTGTTACACCGGACTTCATCGCTTGGCGCTTCACTGTTTGTTCCATTGGAGATCTCTGGCACCGCGCGGAACGGTGTAGACTACACCTATGTGACTCCATTTATTGAATTTGCCCCAGGTGTAACCACTAAGCCTATACAGTTTATTCCATCAGCGCACCTAGCGGCGCTTCCTGATCGTTTCGTAAAATCGATTCACGTAGCCGTTAAAGATGGCTCTACTTATGACGTGGTCGGTGGCAGCGAGAAGCTGTATTTAATCAAGGAGCAAATGACCTTTGCCGAATGGCAAATTTCGAGGCAGGAGGGGGACGATGCTGCGGCATTTGTTGCCTCTGCTAGTGTGCCTTCGGATGCGTCACTGCTCCACTTCGCCCTTGCAGGGGATATGAATACTGAGCCGATGCCTAAGGATTTGGCGCCAAACATTGCACTGCTCGACGATTACATTGAGATCAGTTATCGTAGCAATCAGTTAGCTTTAGGTGTGGAGGCCACTGTCGAGTGTATGCTTCCTGGAGGTGATTGGGAGGATGCTGGTTCCGAGTTTGTGCTTTCTGATAAAGATGGAGCAGATCCAAGCGTGTTGGTTTATCGCTCCACGATGAAGTATAGCGAGCATGATTGCATGCTTATACGAATTAGCGTTAATCTCAAATGAGTAACATTATCTTTCAGACGGGCGTAGCGATCGTCCTATACATTTTGGCAGTCGGATTTTCCGGTTGCTCGGAGTCTCAGCTGTCTGTGAAAGATTCAACCGTGCAGGTGTATGCGGTGGTTGGTAGCCGAATGATTACCGAGGTCGACCTTGAGCGTGAGTATGCGCGACGAGAATTACTCGGGCTGGCCAAACTTGCAGAAGAGGAAACTCTTGAGGAATTGATCGAACGTGCTGCACTGGTGGAGTATGCTCGGGACCTAGGTCTCGGAGATGATCCAGTCGTGGCACATCGTATGGACAGTTTGCTGATTCACGCGCTGCGACAACGTTCTCAAGGCAGTGATCCTGCATTAGAGCAAGTCAGTGAGGAAACTGTGGCTGCTGCGTATCTCGAGCGTTTGGATAATTTTACGAGCCCTGGAGCGACACGTCTGGCGGTTCTTTTTATCGAAGTGAGCAACAAGCTATCACACTCACAGCAAAACGAAGCGGAGGAGCGATTGCGTGAAGCAGTATCGCTGCTTGAGTCGGAAGGCCTTTCCGCAAGTCAAGGGTTTGGTCGAATTGCCAGCGAATATTCTGACGAGCAACTGAGTCGCTACCGCGGGGGCGATGTGGGTTGGATTCCGGATCCGATGACAAATCACCGCTTGCCGAGTGTCGTTTTGGAGGCCGGCCGTGGGCTTGATGTGGGTGCTACCAGTGACGTAATTACACTCGAGAATGGTTGTTGGATCGTGATGAAAACGGGATCACGTCCCTCGACAGTTCGCCCGCTTGAGTCGGTAGATGATTTAATTCGAAACGAACTTATTGCACGTAAGCAAGCGGAGAGACAAACCGCTCACCTCGCCGATGCCCTGAGTGCGGTTACAATTCAACGTATACTCGCCGATTCTGACGACAGTTAACCAGTACACCTTTCCTTTTATCATTTAGTAAAACATCGCGAATCGAACTTATCTATGAAATTATCGCTCAACCCTTGCCGATGGCTACTTCTCTTTCTTGCTCTCACACAAATTGCTAGCGCAGCGGTACCGGTGCTGACTAGTTTCAGTGATCTCTTGGGAACAGAGGATGAGCCGCTAACGATCTCCTTTGCTGATGTGGATGGCGCCTCGAACGCTACGAACTCGCCTACCGGTTATAAACGCGTGGGTTTAAGCGCACTGAACGGGGATTTGTCCCTTAATGGTAATGGGCCGACGTTACAATCGGGCGAGACGTGGATTTGGACACCACCCGCCAACGCAAATGGTGTAATCGCGGCAATTAAACTTGAAGCAACGAATGCTGATGGAGACTCTGCGCATGTTGTTCTATCTGTTGATTTAGTTGACACTAACGATGCACCTACATTTACACCCGGTAGCGATGTAACAGTTCTCGAGGACTCAGGAGCATATAGTTTGAGTTGGGCGACAAGTATCTCGTCTGGCTCGAATACGACTTATCCGGATGATCAGAATGTAACATTCGTGATTTCAAATGTCAGTGATTCGAGTGCATTCTCGGCCGGTCCAGCGATCAGTCCTACTGGAACGCTGACGTTCACACCCGCAACGGATTATAACACTGGCTCACCCAGCACTCCAATCACGATGACGGTGACCCTTACTGATGGAGTGACGGGCAGTGTATCATTGCCGACCGCTATGTTAAGCATTAACATCACACCTGTGAACGATACACCTTCGTTTACGAAGGGTGCGGATGTCACCGTTAACGAAGATACCACATATACAAGTCCTTCAGCCTGGGCCACAGCGATTTTGGCAGGTCCTTCTGATGAAAGTGGACAGACGCTTAGCTTTAACGTTTCCGTGTCGGCCTCCGATCAGGCCGCCTTCTTGGTTCAACCTGCAATCAGCTCTAGCGGTATCCTTACCTTTTCACCATCACAGGATTTTAATACGGGCGAGCCAAGCACTCCTATCGTGTTGACCGTTTCACTTGCTGATGATGGCTCTCCAGTTGAGACCTCTTTCTCGCAAACAGCAAATATCAATATTACACCAGTTAATGACGCTCCTGTCTTTAGCGGAACAATTCCAACGCTCAAGGCCTTGACGAATGTATCGATTGATATCGGAACGGAAACTATTGTCACGGTGCCGCCGACTGACGAATTGACTCTCTTTTCGGGGATGACTCCAAATGACGTCGATGGTGATGTAATCACCATCTCAGTTTCAGTTTCGACCTCTGCGGATAACCTGATCGATGTCTTCACTCCAGATGATACGACTAATCCTGCAACTGGAATAGTTAGCAGTGGTAACCGAGTTTATTCTAAATCTGGGACGATAAGTACAGTCCGAACATGGTTTCAGGGCATCAAGTTTAAGCGTGATCCACTCGTCACGGACCGAACCTCTGCAGATGTTGAAGTGACGATCTCAATTACCGATGGTAACATTGCATCACCTTTAATACAGAATGAATCGTTTCGTCTCAATTTCGAGCCTCCTGTTGATATTACCGTTATCCCTGCCACAGTGGTTGAGGGATATTCAATCCAGCCATTTAGCGGACTTCAAGTTGCAGGGCGGACTGCATCGACTCAGACGGAGCTGACTCTTAGTCTGACAGATGATAGCTATGCTTCGCTTAACGGCAGCAATTCGGTTGTGCTGAGTGGCACTTTGACGCAGATCAATTCGGAGCTCAGTAATGTCGAGTTTACTGGTAAGAATGTCACCTCAAATCAAGCAGTGGATGTAACAGTCGCAGTGACCGGCGTTGATACGATCACGAAAACGATCGCCGTTACAGCGATCAACTTCCCGCCGACAATTACGAGTTTGCCTACGGATGCGTTCCGAGTGAATGACGATAGCACGATCAAACCATTGGCTTCGGTTTCTGTACAAGATCCTGAGGACGATACTGTGACCTTAACGCTCCGACTCCTTGATAACACGCGGAGTTCCTTTACGCTCGAGGCGGGTGCGTCAGGAACTATTACCACGGTTTCGACAGTTGGTAGTATCACAACGTACACGATCAATGCTGCAGATAAAGGGTATCTCCTGTTTACGCCGACTCCGGATGTGATTCCATTGGGGCAGTCTGAGACGATTCAGTTTGAATTCTTAGGCAGTGACACCAGCGGTAACACGACGACAACTGCCACGATTGATATTTTGATTACTGCGGTTGCAGGCGCTCCTTCGATCACCTCCACAGATCCGGCGTTCGGCTCATCCGAGCCGCTGAAGATCGACCCAGTCGACCCGAAGCCATTCGCTAGTGTGAGAATTATCGACGAGCCGGGTAACGTCGAGGTGACGATCACATTGGATAATAATGATAAAGGGGTATTGACTACCCTAGGAGACTTTTCGGACATCGGCGGGGGAGTCTATTCATTTACCGGAACTCTGGCGAACGCGAATGCGGCGCTTCTGGCTATGGTGTTTGAGCCTAGCTCGTTAACTGGTCTGTTCGCTCCGAATCAACCTGGGCGGACTAACTTTACGATCGAAGTGCTCGATGAGTCCAGCAACCGCGACACTGAGGTGATTCCGATTGTTTTGATTGGCCCACCTAAGAACTTCCTTGTCGTAAACAGTTTTGATGTGGCGGGTTCACCTATAACGGGATCACTTCGCCACGCAGTTGAGAATGCGGCATCTGGGGACACGATCACGATCGCGTTGGAAACTTATCCTGCGACTATCTTTTTGAATCGTTCGCTTACGATTAACGAGAACGTCTCCATCCGTGGGCCAGGAGCCGACCTGTTTACTATCTCGGGAGATAAGGATCGCAACGGTATCATCGGTGCAGGTGACACTCAAATTTTCAGAGTATTTTCAGACCTTAAACTTGAGGGGTTGACACTCTCAGGTGGTTATTCAAATGATTTCGGTGGTGCGATTAGTATCGCTCGGCAGCAGCCATATTTTCCAGCTGTCATTGTGGACCTCAGAGACTGTGTTATTCGCGATAGCGTCGCGGGTCGTTTCGGTGGTGCGATTGATAGCCTCGAATGTTCGCTCTTAATCGACCGCTGTTCGTTTATCAGTAATTCAACGACATCGAATGGGCAGGGTGGCGGCGCGATCTCACTCTACACGAACGAAGAATGCGTGATTACCAACACGACCTTCGCACAGAATGTTCAGGGAGGAGCACAAGGATTCGGGGGCGCAGCACTATATGTTGAAAATACCGATACTCTAAGTTTGTTACGCGTTAATATTCAGCACTGTACATTCTCAGAGAATACCGACGAAGCGGCTGCCGCGACCTCATTGTGCGTTGTTGCCGGTAATACCTTAGCATTGGTTAGAAATAGCATTTTTGCAGACGGCGCGGGCTTCAATTTGTTTGTCAGTGGTGGCGCGGAGATTGTATCTCAAGGTGGAAACATTTCGGACGACGATACGACGACATTACTCGTCCGCAGTGGAAATCCCCAGCAGATTGCGCTACTATCGGAAGATAGCGATATCACTAGCACTGATCCTGAATTGGGCTTGCTCACACAGTACACGGGCGGGATCTATGCATATCCTTTGAACGGCGGAGGCGCTGCAGCTATGATGGATGCGGATGAATCCAATCAAGCGCTTGATATTCGCCGTGCGCTCCGACTCACCAGCGCTAATGTGGGTGCCCTCCAACATGACGGAAATCTCGGGCGTATCCTGATCAATGAGATTCTATCGGATCCAGGCGATGTATCAGGCGAACAAGAGGATTTTATTGAGCTCTATGTACCCCGAGATGCAGGAGCTGTTGACTTGGATGGATACAGCTTGATCGTGAACGGCATTTCTCTCTTTGATTTTAGCGGCGAGAGCATATACCCGGGGCTCGGTCTTATCGTCAAACGAGGCATGACTACTGTCAGTGTGCCGCCTGTGCCGACGATTCAAGAGAGCGATCTTGATTTACTGAAATTCGGTACAATTGAGCTTCGCGACGGATCTGGAAAGACTGTAATTAGCGAAAGCTATGTTGCGGATTTTTGGAATCCTAGCGTTCTAGATACACCCCTTACTCTAGCTGAAGATGAGTCTATTACGCTGGCCCCTCAATTCTTTGGCCATGCCTATGTGCCTCATTCGCTGGTGAAGACCGCCGGATATCGTGATGGAGTAGATATGGACAAGACCGGAGGTAGCATTTCATCCGAATATAAGGACTCGGATGGCGGCCCAATTGATGGAAGCAACGGTGCGCCAATTGGCAATTCGGAGGAGTATACTTTGTTCGAGGGCCAAGTGATCTTACTTGATGTTCTCGCTAATGATTTCGATCCGGATGGCGATCTTCTTACGGTAACAGATGACAACATTACAAATGTGACCGATCTTACTATTACTTCAGCAGGCAACGCCATTGAACTGACGGTAGGCTCTGCGTTCGACTCAATGCCAGTTGGATCTAAACGTGATTTAGAATTCACTTATAAGCCACAGGATGATCAGGTCCCGGCCAATCTTGCGCTGAATGCGGCTGCTGTTAGTATCTCTGTAATTGGGCGAAATGATCCTCCGATCGCAAACTCAGATACTTACATTACCGGCGAGAGCGAATATCTAGAGATTTATGCTGACGGAGCGACTCCATCCCAGAGTCTCCTGGTTAATGATACTGACGCGGATTCCGATGACAGTCCATCGACATTGAATGTCGTTGGCGTCGTGACTCCGATCTCAATCGATTCCTACTCCGAGAACGGTAACTCTGGAAACGTAGATGCAAATATCACTGATCACGGTCTAAATGCCGGGGATGTTATTAAAATCTATGACCTCGGCTCACACTACTCTGGTCTGCAAACTGTGGTAAGCGTTATCAATGCGAATACGGTAGAGTTAGATCTTACATACGATTCTAACGCGACGCCCGATGACCACTGGCACTTGGTTCAGAGAGCGACATCAGTTTCAGCTTATAGTGAAGCGCTCTCTGGGTTACTTCGTGCGACTTTGCCGAGCCATGGTCTTAGCACGGGTGATTGTATCACGATCACGGGCGCTAGCACGAGTTTATATAATAGATCTCATGCGGTGACTGTCGTCGATGCCAACACGGTTGATTTAAACGTCGCCTATGATGATGCGAGTGGAATCCTTGGGCAATGGACCTTGGACGGAGCATTCGCCTCATCTGTTATTACTGCCTCAACGATGAGCGCCTACGGTGCGGAGATTGAGTTCTTTTTGCGCCAGATCCGCACCGAAACGTTTGTCGGCTATAATCCTGACGTTTCGTCGAGCTTGAATGCTCTTGCGCTTACGGAGTCTGTTACGGACCGATTTTTCTACGCAATTGAAGATAGCCACGGGGCCGTTTCCGTGGCTGAGGTCCGAGTCACCGTAAATGGTGAGAACGATGCTCCAAACTTACAGGATGATCCGGGGGAACTAGAGAGCCTGAAGTTCTTTTCTGTCGTGTCAGGCTACAGCGATTCAGCTGGCGAAGTGGCGGCAACCTTGCCTGCCCACGGACTTGAGAGCGGAGATACGATCATCATTCAGGGGTATCTTGGGGACGCTTCCTACAACGCAATTCACACGGTAACCGTCCTCGATGAGGATACTGTGAAGCTGAGCATTCCGTTCGTTGATGCTTTGCTGCCTGGAGGTGAATGGCGCCCAGTTGATCAGGTGAAGGACTTCCTCACAGATGTTCGAGTCGTTTATGCTGTGATTGGCTCGGCTCCAAACACAGTTAATACCCGTATTGAAAATAGCCAAGGTGTTGACCTTGTAATGATTGACACTCCCAGCACGACACAGGAGCTGAGTATCGCAATCAGCGGGTCTGTATTATTGGCGAATGATACTGATCCCGACACATCAGACGTATTGAGTATAGAATCCATCTTGCCATCGATAACGAGTCGTCTGGGTGCGGAGCTTTCGATCTCGGGTTCAAACATCACTTATGATCCGAGTAATTCTACGGTATTGCAGAACCTTCCGCGTAGTGGTGCGATCGTTGACAGTTTTGAAGTAACCATAACAGACGACACTGTCTCGACGAACACAACTGTAGCCGTCGTTGTATTCGGAGACAACGATATGCCGGTGGCGAGTGATGAAAGCTACAGTTTCACCGAAAACGACCTCTCTAAGGTCAATGGCGGCATGATCGGAGATGATGGCACGATTAGCATAGATGTGACGAACCAAGGGCTTGTGCGTAATGTTACCGACGACGATCAAACTGAGTTTGGCTTACTCTACGGGGTTCCGTCTGCAACGCAGATGCTATCAGACAGTAGCACGGCCACCATTGATTACACCACGAGCACTGGGGAGATCTCTGATTTTACCGCAGTTGCAGGACAATCGGAACTCACTCGCGTTAGCTCGCTGGGCCATGGTCTTTCTTCCGGAGATGCCGTCTTCATACGCGCTGTTCCAGGACTTTACGGAAACTTTATTGTCACGGTGGAAAACGATGATCAATTTACGATCGATCTGGCTCACGATGCTTCATATGACTCACTCATCGGTCAGTGGTTTAACCATCAGGGGACTTTGCTCATTGATTCAGTGGTTGATTTCGAATCCCTTGCTGTCGGTGAAACGCTCGAGTACACTTACGACTATTCGACGACTGATGGGAGTCTGCTCTTCGCGACAAATGATTTGTTTTTGGTCAGTACCAATAGCGGCACGCACACGCTAGATGTTTTAGCTAATGACTTAAACTTCAATGCATTGGAATCAGATTTTGTGATCATTGGAGTCGAGTTACCTAGCGGGGGTGGTATTGCGAACATCACAGAGGATGGACTCGCCTTGGAGTATAGCTCTACGGGTGGATTTGTCGGCACTGAGGTGATCGTCTACACCATACAGGATAGCTATGGAAATATTGACAGTGCGAATGTGCTGGTTCGTGTGACGACTGAGGCTATCAACGGTCGCATTTTCGCTAAGTCGGATGTCTTCACCATTTCCAAAGGAGCGATTAGTGCGGTCGAATTAGACGTGCTTGCGAACGATGTGGTCCTTCCGTCGTCTGCCGCGGGCGAGGGCCTAAAAATTACGAGTATTGATGATACCGATGTAGACGGGGCGCTCTCATTTGATGGTAACGCCATCTATTATGTTCCCGATTCTTTATCTACAAAGACAGCAGAGACGTTTAGTTATACGGTCAGTGGAGGCGGTGCTGTATCCAAAGAAGTGGATGTAACACTCAATATCGCGGACAACCCATTGACGCTCATTGGAGATGTGTTTCATATTCCGACTGATTCTGGCCCAGTATCATTGGATGTTTTATCAAATGATGTAATCCTACCTGATAACTCGGATGCGTTGACTATACAAATTCTGAGTCAGACTCCGACCAACGGCGTCGCTACTATTCTCGAGGGTGGTGGTGCGATTCAATACACCCCAGATGACGGGTTTATCGGTCAAGACCTGCTGATTTATAACGCCATTGATGCAAACGGTGCGACTGGTACCTCTATTGTGACGATCAATGTTGGCTACCTAGTCGCCAATCCGGATTTTTATAGCCTTCCAGCTAGCAAGACGATCGAGTTCGATGTTCTTGCGAATGATGTGCTCATTCCTGGAAACGCTACGGGCCTTTCTCTGAATGGAGTGCGGGCGGGCGGTTCGTCGGGTTCCTTTGCTAGCAACGGAACCTTTGGGGAGTTGAACGTTGGCGTCACGTCGGGGCAGAAGCTCGAAGTCACGAGCTCAGGCTCATGGAGCGGTGAGCTATCATTAGAGTATCAAGTTCAAGCTGGCCTTGACTCTTACATCGTGCTTGTGACCTTTAGTGCCACATCTGCGCCGATTCGCGGCAGCGGCGACCTCTTTGAGGTGCTAGTTGGAAGCATAGGGGTATCTCTTGATGTCGTAGACAACGATTACGCCGTTGACGAGGTCGCGATAGGAACACCGATCAAAGTGCCGACGATTATCTCTGTGACAACTCCAGACCGTGGCGGAATTGCTACGATTGATTCGTCGAATAATGTAATCCTCTACACGCCAAGTATCGGCTTCACGGGTGTAGAGACCTTCGATTACACGATTTCCAATGGCGTCTCGATCAATGTAGCGCGGAGCACGGTTACCGTTTCCGAAGGAAAGCTATTTGCTAACAATGATGGCTATCAGATCTTCTTTGGTAGCGTCGATAATCAGCTTCTTGTGCTCTCTAATGACCTGCTTCTGCCAAATAATGATGGTGCCTTGGAGATCGTCAGTATCGACGCCATACCAGCGGCAGACGGCGCGTTAGCGCTAAGTCCAGATGGCGCTTCTATCAGTTACAATCCTCCGGCAACACTTCCGGGATCAGCGGTGACTTTTGGTTATGAAATCAGCGATGGTTCCTCTCGCCGTGCGCGCGCTACCGTGACCTTAAATATTAGTGATCGATCGGATGTCTTGAGTTCGGAGACCAACAACGACTTTTTCCGTGTTTCTAGAAATGCGTCGTCGATCCTCCTGCCGATCCTGTTGAACGACAACGTCAAGCCAGCTTCAGCGGCCGACTGGATTATCACCTCGATTGATAGTCAAGGCACCAGTGTCGTGACAGCCGAAGGTGGCCAAGCTGTCGCGACGGCTGACGGAGTGGTGTACACTGCGCCCATTGATTTCTCCGGAACAGATACCTTTACTTACGCGGTTTCCGATTCGCTTGGAGGCACTGGTGATGGAATGGTCACCGTACGTGTGGGAGATCTGCGGCTGGTTGATGATATCTTTACTTTGAGCAATGAGGCAGTGCCGGTCTCACTAGATGTTCTCGCCAATGACGGAATCTTCAAGGGGGGCAATGTCGCGGATGCGTTCATCGAATCAATTAAGGCATCAGTCAGTTCAGGAACTGGTGTAGTCTCAATTAGTCAAGATAATGACAGCCTAATTTACACACCAGACGGCTCGAGCACTGGGCAAGTCACATTGACTTACACGGTTGATGACGCTAGCGGAAATGAAGAAACGGCAAACGTTCTCATCAACCTGGTTGACCGTGTGAGTGATCGTGATGAGGCGACACTTACGATCACAATCACAGGTGTGAACGATAGCCCTCAGCTTAGTGGCACGGAAGACGATCAGATTACTGATAAGGAATCTTTCTTACCGTTCGATACGGTTATTCTTAGTGACGTCGATGCGGATGGAAATGAGGAGCAAACCGTCACCGTTTCATTTGATGCAAGCCTTGGTTCAATCACGCAAACTGGGTTTACTTTACTTGGGCCAGGAAGCTATCAGGTGGTAGGCACACCAGCCGAAGTCAGTGCCGCCCTTCAGGGCGTAGTCTTCACGCCATTCGAGAACTTGATCGATTACGTTGCCCCAGGGCAGTATACAGTTGTTTTTACTCTGACTTGGGATGACGGCTATATCGTTGAACCACTGGTCGATTCGAATACCGTCGTAACCATTACGCCGATCAATGACGCACCCATAGTTAATGCTATGTGCCCTATTGAAGATCAACTTGTGCAAGTCAATTCATTACCTAAGGCGGTATACTTACCGCCAAGTTTTGAGGATGTCGACGATGATGTCGCAGGTGGTGATCTAACTTGGAGTGTGGTGAACAACAGCAATCCCATTTTGTTTAATACTGTCTACATCGATCAAGGTAAGCAAATTGTCGTGATGGAGTTTGCACAAGATGTTTCCGGAATCGCCGACATAACGATTCGCGCAACCGATCGTCACGGTTTATTTGTCGACGATACGTTCAGGGTTACAGTGGAGGGTCCCCCTACGCTTGTTTTAGCACCTGGTCAAACTGAGGTTGGTCCAGCCATTTATCAGTTTACGCAACGAACCAAAGGTGAGGTAGCGCACGGCCATGACCATGGTTATCATGGCGACCATGATCATGATTGGCGTCATTATCGGCAATCATTCCATATTACCAATAATGGAACACTGCCTATTTATGGATTTTCTATTAATGCTTCTGATTTAATCATTTCTGATAAGGTTCATGATGTTGTTCTTTACCAAGCAGGCTATACTACGAACGATAATGGCACGCCTGATCATTTTGATGACGATGTGATCGATTATACGAACGTAGACATCATTCTGATGACTATGTTCGAAGAGTACATCGCTCGTTATAATATTCTACTAATGCCGGGTGAATCGCTTGTCGTTCATCTGTGGTACGATTTGCAAAAAGTGAAAGAGTCAGAAAAAATTCATTCATTCACTCCAACAATCGACTTGAGTATCAGTAATAGCTATCTTCCAGAAGGTGCGTTGCTAGGTAGTGTCGCCTCATGCGTATTTTCCAATAAGGAAGATGTGGTGCTGAAATTATTTTTAGAAGCTGGAAAGAATTACAGCTTAGAACATTCATCGGATATGACTAATTGGCAGCCTTTTGATCCTTCAAACATACCAGTCTTACAGTACGATGGTGTTGTGTTCGCTTATGATGATGGCCTCAGTACTGATGTTCACCCATCTTTAGTTTCTCAGCGCTTTTATCGTTTGGTGGAAATTACTGATTAACCCGCACGTGATACAAATTAGCTTACAAACGAACTACAGCAAATAAACCAAAGACATTAGACATAAAAACATTAGCATGCGTGACTCTTCATTTTACGACGCTTGCAAGTACTATTAATGCGGAAGAGGCGTTGTAGGCTGGCGATCAAATTTTTTAAGATGGACGTTGGGCCGAGGGAGACGACTTCTTTATTCGCAGAGGTGCACTTGAAGTCGAGACAACGCAGCTTCCTCAGTGATGCATTCGCTTTCTCACAGATGTCGTTGGTGCAACTGATTTATTGCAAATCATTGAGATCTACGCGTGTATCTTAAGTGTTCGCGTTTGCCATAAAATATCTGTAGCTTTGGAGCCCCACGATGAGCGCAATGACTTGAATGATAGTTAGGTTTTAGCGGCCGACTTTAAGGGCGAATTGGTTCGATATGGAGCCCTGTTTCTTCTTACCAATAAAAGCGTATCCGCCTAAGGTGAGTAGTTCGATTGCACTGTCTTGTGGATTTAATGTTCGTGCCTAAATCAATATACGACGATAAAAGAGTCAGGTTGTGTTGCATGATGTTTAGGTGTTGACCTCGGACTGGATCGCCACACGCAAGTGTCCTGCGCTTTTGATTCGCCAAATGGGCAGCCGCTATTTAAGGCAGTAAGGGATGAGTTCTATTGATGATTTATTACAAACTGTTGCAGCGCTGCGTGAGCCAGAGACAGGGTGCCCTTGGGATATTGAGCAGGATCACCAATCGCTGGCCGAGTGTCTGGTCGATGAGTGCTGTGAGTTGTTACAGACGATTGATCGGCTCGACATGAATCATATGGAAGAGGAGCTGGGCGATGTGCTATTGCAAGTGGTGATGCATGCGCAGATTGCCAAGGAGTCAGCACATTTTGATTTTGAGACGGTTTGTCGCGTAGTGAATGAGAAACTGGTGACGCGCCACCCGCATGTCTTTGGTAATAATGCGAATTTGGGTGATTCGGAGGCAGTCCTCAAGCAGTGGGATGCGATCAAGGCCGCAGAGAAAAAGCGCGGTCCGCAACAGGTCGGACGTTTTAAGGACCTGCCGAAGCAGTTGCCCGCGTTGATGTTTGCACAGGATGTGTACAAGCAGATACAGAAACAGCAGATGGATGCGTCGGAGGTGCTAGATGAGGGTGGTATTGCGATGACTGCCACAGCGCTGGTGGCAGATGAGTCTGCGCTCGGGAAGCAATTGTTCGAGATTGCGGCTGCTTGTAGAATTAAGAAAATTGATCCAGAGTCGGCGCTCCGCCGCTATACCCAAAATGTGATGGATCAGATGGAAAAAGCGCATTAGGCGTTTCTTCGAATGGCTGATTAGCAATGAATCATGGGGAATGCATTTCATTTGAGGTCGTCCCTCTCGACTACTGTTAAATGTTTAGCATCTTGATCAACGATGAGCCTGTGCCAGTCGAAGTGAAACGGCGCAAGGGCACACGGCACTTGCGGCTGAGCTTGAATCATTATAACGTGGTGGTGGTATCGGTACCATGGCAGTGCTCGGATAGAGAGGCGCTTAAGTTTGTTGAAAAACAGCGCGCTTGGTTGGAGCAGCAAATAGCGCGGACACCGCAGGCACTCACTTTATGTCAGTGGCTGACAGAGCATCCCGAGCTTTCGGGGAGTGGCGATCGCTTTGTCGTGCGAATTGAGTCAGCTGAGCGCTTGCGGGCAGACTATATTTTTGATGCTGGGGGAGCGGAGATTGTGTTGCGACTGCCTAAGACGAGTCACGATACCGATTTGGCATTATTACAGTTGGTGAAGCGTTTTGCCAAAGATGCGTTAGGTTGCCGTGTCGCTTATCATGCCAAGCGGCTAAACTTAGAAGTTTCGAAGCTGAGCGTACGCGACCAAGTCAGTCGCTGGGGTTCGTGCTCAATCAGCGGCGGAATTTCCCTCAATTGGCGCTTAGTACTCGTTGCACCCGAGTTGCAGGACTATGTGATTCTGCATGAGTTGGCGCATTTGACCGAGATGAATCATTCGCACCGCTTCTGGTCACTACTCGATCACTACGATCCAAATAGGGCAGTGCATGAGGCGCAATTGGATGCACAGACTGCCGAGGTCATGCGCGTGGGGCGGTGTGAGCTATGAATATTGAACGCTGATCGCCAGTGAAGCCTCAGGAATATACGATTATGAGCAGATTTGTGGTTTCGAGCTCGGAGCTTATTGCTACTGCTTGGGATGCAGGTTATTTGACGTTGAATGTTTAGCGCTCATTTCCGAGCAAGGGGATAAAGCGTACACCGACCATATTGTAGTCCGCGTGAGTGCCATCTGCGAAGTTGGCATCTTTTGGTGGATTGAGCATGCGGCCTTCAGCGATCATGATTAGCTCGACACTTTGGTAATCCTCGCTGCTCAAGCGCAGAGTGTAGGGGCCGTTGGATAAATGGCTAATAGGGACAAGGTTGCGTCCCATCGCGAGGCGCTCGACGCGATGTGGTATGCTGCCATCTTCGGCAATAAATTCAATCAGCGCCCCAGGTCCTGTTTTTGGGTATTGGGTAAATTCAATCATATGCTCGTTGGCATAGCGGATGCCGACGTGCAGGATGCCGGGCGTCTTTTCCGTCGCCTTCGGTCCTAGGTAAATAAACAGGCTGCCGACTAGGGCGGTAAATAGGACTAGCCCGAAGGCGACATATTTACCGGGTGTGCCCCTCGCTGGTTTGATGTTTTGTGTGTCGGTCATATGTGCTGTTATGGGCTAGGATCAGCGTCTGAGAAGTCTGAAATAAATTTATTATTGGTTAAACCAAAGGAGCGGGGTGATTCAAAGCAGATTAGTTTATATAATTTCAACTAATCGCTATCATTGTTTCTGCTAATTGTTGCTGGCAGGGGGAACAAGTCATTGCGTCAAAAAATGTATCCTACTAATGCTCTGAAATGTATTCACATTTACCTTGTAGGATTACCATTTAATCGGGATTTACACCACATTCACTACACTTTATCAACGCATTAAATAGCATGTGTTTGGCTGTTTTATCTTCGGCGAATTGAAATTGCTGATAAAAAACGGTTGCCATGACAATTAGGCGCACTTTTAACAGTGCGCTTCAACACTGATGAACAGCGAAAAAACTACTACTCGCAAAGGATTTTTGACACGAGCAGGCTTGGCATTTGTCGGAGCTTTCGCGCTCGCTCGCGCAGCTAGCTCTGATTCAAAGTCCAAACCTACTCAATTTGCCTCTACTACAGAGCCGCGTGCGATGCCTCGCATACGATCTGCTAAGGGAGCAGTTGAGCGTAAACGCGTCTAATTGGACGTGGATAATTTTTTTAATATATAAGCGATGGCGAACGTATTTCCGAGGTGGGTCAACACGATCCCTATTAAAGTAATCGTAGCACTGGTGCTCATCGTGACGACTGTCACTGTGGGGATTACTTACTATGCAACTCCCAAGTATACTCGGGTAGGCTATGCGCCGACACAGCCAGTGGCGTTCAGCCACGCGCTGCACGCAGGGCAACTTGAGCTCGACTGCCGCTACTGCCACACATTTGTGGACCGCTCTGAGCACTCTAATGTACCGGCTTCGAATGTCTGCATGACTTGCCACAGCATGGTCAAGAAAGACAGTGCGACGCTTGCTCCGGTACGTGAAAGCTATGAGTCAGGGGAGCCGATCCCATGGGTGCGTGTGCACAAGACGCCTGACTACGTCTATTTCAATCACTCGGTGCACGTGAATCGCGGTATCAGTTGTGTGGAATGTCATGGTCGTGTAGACCAGATGGAGGTGGTCGAACACGCCAAGTCCTTTAGTATGTCTTTCTGCTTGGACTGTCACCGCAATCCCGAAGATAGCATTCGCCCA
>Ga0209603_1000722_pt1 | contig 38526 bp, 23 predicted proteins | sample COGITO_mtgs_1206_FD_184812 | JGI IMG/M metagenome (GOLD analysis project Ga0209603, IMG submission 184812) | Pelagic marine microbial communities from North Sea - COGITO_mtgs_120607 (SPAdes) (version 2) | ecosystem: Environmental > Aquatic > Marine > Epipelagic ... | reverse complement strand
CGCCCACGCGCGTTCGACAGCGACTGAGCGAGTCCCTCGTCCATGTCAACGTCGCCAGTCGCGGCCTCTGCCGAGGACTCGCCGAGAAGCTTCCGCCTCTCATCGTCGGAGAGCCTGGAGGAGACGGTTGCCTTGGCCTTGAAGCCGGCAAAGTCATCCGGAGGCCCGTCCTGGAACCCATCCATGTTGAAGTAAGCCACACCACTGTGGACGATGCGCGTACCGTACTGCCTGAGTACTCTGCCAATGGCAGTGAACTGACTCGGATTGTCAGTGTACGTGGCGTCGTCGTCGACGACGCGGCTGTAAAGCCTCTGCATGGTGTCCGGGAGCTGCAGGGGCGGTTTGCCCGTTGCAGGTGGACGCCGCATTGTCCCCTCGGGCTTCTCGTTGGGTGCGTGAAAGATGAAAGACTTGGTGTTGCGGTAGGCCTTGCCGTCTTTCATGGTGATGTCGGTCTTGGGTTCCCACTCCGTGACCTCGATATCGCCTCGAGCTGATGCGGTGGCGTATGCCACTGACTCCTTTCCGCCTCTCATCGACTCCGCGGCACTGATCAACGTCTGATTAGAGAACGTGGAGGGTGCGAGCCAGAGGTACTTGGTGACCGCGTACCTTTCGCCGTCAATCTCGGCCTTGTTCTCCGCTGACATGGCCGAACCGTCCGGGTTTACCAGCACGGGAGCCACGACGTCGCCGTACCTCATCCGGAAGTCCCACTTCAAAGGCCAGATGTGCTCCCCTGTCACTTCAACGATGGGGTGGCCCTTGTCGTCGATCTTGCCATCCACCTCGTCATTGTCGTACACCTCATCAAAGATGTACGACAGGACCCTGACCCTGTAAGTAACTGGAAGCCAGGACCCCGTGACGGTGGTGATGGCTTCGATGACGCCCCACTGACCCTGCGTCTGCACGTACTGCGGGTTCACCTTGCTCTGCACGTACTTGAACATGTTCTGCAGTGTCACGAGCTGGCCGATGTTGCCGACACCACGCCTCTGCACAGTCTCGATGTACCACGAGGAGTACCAGAGATCGAGTCCTGGCTCACCGGGAACCAGGACTTTGCGGTCAAAGCCGCGCATGCCAATTTTCACAGTCGTTCCCGACGTCCTCTCGGGGCCGATGAAGTACCTGAACGGCACATGGTCTGGGGGTGCCGGGAACATTCCCTCCCCCGCGACGGGGAAAGTGTCGATCTCGTAGCAGCAGCGGTAGAGCTGCGTCTTTGCCCAGGAGGTGCGCACTCCCGAGTCCTGGTCGGCGTCCGTCGCGTCGCGTCGGTACGCGCTGTTTGATGCATACCCGTTCCACTCGAACGACGCAAAGACGTTGTCTCTCACCAATGTGTTTAGCTTCACGAGCGCCTTCCAGTACTCGAGTGAGGCCACCGTGTTTTGCTCCATGAGGGACTCTAGCGCATTCATCTTCCTCTTGCGCTCTTCCGGGCTGATCCCGGTGTCGGTCATCTGCTCCCGCACAAGGCCGACCGCGAGTTCCTTCTTGCGCAGCTGCTCGCTTGATTCGGCCATGGCCCGCTTCAGTCCCGCCTTCTCCTGGGAGAGAATGTCGATCATGGGATCGGTGGTTCCTTCCCACAGAGTGTCGTCCACCAACTCCGTGGACAGGAAGGCCTGCGCCCACAGCGGCATGGCCTCAATGAGACTCTCGAACACAAACTCCATCTCTTCGTACGCGTACGCCTCGTCAAACTCCTCGACTGGTTGATCCGGGTTGAGAAAGATCCGCTTGACCTTCTCGGGAATGGCTCCCGGAAACCAGTCCCAGGTCGTGGCCAGGTCCTCCTGGAAAAGGGCGTCCATAAGCGCAAGTGTGAAAATGTTGCGGTCCTCTAGATTCTCCACGAAGCGAAGCCACGCGGTGGTCTTGTCGATCTTCTGGATGGGCCACGTGTAGTTGCCCCTCTCCTGCACCTCCGGTACCTCTGGCTCGTCGGACCTGAGTTCACTCTCGAACTTTGCCGCGTTCTCGATCTCGTAGACAATGGTGCCCGACCCGTCATTCATAGTCTTGGCCTTGTAGGAGGGCAAGATCGACGGCAGCCGAAGGGTTCCCTTGCCTCCAAACTCGATCACTGCAAGCACGGCCTTGCGGCGTCCCGTTACGGTCTTCTTGATCGCAGAGAGCCTCTTGTCGTCTGCAAACTGGTCCACCACACCGCTCTCCGCCAGCATGCGCGAGATGATCTCCGGCGGCTGGTTGAGGAAAAGCTTGTACCAGAGGCGGGCCACTTCCATCCTGTACCGGCACGCGCGGATGTACTTTGCCCAGTTCGGACAGGTCTGCGGGGTGTGACCCTCGTGGGTCAACGGGCGGCCCGTCCTCTCCTCTCGGTCCACGACGTCCGTTTTGACGTTGCACCGCCGGAGAAACATGCCGTGTGTGGCGACCGGAACGTGTCCGAGCTTCCTGTCCTGTAGCAGCATGGCGTTGTACTTGAAGCAGACCACCCCTTTGGCTGGGTGAGGGTGGCTTTCGGTCTGGTACCAGTAGTCGGCGTTGATGCCGAACTTGTAGAGGTGGTTGCGTAGGTACTGCCGGTACGCCCCGTCGCTTCCACCAACCACCGAGGTAAACGACGGTGGCTGGCCTTGGTTGAAAGTATCAATCCGACTGCCGGTCGCCTGTAAGAGCTCCTCGTTCCGAATGATCGGCGGGTCCGCTGCTTCAGGGTCGATGGGAGGCGGGACAACGAGGTTCTCGGTGTCCAACTTGATTCTTTCGGTCAGCTCCGGCAGGGCGACCCTTTGCCACTCCTCCTCGCTTGGGCTTTTCCCGTCCCCAAAGTAGTCACCCTTTCCGTCCTTCAGCATCTGCGCTGCCTGCGCATCTCGCGCCGTTTCCAGGTTCCACTCGGCTTCACGGGCCTTTGCGAGTGCCTCCCACTCCTCCTGAGTGGCAGCATCCCCCTTGTCGCGAAAGTACCTGCTCTTGGCGTTCTCCTTGTAGCGCTCGATCTGCTTCTTGCGCCGGTGGATTATCGCTTCGCGCACGCGCTCGCGCTCTTTCATGCGGCGCTCCTTCTCCTCCCTCTCCCACTCGGACCGACCTTTGGGGCCCTTGTTCTCCTCAATGTACTCCTTGTACGCGCGATACCTACCAGGGTCGATGCGCACGCCCGTGGTCTCGGATAGCTTCTTGGAGTCGCTTTCCACGTCCACGTTCTCGTCGGCATCTACCAGGAAGTACATGGTTAGCTCGCTGTGGAGCTCCGATTGCTTCGGGGCCGTGGGGTCGGCTATCTGAAGCCCTTCCCATGCGTCGAAGGGCATGGCAATGTCTACGTCGTCGACGGCAACGGGTGGTACCCACTTGTCGAGCTCCTGGTTGTACTGCATCGGTGCAAGCGCCTTGCTGTCCTCAGACGCTCTCGTCTCGGAGGACACGAGCAAGCACAGCTCCGACTGGATGCGCATGTCTCTGTACAGGTCCGCCGGTGGGAACGTGTCCACTTTGCGCTGAGCGAGACGCGCAACCTCCCGGACCCTCTCAAAGTCCAGCTCGTTTTGAGACATCTGTTTTCGATCCGCATCCGTCATGGGAACGATCTCTCCACGCCTGGCTGCGTCGGCGTACGCACGCCGCTCTGGCGGCTTGGCCGCCTTGCGCTTGCTCCTCCCACCCCCTCCCTTTGCTGCTTCCACCCGCTCTGCCTTCTCCTCCTCCTCTTTGGCCCTTTTCGCTTTCAGCTCGAGCAGCCTCGTTTGCCAGTTTTCCACAGGAGATGGCGTAGGGTCTGTGTCCATGCCGCCGGCTTCCGGAGGAGGAGCGTCCGGAGGAGGAGGAGCAGGCAGAGGAGCACCTTCCGCATCCATGGGATCGAGGCCGTCGGGCGACTTGACCACCCCGTCCTGTGTTCGCTTCTCGCCACTGCCACCTCCCCTGCCGTCCTCCTTGCCTGCCGTAGCAACTACCAGCTTGGCCAAGCTAGGAATTGTGGCCAACGGGCGGACCTGGGTGGGCATGGTGACGCACACCCTCGCCTCCTGCTCCCCCAGCTCCACCTGTCTTACGGTCACACCAATGGCCTTATCGCTTCAAACAGCGCGACAGTGCCGCTATCCCAGGAGGAATATGCCACACACATGGTATACTAAATGACGTGGAGGGGACAGGGTGGACAGCATGGCGCGTCTTGTATCGCTGGACGAGATTGATAGCAAGCTGCGCACCTACCTCATGGGAGCGCTACGTGTCAGCGACCAGTGCGTGGTCCTACCCCAGGCCAGCCGCTCCGTGGAGAGCGGAGCCCTGAAGAACTGCGTGCTCCGGCTCAGTGGGTGCGACCCTGATGTCAACGCCGAGATCTTCTCGGCCAACTGGTTCAGTGGTGTGTCCCTCGTCAAGGTTCCAAACGAGAAGGCGGAGATGTTGTTGAAGACGTCTACACAGCGCTCCCAATACCTCAAAGCCTTGGTCGCTGCCATCCCGTCGGAGATGCAGGACGCCCAGCTACAGGTAGGACCGGAGCTGGAGGGAGACGAGCAGGACCGGGACATTGATACCTGGAAGCCTGGCTTCGACGGTCCAGGGTGCTGCGTCGGTCTCTACAGCGCGATGCAGAACAAGTCACCCGAGGCACACCAGAGCGGTATGAGCCGCGTGCACCGCGACTATTACATACTGTGCAAAGCTGGTGCGGGGGTGGCGGGTCAGACTTTCCACGCGCGGCTCACGTCTGCCCTGCGCGACGGGGCCACCCTGGACGAGGCCCTGTCCGAGGATGGCATCCCGGGCGCGCGCGCTCTGAGGAGAGTGGCCTCTGCCGCCAAGCGCAACCGCTCGCGCATCCTCCTCCTGGCTGCCGAGGCGTTGGGGTTCTACGGCATCGACACACTCGGCGACAATGCCAGTCCGAGCAAGGCACCCCACCGCGTAGCCATTCCCCAGATCGACAGCGCCTACAACACACTCATTAAGCCGGAGTCCAGTAGCATGCGGTCTGTGTGGCAATACGCTTCCGGGGCCTGCGACGCTGCCGCATCGCAGGGCATGGTGGTCTCTTCCAACGTGGCCGAGGGGTTCGTCGCTTTCGTCAGCAGCACTGGCGAGCGGCTGATGCTCAAGAACGAGGCACACTCCTGCCTCCCTTTCAGCACGCCACGCATACTCAGCAACCGGGACGCCGTGTTCAATGCGGTCGACAAGCACAAGGACGCGCGAAAGAGCAAGGCCAACCCCCACCCCGACCACGACTGGGTGTCCAGTCGGTTTGCGTGGCACTCCAAGGACTTTGGCAACGGTGTTGACATTGAACCGCCGTGCATCTGGGGATCGCACGAATCGGAGTCGTTTCTTTCGGAGTGGGCGCGCGAGCTGGGAGTCTCGCGGGCCAGCCCCATTCGCCTGCAACCAGAGATCGTCGCCATCTCGGCGGTCGAGCCCGGCAAGCTCCGTGTTGCTACCAAGTCCGTTGCGTCTGCGTAAGACTGTCCACCGGTAGATTGTACAATGCCTCTACCGCTCATGTAACAAAGTGTGCCACCCTCTAGCTGTGGTGTCGACCCTCTTTTGAAGTCCGGATTGTGTCCACTTCCCGAGGCCGACTGGACGACTTCCGGACCTCAATGTCCGGAAATCGTCCGGAAGTCGTCCGCCTCGAGTCCGGTCGACCAAGCCCGAAAATAGCAATGTCCGGAAATCGTCCGGAAGTCGTCCAGTAGGCGGACGGTTTCCGGACGGTTTCCGGACATTGCTATTTTGGGGCAAGCAGCGGGGAATAGAGAGGTCCACTAGGCGGACGACTTCCGGACGATTTCCGGACATTGAGGTCCGGAAGTCGTCCAGTCGGCCCTCTGGAAGTGGACACAAACCGGACCTGCCAAGAGGGTCGACGCCACAGCTAGAGGGTCGACCACCCGCCCTGCCGTCGGCGCCGGGTAGGCGCGACTCGCGTCGGCGCCGGAACACGCACGACCACGTGTTCATTGGCCAAACGCTAAACGTGTAATCAAGCTACAAGCCGTTGATCTTATCAGGCGCATAAATGTCGTCCGTTGCACAGGTACGGGCGGTCCCAGATAACCTCGCATGTGGTCGGCCGCCTACGGAAACTCCGGCGCCGACGGACACACACACCCCACCGCCCCGCCTCCCCGTCCACCCTCGTAGGTTCCAATCCCCATGGAGGTGGCCTCGCCCCTTACGGTCTCCTACGTCTTTGACAAGAAGCGCATCCTCTTCTCCATCCCCAACGCTTTCATCTGGCGGGAGGCCGCCAAGACTCTGCGCGTCCAGACCGACAGCATAAAGTCGTCCCTGTTGCGATCCTTCTCCGTGGACCAGCTGGGCAAGGAAATCGATCCCGAGATGGTGGTCGTCGTCAACGTGCCCAACACCTCTAAGAACTACTGGTTTGTTCGCGTCAACGCCGTACCAGGCCAGGACATTAGGGGATTTGGTCCCGAGTTTCTCTTCGCGATACCTGCCGACGTGCAAACCGACCTCAAGAAGCGCATGGCCAAGATGGTCGCCACCCCGCTCATCGTAGAGCTCGCGTCCGTCATGGCCGCGACAGGCCACGAGTCTTTTGACCCGGCCGTGTACCCCGAGTGCGAGCGCAACCCCCCTCTACTGGACATGTACACGCGCACCTTCTTTCTCGCCATACGACCGGTTGCGTCCGAGGACTGTGCGGTGCTACCGTCACCTGTGGGACGAGAGAACTGCGCTCGGCCCTGGCCTTTTGCCAAGACGCACGGGAGCACGCCATTCGACCTTGAGTTGATGGCGGACGACGCCGTGGAACTGATCATGAAGAACTGCATCTCCTCGCTTACTTCCAGTCGCGACCGCAGCAGCTCGTGTCGCGATCTCCTTTCACTACGTCGCGTCAACAACACGCTCAAAAGAACGGTCGACCATGCCACAGTCAAGCACATGAAAGAAATCTTCCACTTGATCAAGAGCGCACTCACGTGTTCGGCAAACACGGAGTACATGGGCGCGGCCCGCGACCGCCTCCTCAAGGAGCACTGTTCGCTTTTCAACCTCGTGCAGCACCACGAGGTACATGAGCTCACCTACTACCTGGTGTACAGTGAGCGCCCGCCTTCCAAGCCCCTCAACACGGTTTCAGACAACGCAGACGACCTTCGCTTGGCCAAGCACCAGCGCATCCGCGCTTAGCCCAAGGAGGAGATTGGGCGTCGGTGTGAGTGGTAGGGTGTGTGACGGGCGTGTTGGAAATGCGTGGATCTTTCAGAAACAGTTGCCGCGTACAGATGGATTGTGTACGCGTGTAGAAAAATGCATACAGATTTAATACAATCATACGACACTAGTGTCGGGTTTGCCTCGCGCCGCGGCCCAAGGGGGTGGGATCCGAGCCGTTTTCTCCTCCCTCGTCGTCCCCCTGGTCGTCCTCCTCGTCGTCGTCGTCCTCCTCCTCCTCATCGTCCTCCTCGTCATCCTCGTCATCCTCCCACGCTTCCGCCCCTGCCCCCATGTCCTCTTCCCACTCCGCCGCCCCGGCTGCCCCGGCTGCCCCGGCTGCCCCGGCTGCACCGGCCGCCGCATCGGAAAGGGCATGCAGGTTGCGCTCCTCTTGAGCGACTACCTGCCTCTGGTGCCTTGGGGTCCTGCAGTGCATGCACAGGTCACACCGCAGATCCTCGATGATCGATCGGTTCTCGTATGCAACGCACAGATCTTTTGCACAGACCGCTGCGTTGTGCGCCTCGATCGCGTAGAGGAAGTGGTTCTTGTATTCTTGGTCGGTGGGGACAAACTCGTTGATCAACACTGACCTCTTGGGACACGATGCGTTCAAGCATCCACCGTACAGGATTCCGTTGCTGAAAGCAATAGACTTGTACACCGTCCCCGACGCGAAAAAGTGTCGCTTGTCGCGCAGAGGGTAGAAGTCGACCGCCGCTTTCTCACCGACGATGGCATCAAAGAGTCTGGACCATTTTGATCGACTGTCCGTGCTGTCTCCGTACTCCTCGATCGTGACGACCTTTCGTTTCATGGTGTTCAGGGTCCCGTCGTGGCACAGGGTCATACTCCTAACCCGCTCGTTTAGCGATGGGCTTGGTCTGGTTGGTCTGGTTGGCCTTGTTGTACTTGACGGGTTGCACCGGCTCGCCGTCGGCGCGGCGCGTGCGCCACCTCTGATACCTGGGGCAAACTGTACCGAGCGAATACGTCCTATTCCTCGTTCGCATAGCGCACTCCAGCTCGTCAAACTCAATGACTTCACTTGTCTGTATTTCCTCGCCGTCTTCAAAATTGGGGTGATCAAGGACGGTGCCGATGCAGAGGACCCCCCTGGCAAGGGACGGGTCATCGTAAGGTCCAAGTCCGATTGGTGAGAGACTCCACTTGTCCAAAGTCGCGGGCATTTCATAGAGCTCGATGTCCATTACACACACACAGTTTTACTTTCTCGTTAGCGATACGATAAGTCCACGAGTTGTGCCAGTTGTCATGAGGTGAACAGGCGAGGGCGCACAGCGTCGCGCACCATGAGTGCTCTGGCTGCAGCGGCTGGCGACAAGCGGCCAGCAGAGGGCGAGCCTTCGTCACCACCGGGCGCGGCCAGGGCCCGCCAGGATTCGGGGCCGCTTGGCGCGCAGGAGCGGGAGCTCCGGGATCTGGCAGCTGCTCTCGACGGCCTTGTGCAGCCGAATGAGGGTGAGATGCAGGCGGACGTCGACATGCTGGGCACCGGCCAAATGGCGATGGCGATGGACGTCACCAACGTGCGCATCCGGGCGCAGTTTCAGGAGATCATGCGGGCAAACGCCGACACGGGCGCGGCGACACAGGTCGCAGCTGTAGACCGGTCGCAAGGGCTTACTCGCAGGCAGGAAGAGCTCCAGGATCGGCAGCTGCAAGAGCAGCTTCGTCAAGGACTTCGCAACACTTCTGAGGGATCCGTCAGAGCTATGGCAAACGAGCCTCCTCCACGAGCCACCTTTCGTGAACGCCTTTCAGATCAAGAGCGAAGGAGAGAGGCGCTTGGAGAGGAAACCGACCTGGTAGCCGAGGTGACCGTCAACCCCCTTGGCGAAGAGGAGGTCGATCTCGTGTGCTGGAGCACGATCCCGGACATCGAGACGCAACGAGCCAACCCCTCGGTGAGGTACCGTCCACCCACCGACGCTGAGCTCGAGCGCTTCTTTGAGCGCGCCGGAGGAATCGAGGACGACCCCGAGCTTTGGGGCGCGGTTGGTCTGCTGCCGGCACCGGAGGTGGCGGCTCCATCTTCCAAGAGGCCGCGACGGGCCGCTTCCGAGGGAGTCAAGCGAGCTACGGCTGCAGCCTCTGGGAGAGACCCCGGGGGCGACGACGACGACGACGATGACGATGCCAACGAATCTGAGGATGAGGTGCAGGAAGCCGTTGAGAAGGTCAAGGGCTTCAGGCCGTCTGCGGGCAGAAACGTCGGCTTCGCTCCCGTTAAAGGCAGAGGCAAAGGGAAGGGAAAGAGAAACACGGATGAGCCATGGAGAAGGTTGCCAGACGACGTGTGGGTGGAACAGGAGGAGCGCCAGCGCGCCAACCTCGAGGCGCACTTGGAGAAGCACGACCGCGACATCGGGTCGGTCAATCCGGCAGATCTCATGAACCTGGTCTATCAGGACGTCCGGTTTGCCAAGATGCTGGAAGACATGGGGTTCACAGTCGATGCCTCGTGGGCAGAAGAACCAATCAGAAGCCTCAAGGATCTACCTGCCAACTCGGATTCCCTCAGGCAGCTCGACCGCCACATTTTCATGATGGGAAAGATCCAGGAGACAATCGACACGATCCGCGACAGTAACGCCCCGGACGGCGATTCCAAAAAGAACAAGGACACCACCAGGCTGAACTACCTCGAGCGACAGCTCACTGCCGCGGTCGAGATGACGGGCGTCTTTCGCGAGCGGGTCCTTAAGGCACACGCTCCGGGTGGGGCCGATGCGCAGAAGGATGGCATGCCCCCCATCACAAGCCTCAACAAGAGAAAGGCCTGGAACCTCCTCATGGAATCGCAGCAACGCCAGGAAAAGGTCAGGGACGCGTACGAGGAGGGGTCGGCGGTCGTCCTCCTAAAGGGCTCTGCGAGCAAGGCTTTTCTCACAGGGGAAGACTTTGTCTGGCACGAGGGCGAATACTTCAACGATGTCGACGACCTCTCGATCCCCAAGGAGGTGCGCGAGGCTATGAAAGCGTGCAACAATATCTGGGACAAGCGGATCCCGGTAGACGCGCCCGCTGCAGAGGCCCAGCGCGTCAACGACTGGTACGTCGCGCGGCGGAGGCTCGAGTTCGCGTGGAACGCGGCAGAGTTTGAAGGCGCGCGGCTTGAGGGGCAGCTGAAAAAGTACCAGGAGAGCCTCAAGGCGCTCAATGCCAAGACTGCCGCCCTCAAGACGAAATGGATGGCCGCGACGCAGGAGGTCAACGATGCCAAGCGTGCGTTGGAGGACTGTCCTCCAGCCGCAGAGATTTACGCTCAACGGACTCGACGCATCAAGCTTGTGCGGAGGGTTGCGGAGATAGGTACAAGCGACGAGACCAGGGCTCGCTACGAGGAAGAGCTCGAGAAAACCGAGGAGATGATCACGCGGTGCGACAAGGCCAATGTCAGAGCGCTGAACGCCGAGGAAGAATTAAATCTCTTGGAGGACGAGCTTCTGAGGTCGCTGCTCTCGCAAGCGCGCGTGAAAAGGTACAAGGAGCGTCTTCAGAATGTACTGTACGAGGGTCGGCGCAAGGAGAAGACGGGTGCACCGAGGGAAAGGTCAAAGGTGGAGCGAAAGGACCGGGACCGTCGGCGCAAGGCCCGTCTTGCCGAGGAAGCCCGGAGGGCCAAGGGCAGGCGGCTCGAGTTCGCGGAGGAGAAGAAGCTCGAGGACTGCGAAGCGCTGCTTGCTCAGATCAGGGCGTACGTGGCAAACTACAAGGCATTTGATGCGGAAGTGGCCAGACTCAAGGAGGTCAGGACTGCGTTCGAGAAGTCGCAAATCGAGGCGCTGGAAGCGGATTACAAGAAGCGCAAGGGGGTCATCATGGAGAGCCACGAGTTGGCCGAAAAGGAGCTCAAGAAGCTCGAGGCCGACGTCGAAGACTCCGGGTTAGGAGAGCTCATGAAGGATCTGCGGGAGAAGCAAGACGCACTCCAAAGGGCGACCGTGCTGCTACCCACGGAGCTTGAGGCGACCGCCCACGACGGCTCGACCGTGTCGATGGATTATCTGTACAGGCTCAACGAGCGCTACGTGGATCTGGAAACGCAGGCCAAGGCCGCCGAAGCAGAGTTTGATGCGTGGAAGAATGCTTCCTACACCAAGAAGTGGAACTCGTACACCAAGACCTACCCAAAGAAGGTCAGCTTCCGGAGAAAGACCAGGGAGATCCAGATGGATCTCGCCAACCTGGAGGCGGAGCTCGAGTCGCTGGAGGGCGTCGATGTATCTCCGGACCGGATGAGGCGCATGGCCGAGCTTCCCGGGCTCATTGAAAAGCTCAAGCGCACGATCGCCGTGCGCAAAAAGGCCGACGGTGAGTACTCGGCGAAGAATCCCGAACTGTCCGGGAAGACCACGGATTGGATCAACCGCGCGATCGGCGATCTCCGACAGGAGCACGACGACAACGAGGCGCGGGCCAAGGCGGAGCGGGACGAGGCCGACAAGGTCGCTGCCCAGATTGCAGACATCCGGTCGCTGATCGACACGGTGTTGGAGACCCGTCTGCGGCAGTACAGGGACGACGTGGCGCGGGCGGAGGACGCCGTGGGCCAGAGGTCGGAGCAGATTGCCCAGAAAATCAAGGACTCTGTCAAGCTGAAGAAGAAGGGCCCGAGGCTCGAGAAGAAGGCGACCGAACTTGATGATCAGGTGGCATCTCTCCGTCAGCAGCTCGGGAACTCGGTCGGTAGGCGGAGGACCGAGATGGAGCAAGAGATCAGGTACAGCGAAGCCGGCGCAGCTTCGCTCCGGCAAAAGCGCGATGCGGTTCCAGCCGAAATCATCGACGCGGGGCAGGAACTCCAGCGGCTCAAGCAGGGCCTCTCTGGCGGGACGGACGCCGAGAACAAGGCGCGCATCGCCGTGCTCCAGAAGCAGATCCACGACTTGGAGCTGAGGCGGGTCGCCCTTGATGATTTCAAGTCGAAGGAGTTAGGCAAGTTCCTCGAGGAGTACGATATTCCCAAAGGCGGCAGGCCATTCGTCAGGGGACTGGAGAAGTCAGACAAGGGCTTCCAGCAGTTCCAAGCCAAGACACAAAAGATAGCAATGGCAAGAGCTCCCCAGTACTTTGAGGACGAGAGGAAGGCGCGCGGCTTCAAGAACAACGCGGCACAGCGGATCGTCGCTCGCGTCGAGAGTCTGAAAGCACTCGACTGCGACGATGAGTCGATCAACGACATCGTCGGTGACATCGTGAAAGATACCAACATCGGAGAGGGAAGGCTGCAGCGTGCGTCCGTCGATTTAATCGCCGTCGTGCGGAACTCGGACGAGTTCAAGAAGATGGCCAAGGAGCATCGGGACCTGCGCAAGACCGACGAGGAAGATGTGGCATTCAAAAAGTTCCTGGAGAAGCCAAAAGGCATCGGTACGTCCGTCGAGCGGTACGAGGAGCGGATGATGCTTCTAGACATGAAGGAGATCTCAGACCTCGCCCAAGCGGGAAGCGGCCGCGCGCGACACTACTTCAGACTGTTGTGCAAAGAGTTTGACAGCATCAAGGACTACGAGGATCTTGTCGACAACCAGGCCAAGCAGCTAGACCCCACGGCGGCGGAGGCACCGAGCTCCCTCGTGGAGATAGCCGACAGGCCGCAGGACTGCAGCAATCCGGACTATAGCTTGCCGCTGCCTTCGCCCATCTGGAACAACCTCAAGGCCAGCAAGCAGGGCATGATCAAGTACCACTACACCCGCCTCGTGCGGATGTTCATCGGGTGGGAGAGCATGCGGGTTGAGCAACGCGGTGGATCGTGGCCGGACCCTCGCATCGCTCGCGACCTCGCGGAGAATGCGCGTCTGGGTGCCGATCACAATCAGCCCACGATAGACGACGTGACGGGAGAGGTTAAGTTCATCTCGGAGGACGACTACGAGCTCACAACCACCGACCGAGGGGAAGAGGTGAACTCCGACACCACCATCGCAAAGTACAGCTGCGTTCCCTGGGTCACACTCAGCACCACAGGTCAGGTCGTTCCGGTGGACACCAACGGTATGCTGATTCGTGAGTCAAAGGAAAAGAAGGGCAAGTGGCAGCTCGAGAAGACTGCGTACCAGGTGATCAACGAGCGCTTCAGAGAGCAATGGGAAACTGTTCGAAGAAACCGGATCCACGAGCTGACCTCGCGCGACAGTAGCGTGGAACATGAGAAGGCCAAGAGCTGGTCCGACAGGCGTGCTCCGTACAGGCCAAATGCGCTGACCAATCGCCAGGTGCGACGGGACACCGGGGTTCGCGAGGCCTTTGCTTCCAGAGAACCACAGATGGTCGACTTCCTGTCTGATCAAGGGAGGAAGCAAGCCTCCATGATGCAAAAACAGATGCAAGACCGAACCCTCAAGCAGCAGACAGCCGTCGAAGACGAAATTCGCACACAGCGGAAGGATCTGGCTAGGGTGCAAGCTGCCATCGCCAAGGACGAGGAGAATGGAACGAGGGGAGTCGAGCCGCTTGGCAACATGTTCTCCAACCTGTTGGAGGTACAGGAAATTGCAGAGGAAGACGAGGATGCGCTGGGGGAGCTGGACGAGCTTCTGATCCGCAACCCACGCAGCAACGTGATCTCAATCAGTCTCACTCATAAGGCGGTCATGCTACGCATGCTGATCTCGTCCTACGAAAAGGACCTGGCGAGGATGAAAGCCATGTACAGGCAGAGTGTGCACGGCATCCCTTTCGGGCAGGGATCCCTCAACAGCTACTCGCAGTGGGCCAGGATGGAGATGGAAATTGGCGCAAGGGTGAAAAAGCGCGAGGATAAGGAGGCGAGACTGAAACCACTACGAAAACGAGGTGGACTTGGCGTCGACGGAAACGACGAGGACGACGAGGACGACGACATGGGAGACGATGGTGACGACGGGGACGACTGGCTTCCAATTCAGGGAATGTCGGGGTCGGCCGACGAAGGCATCGCCGGGCTCGAGTATCTGCGTGATGCCGCGTGGATGAAGTCCTATCAGGACGGCACCTCCCCGGTCATTGAAAGGGTCATCGCCGCGATCAACACGTGGCTCCGTCACTACTACGGGCCAGCCGTGAACCAGTGCACCGACATAATCGACTACAACGAGCGCATCCGCCCGTGGCTGCTCACGATCCGCCAGTACCGCGTGTACGAGTTCCCCCTCATCAACATCGACATGAGGGCGCCCGAGGGGTTGATCTCGTCGCTTGTGCCCAATGAGAAGGGGGCGACGCTCTGCGGTCCGATACGACCGGGCGTCATCGGCGCGGCGTGGATCGCGGCGCACCGAAACTGGTACTACGGCGAGCGCCAGGGCCCGTACGGGGGCGGACTGCGGCTGCCTCCGGGTGCGGCTGGGGCGTCGTCGGGGTCTGGCGCTGGACCAAGCGGTTCGACTGCGCCGGCGAGGAGCGGCGCGCGCGTGGCTGGAGCGGACACAGGCCTGTCCATTCCTCGGAGACCACCGTGGCAGCGGAACCCTCCGCCCACTACTGGCAAGTATCTTGCGAGCAAGGCCTTTGCCTCGGGGGGTGGCAAAGGCCCTTCCAAGCCCAAGCTCGACTCGGTCGACACGCTGGTGGAAAACCACAAGCTGATAGAAGAGCATGGTTACTCGGAGTGGGATGACTATACCTTGGGCCTGAAGCGCATGGCCGATGACAAGGCAGCGGAGGCTGCGTCCACCGCTCGGGCTGCGGAGTATCAAGATCTGAAGCGTGCCATGCAAGACAGCGTCCGGGCAGGGAGGGAGGTGACGTCGCGCAAGAAGAAGTTCATGTACGTCGGTGCCAGCGAGTTCAGAGAGGAGGACCTCGAATGGAAGAGGGCCGCGGCGAAGGCGTGGGCACAGAGGAACGTTGAGAAAATCAGCAGGGCGCCTATGACTCCCGTGGACAGGGCGCTCATTCCCGTCGGATTCTATTTGGACGACCAGGCGCTCGGAAATCTGTCTACGGCAGATACCGACCCACACATCCAGGTCTCGTGGTCCAAGGAACCCCACCGGCCGTTTGATCCCACCTCGTACGAGGGTCCGATCTCCATGGTTCCGGACGAGCACATCGACAATGTCATCGAGGCCCTCGCCCTTGACCGTAGACCGCCTCTCGTCGACTACTCGGTGTTGGTGCGAGTGTTGGACGCGAGCACGACCTCCTTGCGCAGAATAATTGTGCACAACCACCCGCCAGCTTACTTTAGAATGAATGGAGTCAGCATCACCCGCAAGTTCACGAGCTACCCCGAGTATCGCCGCAAGCTGGCTCTGCGCCTCAACCGTGAGACGGGAGAGGAACTGGGACCGGACGACGCTCTGCCGTCCTTTGACAAGTCGGAGGACGAGGACGACGACGCCGCGATGGCGGATCTTCAGCAGCCACTGCCGAACCGGCAGGCTGCCCCACCCGCACCGGCCCCAGCACCTGTCGTGCGGGGCGACGACGACAGCGACTCCGGGACGACCAGCGAGGAGGAGGAGGAGGACGATGACGAGGAGGACGAGCCTGGTGCCGCTGGTGCCGCTGGTGCCGCTGGTGACGCCATGGTCTCCGCCCCAGTGCCATTCTTTGGCGAGTTCGATCCTGGAGAAATCCGTCTCCCGCACACGGTGGTCGGGACGCCCATTCTCCCCGCGCCATTCCCGATACTGGCAGCGTAGTGGTAGAGCACCCGTGTCCCGTCGGCGCCGGGCTCATGTACACCCGTCGGCGCCGGGGATGGACGAGTATAGGTTGTTTCGTTAAACGAGATTGATTATACACAAACAAAAAGAAGGAATCGTGAGGTGCGTTTCCCGTAGGGGAGATTCTCCCCACCTCACGTGTCCCACACAACCTCACGACGGGTCGGCCGCCTACGGGTCAGCACACCCGGCGCCGACGGGAGCTAACGGCCGCCTACGCGTTGCGTGCACAGGAGAGCCATGTCCGCTGCCACCCCCAACGGAGTCGAGACAACTCTGCGCACCCTCGCTCGCGAGCTCGGGCAGAACCGCACACACTACACCAAGCAGATCACGGATGGCAACGAGGCGATCCGCGTCGCCAAGGCCGCCACCAAGGATGTCCTGGCCGAGACCACCAAGGTCGACCAGATCCTGGCGATCTTCAAGGACACAGACGACGAGGAGGTGACCTTGGAGAAGCTCAAGTCCATCATGGAGGCGCACCGCAAGGTGGAGGAGTTTGGTGGCATCGACGTGCTCACGCGGGCGATCGAGGCCACTCCGCGTCTCCAGTCGATCCGCCGCTGCAAGGAGAAGACCGAGCTCAACCGCAAGTACCGCGAGCTGCTCAAGGACAGCGATCTCAAGGGGTACAACGTCTACATGGTCACGTGGACCGACCTGCTCGACTGGCGCACCAAGGCCGTGCTCCCGACCTCGCACTCGTTCGTCATGATGATGCCCGACGTCGAGCACCCCGACGACAACGAGGACTCTGTGCCGGGCCTTCTGCACGCCCGCCTTGCTCTCATCGATGACGGTGAGGTCAACGAGATGTACTTCCCCCCGGGCAAGTACGACCTGGCGCATGTCGACAAGGTCAACTGCGTCGACCTCTGCGAGGTTGTCTTCGCCCAGGCCAACATGGGCATTCTCGCGCAGGCCGACGGCCTCGTCGGCGGCGGCACCATGACCCCGTCCGACTACGTCAAGGCCATGAAGCGCGACTCGCTGCGCATGATCAAGTCCCACGTGCGCGACACCTACGCGGCGCTCGCACCGTTCGAGAAGACCGACGACGCCGACCGCCGCTGCCGCGGCAAGCGCCGCGACTACAGCAACGGCGGCTTTGGTGGCGGATACCGCACCATGAAAAAGCGCCAGCGCGGCGAGGGGTCGTCGTCGTCGACCGGTGCCCAGGAGGAGGAGGAGGAGGAGGAGGTCGAGGTCGAGGTCGACGAGGAGGAGGACGACGTCGACGATGAGGACCAAGTCGTGGCTACGCTTGTGGGCACCCCCGTGCAGAACGGTGGCATGCAGCGCGTCGACAGCATGGTCGGCGACCCGCAGGCCGACGCGCTCAACACCCTGGCCAACCAGGCCGCCGCGGCTCCGTCGTCCGCGCCCGAGCCCGAGAAGGAGCTCGACATCAAGCCCGAGCCTGGCACGTCGGCCTAGACCCGCATACACACCCTGCATCTTCTGGATAAGCAGGATGTGCCGCGCAAGAGACACCAAGGAGAAGTTCATGTCGTCGCACCGTTCCAGACCCGTTACTGTTTCGCCCCAGAGTAGGCTGGAAGCAGTTCTGCAGGTCGGACTGCGCAATCGTGCAAAGCTGTTGTCTGTGTTGGGAGGACCGGTGCCGGTAGCCGGTCGTGGAGTTGTGGTGGTTCGTCCGCGTAGCACACCAGAGGAGAAGGCTCGCCTCGAGTCAATCCTCCTGAAAATCATGTCCGGACAGCCAATCACAGAGGATGACGTTGCGTTCTTGGATGGTCTGGGTGAGCAAGGGAACAAGGAAGAAAAATAAACGTTTGAAGTGTCTGTCTGTGGTAAGCGATTCCAGCATCAACCCAACTCTATACAAGTTTGATAGACCACCCTCCCCCCCCTCTCCACCACTCTAGCTTTCGACGCTATGCGCCAATTCGTCCACGCGCTGAATGAGCTCTTGTAGCGTCTGGATAGCATTGGTGCATACAGCGGCGTCTCCGTGCTTCTCCTGGCGAGCTAGGCGAATTTGTAACTCCATGAGCGACACCAGAGTTGCGCGTCGACTGGGCAAGTTGCCAGCGGCGCGCTGCATGCCCGCCATAGCAGAGGCCGACGGTGGTGGGACGCGAGAGGAGAGACGCCTTGGCAGCTGTTCGCGCGACGTGCCCGCCGAAAAGGAGCCAGAGGTCCCTGACTGTGCGCCTGCCTGCGCGCCCTCCACCCCCTCCTCCTCCTCATCATCATCGTCCGCGTCGTTGATAACGCAGGTGCGACGGCGTTTAGTACTGCGCGGGCGCTCATCTGGATGGTCGGGGTCGTCGTCTTCACCGCTTGCATCATCACATGCACTGCCCCATCCCTCTTCCTCCTCGTCATCCTCTCCTCTTTCATCTTCTGAGCAAGGGCGCTTCAACCCGCGGAGCATCTTCTTGGCACGCTCGCGAATGATCTGGTTGAACCGACCAGGGTCGCCGTTAGACACAAGGTTGCGCCCTTCGTCGATGACCTCCCAGAAAGACTCGTCCGTCTCTATCTCGGGAACTGGACGCTTCTCGTCGGCGATGGCGAGTTCGATGGCATCCTGTCGCTGCACCAGATCTGCTGCCGCTTCATCCGTGACGGTGTACTGTTCTGCAAGTTCGAAGTTACCGTCGTGTTCCTCCTCGTCGGCGATGGCTTCCATCTCACGCTCTGCGGCGTAGCACCGGTCCATCACCATGGTTTGCAAGAGGTACATGAGCTTGGCCTTGCGGAGACACGTTTCTCCCACAACGTACGTGCCCATGTCAGTGTCGGGAAGCTTTCCTCGGTGGGTTGCGCAATTGAGAAACCCCTTTGAGAAGGTCTCCTCGTACTTGTTGATGAAAGCGGCATACTCGGGTGATACTTGGTCCACCCCTTTCATCCACCTCCACGGGTCAAAGGGCCCAGCGAGGTCGATTGAGTACCGACAGTTGCGCTCCTCTCGGCCGCACGCCATGCACACGCCGGTGAACCCCTGCAGTTGACTTTTCCTGTCCACTGCGATCTTCTCCACGCGCATGGAGTGAGAGGAGTTGAGAACAGCCTGGAACTCTGGCTTCCAGGAGGCAGCCGCCCTCGGCATCAGGTATCTGATTTTTGAGGTGAGTGCATCCCATGCGCGCAGCATCGCGGCGTTCCCCGGGTCGTCGACGTCTTCAATATCCGGTTGTATGTTGCGTGCCGCCATCTCGGCGATCCACAGGACGTGTCCCGCTCTATTTTCTCTTGAGGTGGTCATTGTTTCTGCTGTGCCCGCCTCTGTGGATAACCTAGACAGTTGTTCCTCATGACAGTTTAGCGGTGCAGTCGGAAGCGGCGTGTCTGCACCCCCGCTTACCAGCACTGTCCGGTAGTGCATAAGCCCAGTTGGCTGAATCACAATCAGGGCGAGGTACGGTCGTGGCAATGTCTACAAGGGCTGCCACCATGGCACCGACAATGATCGAGCCTCCTAAGGTCGGAAAGACTGGCTCCCTCGGCCTCCTTGCAGGAGGCGCAGAATTCCTAGGGCTATGGGGTACTGTAGAGAGCGAACCCAAGGTGGAGCTGGACGTGCCGTCAACTGATGGCTACGTCATTTGCGCCGTCTTGGACGACGATGAAAGCACGCGCGTGCGCCTGGGTGCAGCAAGGTACTACGCGTCATCGAAAACCTATCACATGCTGGACGGGTCGCTGCAAGTCCAGGAGTCGAACAGGTCGGAAGACGGGCTCTACAGGGACGGTAGCGGCACCTACGCCCTGATGACGGAAACACAGTACACAGAACACGTCAATCGGCAGAAGATCAGGCAGCGAGAGGCCGACATGGCCAGGCTGGCGGCCGCCGCAATCCTGGACACTCCCGTACCCATCTCGTCTCCTGTCGCAAAGCCGCAGAAGCGCGAGTCCACGACTCACTCTCCTCCCAGCGTCACCGCAGCCAACCTGAGCCTTTCGCCTCCGGTGACAGCATCCACCCCGATCGTTATTCCCGCTGTCGTCCTGCCGTCAAAGCCGCACGCTCCTCCCGCCGCCGCGGAGGACATCGGATGCGGACCGGGAAGCGACACCCGCACCGTCGTTTCCATGGGCAACTTTGAGGGAGATGGCACTCGAATGAGCGTGGTGCTGGAGCAGACCGCGAGGGTGGCGACTAAGGCGTCCACCAGAGGGAACCGGGTGTGCTACGCCATAATGGGCAACGTGGTACCCGACGTGCACCACGCCGCATCCAACGGAGAGGACTCGGAAGACTCGCTCACAAGGGCGTTGGAGATGGCCACGCGTGGTGGCATCAACCTGGGCAATGGGTCAAAGGTCAACTCCGAGGACATCACACTGATAATCGGTCCACGAGAGCTTGCGTGGCTGCGACTGATCAACCCAGCGTCATCGAAGCGCGAGATCACACGCTTCGACGACCCCGATGCGATGAGCATACTGAAGCGCAAGACGCTGCTGCACGACAGGGTCAGCGCCACGACGCTACCGACGTGGATGGCGCACGACACGTCGCTCGACCTGTTCGGAAAGGTCATGAAGCCGAATGTCGTGGCCGTCGCCATGCTTCTGAAGCTGGTGTCCGTGTCACAGATGACGATGAACGCACCCGGACTGGTCAGGGTGTTTGCGCAGAAGCTGTCCAACCGAAAGCACGGCGATCCCGTGTCGTACATCTCACTCTTCTCTTTCCTGGACACTTACAATGGAACCATTGAGGCGGGGATAGACCGCCTCATCACAGGCGGAGAGGGCGCGGAAGACGAGTTCGAGCTCACCATGGAGGGTCTGGGTCTCATGCCCGCTGCGAAAGACGTGGTAAACGAGGTGCTGGAGTTTGCGTCGAACGAGGTGAAGGCGTACCTGAAGAAAGGAAAGGTCGCCCACTGCGTAGTCAACGGTGACGCAGATGGCGGGGATGGCGGACTGTGGCTCAGCTCAATGGGCACGGAGGACGGTCGCATGGTGGGTAACCTTCCCGTTGGCATCGCCAGCGAGGGCATAGCCGTGGAGTACAAGCCGTTCGATGGTGGCAGGATCGCGTGGTCGAAGCAGTTCAACCGCACTTTCAGGTCCTTCCTGAAAAGGTTTGACGCTGGCGATGTCGACGACAACATGTTCAAGGCGTACATTGCCACAGCAGTCGCGCCTCACAATACGCCTCTTCCCCTGCAGAACCTGCGGCGCGACAGCAAGTCGTCGTGCCAAGGGGTCTGCTCGAACACCAGCACGCCGTTTGGCACCATCCAGCGTCGCGTGCTGGTGGACGGCTCCATGTCCGGAGGCATGGAGTCGGACCTTGTGCGCGTGCTCGAGTCGTGGTCTGGCATCAACACCGACGCGTACACACCGTCCACTTACTGGAACGTGGCTACCTGGTGTGGCGGCACCCAGTCTGAGCTGGAGTCTCCTCTGCCACTCTTCAACCGGTCAGAGCGGATGAGCACGCATCTCTACAACGTCTCCGTAACGCTGGCGTCCCTTCTGTCGACCCCCGTAGGCGACCGCAGCGTCGGCGACTTTGGATTCGAGGGTCTCAACGGTCTCATCGGCCCGGTCGTCAGCGCGAGCGCGCATGGCAGCGCCAATGGGATCCACCAGCCGGTGCGCCTCGTGTCCTTCACCCACGAGTCTATCGACAGCGCTTTTGTCGTCCTGCTCCCGGAGGCGTTCGTGCAGGCGTCGCTCGACTACGCCAACTACGACATTGAGCGATACACTCGGGGCAACGAGCCTTTTATGTCCGTCGAAGGGTTTGTGGCCCTGCCAGACGAGTCGGCGATCCCGCTCAACCTCCCGGGTCTCTCCGCGGCGGAGGTGGACGGCATCCGTGCCGACCTGGGAACCCGCGTGTGGGCTCTGCCCAAGAAGCGCAGCGAAAAGGGCATCGCATCTTTCACCACCGCTGACTACGCCGCGATTTCCGCCATGCGCAACTCCGAAAGGACCGCGCGTACACTTACCATTCCTGGCTACAAGATCCTCCACACCCAGCAAGGATCACTCGACCCATTCTCTGGACTCAACGTCGGGCTCGCGCGCGTTCCTGGGAAGGCGCGCATGACCCTGGACGCTGATACCACGCCATACCACAGCCTCTTTCGTGTCGTGGGGAGACAGTAGATTACATTTGCGTGTCTGGTTCTGTGATAGGTTATAAAAACCATGTTAAAACAAATTCTTCAACGCCGGACCCTACTACCCACTCTCCCGCATGTCTCAGACGTGGTAGCCGCCACAGATGCGCGCGGTAGCCCGATGGACGGCGCTGGGAGCGATCTCGTTCACGCATGGGTCACTCCGCATGAGCTTGAAGTAGCGGTCAAAGCCGGTCTGAATCATGTCCAGTTTGTAGTTGGGGAGGGGCTTGCCTCGCGACCAGCCCATGAGATCGAAGACGCACTGCTTGTACGTGCCGGCGCGCATGCCAGGCTCACAGACGCGATGGCCAGACGTGACGCCCTTTTCCAGAAGCTTGCGGCGGTAGTGGATCTCGGCTTGGCAGAGGAGCTCCCGGGGGATCATAGAGACGAAGATGGAGAGGCGGCAGTGGCGCTCCGTCATGCCCTCTGGCATCTCGTCCGCCAGGGAGGCGTGTGGCATGCCCGACGCCCAGAGCAGCATCTGTCCCTTCTTGACCTCGGGGAGGATGATCTTGCCGTTGTCCACAAGCCATTGCTTCTCCGCGGCGGTGTGCTTGATCCATTCCTCGCGCTCCGCGTCGAACTTGCCCTTTGGGGCCTTTTCTTTGGGAGGCGGGTGGGCGGCGAGGAACCGATCGCGGAACTCCTGGGCGGTCTCGCCGTCGCGAGGCACTACCAGAAAGGTGCGCTGGATGCCAGGCCCAAGGTCGCTGAGCGCGAGAGCGCCTTGGATCTGGTGGAGGAGGTCGGGCTTGCTCTTGGCCTGGTCGGTGTGCAGCCATTCCGGAACCTCGGGGACGTCCTTGTCGGGGCCCTGCGAGAAGCAGTACTTCTGGTATTCCGGCTTGCAGAGCGCGAAAGCGTCCCACGAAGAGATGACCTTGGCCCCGTTGTAGAAGCGACGGAAAAACTGCTCGGTGGCACAGCGGGCCGCGCAGATGGAGTACCAAAGGCCCGATCCCTGGTTCTGGATGAGGCCATGTGTGGTCTGCGGCCAGCCCTCTTTCCAGGTGGATGGATTGTCGCGCTTGATGCCAGTGCCGAGCGCCTCCAGATCGTCCCAAACCATTGAGGCGTACTTGTCGGCCTCCTCTGGCGACATGACAGTGACGATGGCGTACCCCTTGGTGACTATCTGCATGCACTCGGGAACGTCCAAATCTAGGAAGGCGTTGAGGCGGCCACGAGCGTCGGAGACTGCCGTAGGCGGCCGACGCTCTCCGTCGGCGCCGGGGCCTAGGAGAGGTTGCTTGGGACGCTTGGCGGGAGAGCCGGAATCCTCGCTCATCCCTACCACCCCCTTTACTCCTCTCTTTACTTCTATGGGTCGTTTAGCTTACAAATTTAAGGTCAACCGTTAAGACGTTGGTCCCGGCGCCGACGCGCACAATGCCAGACTCAAGGAGACCGCTACAAGACTCGACCATGGTATTGCGTCCGCGCCAGGCGCGCCAGTTCCCCCCCCCCCTCCCTCTCCCCCTTTCCTCCCCCCTCTCCCTAGCGGCCGCGAGGTGCCCACGCGCTCATGTGCTCACGCGCTCATGTGCCCATGCGCTCACGCGCTCAAGCGAGGAACGTGGCGTAGAGCGTGCCGTCCGCCTCGAAAGTTTTCGTGGTCGCGGAGGGGCCTATCTTCACTGTGCGTGCCTGGGCCACCGCGGTGAGGTCGGACTGCTCGGACTCGTTGTCGGCCGAAGAGGACGCGATGGCCTTGCCACGCATCGCGAGGCCGGCCACGAGCTTGGTCTGCCCGCCCTTGGTGATCGCGACCGCCGGGGCCGCGGCCGCCACCTTGGCACCGCCCTTGGGCTGCGTCGGCGGGTTCTCGCGGATGGACTTGAGCTTCTCCTTGAGGGGTAGCATCCCCTTCTTGCCGATGCCGAGCTGCTGCACCTCGAGCTTGGGGCCGCTGATCATGCTGTCCTCCCACTTGAGCACCATCTTGTAGCCACCCGGCGCGTCCTTGCCGATGAGGCGCTTGGCGCGCTCCGGGTCCTGCTTGTACTTCTCCTTGATCTCGTCGCGCCAGAGGGGCTGCCAGTGCTCCATCACCTTGGCCGGGATGGGACGCAGCCACACCGCGTCGTCGCTGACCACGTCCTCGCCGACCGGCTTGAAGCAGACATATGGACAGCTCTCGAACTTGCCCGTGGTGGTGAGCGTGCCGCCGAGGATGGTGACGTGGAACCACTTGAGCCCCTCCCAGATCTTGCCGCTGCGTGAGCCGAGCATGGAGCCGATGTGGAGACCGTCGCGGACGGTCATGGCGCGCTTGGCCTCGTGAAGGATGAACTTCTCGCGCACGCGGTACTCGCGGTGTGCGCCGTGCTGCACGACGTACTTGGACTCCTTGAGACCCTCGTCCTCCTCCTCTTCCTCCTCCTCCTCGTCGTCCTCGTCGTCCTCGTCGTCCTCCTCGTCGTCCTTCTTCTTGGTGTCCTCCTTGGAAGCCTCAGTCTTCTGCTTCTTGGAGCTGCTGCCCTCTCCGGCGCTGGCCGCCCCCTTCTTCTTGATGCGGTAAGGGGCGGCGGCTGCCTTCTTGCCCTCGTCGTCCGACTGCTCTGCGATTTCCTGCTTCTCGCTGCCCTCGCTCTCCTCGCGGCTTTCGCCAGCCTGCTCGTACTCGTCGTCCTCCGCACCCGACCCAGCGTTGGAGTCAGCCTGCATCTGCTCGACTGTGGGCGACCCGGCCTCTGACATTTTTTCGGCGCCGGAGATGCTCGACTGGCTAGCGGTAGGTAAGGGACTGGTACCCCGGGTTGTTGTAGTGCTCTCTACACCACGTGGTTTGACCAGTATTTGCTGGGTCGACCATCTCCTAGGGACTCCGGCGCCGACACTACGACGAGAGGCGCAGCGTCCTGTCGGCGCCGGGGTGGTAGCTGGCGTCGGCGCCGGAGCACTTACGACCATTAATCTGGAAGGTAAACGGATTGCTGTAAATAGCAGGGAGGAGGGAAAGGAGGAGGGGTTGACTGTCGCGCTGCGCGACCGTCACCACCCAAGTCCCACACAACCTCTCGTCCGGTTCCGGCGCCGACGTGGCGCGTCGGCCGCCTACGGAAGATGAACGGTGCGAGGCCGCCTCCACCGAAAAGGACGATCACCATCATTCCGACCAGGGAGAAGAGACGTCGCGCCAAGGTCAACAAGCAACGCAATGAAGCCGCCTTTCAGGCTGAGGAGGAGGAGCTCAAGGAGACCAAGCGCGTGCGCGCCAAGATGGACGCCAAGGACAAGGTCAAGAAGGGAAAGGCCAAGGCGCGCGTGCGCACGCAGGACGGAGACCAGGAGATAGAGCTCGAGAGTGGAGAGGACGTCGACAGCGGCGAGGAGGAGGAAATCGAGGCCCAGCGCATGGTCGATGCGCTCGAGGCTGCCATGGAGCCATGCGCCCCGGTCATGGTCACGACGACAAGCGACAGGCAGATCACCACGATTGATGCCAACTACAAGATCATCTCGATGCTCGATGACATTCGCGAGTACAAGGACGTGGCACCCGAGTCCATAACCGAGTGGGTTGGCATCGACCTGTGCAACCCCGTAAACGACGAGTACCGCCGCATGCTCATGCGCAACCCGGGAATCATCTGGAAGAACACTGTAGACGGAGGCTTCACCATCCGCCGACGCGCCTCTCATGGAGTGGAGAACGAAGCGTGCCTTCGCCACCTTTTCAAGGTGATGCTGCCGAGCGGCCAGGTCAAGGCGGAAGGCAGCGACCTCAGCGCGCTGGCGATCCACGAGAAGGAGCTTAAGAATACGTACCCAGAGGTGGAGCGTAGCATCGACATGATGCGTGCGGAGGGAGATGTGGACTACTGGGTCGACGAGTCATCGCGCGAGAAGTGGCGCATCTTCTACCCGGTACCTGCTGGCGTCCAGACTGCCCCCAGCTTGCGTCAGCTCTGGCACAGCGTGACCCTTCCTCCCGAGGTTGACATGCGCGAGGAGCTCATCGCCAAAGGACTCCGCACGCGCGAGGAGTACGAGCGGCGGGACAAGCGCCTCCAGGAGGCTCGGCAAAAGGAGGTCGATGAGGCAGAGGCAGCCAAGAAAGAGAAGAGAGCGCGCAACAAGCACCTTCGCGTCGGTGACATTCAGTGTGCCCCTGAGAGCACCATCGACGACTTGCTTGGAGACGACGAGGACTAGTAGAAGTCGTATGGGAGGGGGGGGGTGAGGGGACAGTTGGCGAGTCTTTTCGCCACGGGTCGTGAGTACTCCCCGTCGGCGCCGGGAACCACTGAGCATGCGCGACCATTAGAATATTGGTCGACGAGTGTATAGTCTGGTAACTTGTGGCGGTCATGTCTAAGCGTCCCTACACTCCGTCTTTTGATTACGTGCCCGGTTCCACGCAACCCGCTGGCGGTCCGGCACCGACGGTGGTGAACAACATCACGATCAACATCAACCCCATGATCAATACGCTCAACGCGTACTTTGCGCCCGCTCCGGTGGTCCCCGTCGCCCAGCCCGTCGCCCAGCCCGTCGCCCAGCCCGTGGGACCGGCACAGCTGTTCGCGACCAACGCCGAGCGGTACCACAAGGTCCGCCGCAAGAAGGACAAGAAGATGGTCTACACGAGCGCGGCGTGCGCGGACGGCACGCTCAAGGCAGGATGCCACAACTGCGACAAGCGCAGCCACACCGACATCTCGCGCTTCGCTCCGAAGGCGGACTCTACCAACTCGAATGGGTTCCGGCAGGAATTCGACAAGGCGTACGCCGCGTACAAGGTGGCGTACGCGGCGGGGGACAAGGAGGAGGCGATCAAGCAGCGCGAGATCGTCGAGGAGAAGCGCACAGAGCGGTGCGACTCATGCCGCGAGAAGATGGTCATCTCGCCCGACCAGCAGGCGTGCAAGGACGAGTGGGACCGGATGCGCAAGGAGGCGTGCGAGCGCAACAACGGGTGCCAGAACCAGGACTGCCCGGAGCGCGGCATGGCGAGCTGGATCGTGCTGCAGGCGGACCACGGCACAAACCCCAAGAAGCTCGGACTCGGCGAGTACACTCATTGGGCCAAGCCAGAGAACGGCCGCGTGGCGGGCATGCGCGAGGAGGCCACGCAGATCGCGCAGTGGATCTGCGGCTGCTGCCACGCGCTCGAGCCGACGAGCAAGTCCGGGAGGCGCTGCCCCGACCCGGAGACGATGCCGGACTGCAAGCGCAGCGGCACAAAGGAGGAAGTCTCGCAGTACAAGGCCAAGCACCATGCAACCATCGTCTACCCGAAGCAGCAGTACGTCGACGCCAAGAAGCGCGAGATCGGGCGCTGCCAGTACCCCGACTGCGGCCGCCGCGTCGTCGTCGGCAACGAGCAGTCCTTCCATTTCGACCACCGCGTCGAGTCGACCAAGTGCAAGGCAAGCAAGGGAGACCTCCTCTTCGGCAAGTACGGAGGCGTGGGCGGCCTGGTGCACAACGACACCAAGGCCGCCACACTCGACAAGGTGGAGCACCTCCTCGACGCCGAGATGGTGCCCAAGTGCGACCTTCTCTGCAACAACTGCCACATCAGCCGCAAGCCGCGCGGGCTCGGGCGGCGGGAGGTGGCGGAATAATTGCAAGATGTGTTATAAAAATGTTCTATTCACACAGACGCATTCTTAACTAGACATTGTACGGTCACGAGAACGACACGGTAGTTGGTGCGTAAAGTACCATCGCCCCGCCCCGTGGTCCCATGGCCCCATTCTCGTCCGTTCCTGGAGGCTGGATCCAGATGCCCTTATTAGTCCAGTGAAATGATCGAGGTGCCTGATCCTCCGTGGCGAACATTGGTACAGTCTTGAGGCCGCGCTTCGTCATCGCGTGCTCCATGCGCATAGCCATGTCCACGATGACGACGCCATGGTTGCAGGGAGCCTCTCCAAAGAGAGGGCGACGGTCCACGACGGCTACGAAGCGGCCGCACGGCGAGAAGACGAACTCGTAGCACGCCTTGACGAGGTCGGTGTTCATGTTGGCAGCGGTGCCCTCCTTGGGTGAGAGCGCCAGGAAGGGCGTGAGGTCGACCGTCTGAACGGGAGTGTAAAAGTGTCCGCTCTTGGAGTTGCAGACCATCACATCCATAACAATGGACTTGTTGGTTAGATGGAGAGACACGATGCAGTCGCCGGTGCGCGAGAGAGACGCACAAAGAGGCCCTTTGGAAACGCTGGAGGAGCAGCCGTGTGGGACCAGTGAGCACGTGTCGTTGCTGACGTCGTGGATGTATGTGAAGCGGCGCACTCCAAACGCAGAGTTGCGTGTCTTTACCAGAATGAGAACGAGGTTTCCATCCTCGGATGGAGAACAGGCGACCAGCGAGCGGTTGTCAAAGATGGAACCACTCTCCACCACCTCGATGGGGCGGTCGTCGGTCAGGTCCTCCTCGAATGTGTCGAACCGATACTCGGGGTGCTCCGACTGCCCAAGGGCGTGGCCGCTGCTGTGCACGAACGACGAGCTGTAGGCGACCACCAGTCTGTAATCGACGGTCGGTCCGTCGACAGAGTCCGTCACCATGTCCATGAACCAGGCATCCTGAGGACTGGATGCCTGGTGTCCTCGCTCGGCATTGACGATGGTGGGACCGGTTACCGCGTCGGTGTTCCAGTAGTAGAGCACGCTGTACGGCATCTGATCGCTTCCGTCGCCCTCGTGCAGCGAGCAGATGAAGGCAACCATCTTGCCGTCGCGGGAGGTGCGCATCGTGAGCGGCTGCGACCTGTCGTCAAACTCCATTAACGCGACATGCGTTTGTGTGAAGTAGATCTTGTTGTTCTTGTCGCTCTCTTTGGTGACGCGAATGATACAGTCCTCGTGGCGCTTGCCCCTGCTCTCGCCGTGGTTGCCCTGGCGGTTCTGCACACGACGTCGCACGTACGCAAACGCGCTCTTGCCGTCGGAGCAGGGTGCTAGCAGGCTGCAGCTCTCGAAGATGGTCGACAGGCAGAACTCCGTGTACGTGGGGGGTGTGGTCCTCGGCGAGGAGGGGCGGGAGAAGACGTTGCCCTTCTGGATGTCCTTGTTGAACCCTTTCTGATACCTCGCGCAGCACGCCTTGGAGCAGTGACACGCCATCGCCCGGAGCGCCTTCTGTAGCATCTTGATCTGGTCGCAGCTCAGCAGCTCGTTGCGCATCTGCTGCGTGAAAGGGTACTCGGCATCCCGGCAGAAGGGTGTGATTTTCGTGGACCCACGGGCGAGGATCTCTGCCTTCTGAGGAGCGGCGATGGTCTCCAGGATGGAGTACACGCGGCGGCATGTGAGTGCAAAGCTGGCAGCAGTCTTGCGCGTCTCCTCCGTGGCGCGAAGGTACGGAAGCCCACGCGCGTTGGTGTCCCCAATTGTCAGTATGAGCTCGAAGATGCGCACCACCGAGTCGTCCGAGATAATGTCCAGCACGCCTGTGGACTCGCTGTTCGCCCGCTCCGACGAGTCCGCCCGGTTCCTTTTCACCCCGTCGACGATCCGCACGACGCTACGGAAGCTGTTGATCGTGGTCTGCCGGAGACGCTCCGGCGCCGGGGGTGTTTTGGGCATCTTGGAAGGCTGCATACCTCTGTACCGCCTTTCCCACTTGGTATCTAAATTGAGACTGTCGTTTGACTCTGATAGTATGGCCGATGCTGCGGCCTCTTCGCCCGGCGCCGAATGGCCGAGGTATAACAGCTCCGGCGCCGATTGGTTCCCGCTAATGAACCGATGAGGGCGCAAGGGATCGGGACCCATCGAGCTAGATCGCGTCATGGAAGCGCACTCGACCGGTAGACAGTATAGCGGCGGGTCTGGTGTCATCCACGCCGCACAGCACCCCCCGTTGCCCCCGAATCCGCCACCACCTACGCAGCAGCAGGCAGTCTACCAACAGCACCACGCAGCGTGCTGCGGGGTGCCCTCACACAGCTTTCAACACCAACCACAAAGTTGGCAACACGACGGGTACCTGGTACACCATAACCCCGACCTGCCCCCCATATCCAACCTTTTGATCCGCGAGGCGGACGCATGGAGGGCCGTCCTCTCGTTGCACGCGGCCTCGGTAAACACGTCATACCAGCTGGCGCGTATGCCAGACAACCAGCAGGATGCTCCCCTGCAGTACGAAGAGGAGCGCGAGATGAACAGTGAGTCCAGGGAGGCTACCTACTGCAGCGCCCTGACCGGTCTGGCGAGTCAGTGCGACAGCCTAATCGCCGAAATCTTCAAGCTTCGCACGCTGCGCAAGGCGAGGAGGGCTATGGAGGTGCAGTGCGTCAAGGAGATCGTGCGGTCCCATTCGGACGAGATACTGGCAATCGGACAGACGCTCGCGTCCAATGGCGCTCTAAACGTGGCCTCCGCCACCTCCGAACTCCGCGTCGCCATCCAGAACCAGCGCAATCAGGTGTCGCAACTGCGCATGTTGCTGGAGGCCGTGCGCAGCGCCAACACGCTCCCTCTTCCCAAGGGAGGCAAGCTTATGGTGGGTGTGGTGGTCGATGAGGGTGTGCCAAACATGTTCGACCTGGACATCGTCATGTCGTCCGTGTACCAGGAGGCAAGGGAGCTCAACGAGACGAGCCTCTCCATGGCATTGTCCAAGCTGATGAACACGTCCGGGGTGAGTCCATCGTCGTCGCCATCGAGCAGCATCACTCGCAGGGGCGCGACCGCGCCGACCGCTGCTGCTGCCACCCCTGTAAGCGGCGGCAGTGGAGAGGGGGGGGCGGACGGTGGAACGCCCAGACAGTTTGCTAGGAGGACAGGGGACCGGGCACTTGCAGTAAGTAACTCCAGCGACGAGAGAGCGACCCCCGATGTGCACGCGGAAGAGCAGTAGAGGCCGTTCGCACTCGCTATTTAATGGTTGTGTCCCTTTAGTGTTAAAGGCATAGAAACGCCCACAACCATGAGAGCGGTAGCCGTACGCACTGTTGAAGACAAGGAGGAGCAGCTGAAATCTCGCAGAAACCAACAGCGCGCCCTTGGGAAACAGATTGACAAGATGATTTCGGAGGGACAACATGCCCAGCAAGGCAGTGCAGTCGGCTGTGGCGGTCCAGGGTTGTGCCCCTCCATAGGGAGGGGTCTTGCCAGGATGTTGGGCCTTTCGCGCAGCGCTGGCGCGGTGGCAACGTCGGAAATCGAGGTGGTGGTAGAGAACAACGGTGTACAGCGAGCAATGGGTGGCCAAGTGGGCATGGCTCTCTTTGGAAAGCCGCTCGGCAAGAAAGGGACGGCTGCGGGCAAGCTAGAGGCGGCCACGAGCGCGATGCGCGCGCGAGTAGAGGAGCTCGACCGTCGAGTGGCAACGGGCAAGGCCGCCTCCATGGCTGCAATGAAGGCGGGGAACAAGCAGCTCGCCATGCGAGAGCTCAAGCGCGCAAAGATGATGGAGAAGCAGGCCTCCAGCACACAGAGCGCACTAGACGCGGTGGAGGCACAGTCCGACATGCTTGAACAGACCGCCTTGCAACGCGAGGTTGCTTCCGCGCTTGGGGCGACTGCCAAGTCTCTCAAGAGTCAAAAGGGACTGTTGTCAAAGGCGGAGGACGCAGTGGACGCGGCGGCAGAAATGCGCGATCTTCACGAGGACTTGAGTCAGGTGATGGCAGGCCTCGGGGAGTCGACCAGCAACGACTACGACGAAGAGGATCTCATGGAGGAGTTGCAAGGAATGATGGCGGACGACACCGCCGACCCTCCGGCGGCCGCCAACGGCGTCGCGGAGAGCGAGCGCGTGCGGAAGGCACAGGAGGAGCTCGAAAGGCAACACACCCTCTACGAAGAGGCCGAGCGCATGCGGCAAGGGCTTCCGGCAGCACCCACAACTATCGTAGGGAGCGGGAAGGCGGCCATGAATGGCCGCGAGTCGGTTGCGTTGCTTGCGCAGTGATAGTACACGTCGCTATGTGAGCTCATTGCGTAGCACGGTCTTGTTATTATCAAAATAAACGCTCTTGACGACGCCAAGGGTGTAGAGAGCTAGCTGTGGTGCGTCGGCGCCGGGCATCCGTTTTTTTGCGGGGGCGATCGACCATAGAGTACCCGGTCTAATTACAGACCGAGTGTTCTAATTAAGAACAGACCAGAATCTCTCAAGGGGATATCCTATCTTCCTAAAGAGCACAGTCCCATACAACCTCTCGCTCATTCATGGTCAACCGGCGCCGACAGAACTGGAGAGCAATGGACCCGTCGGCGCCCGTATGGATGCCACTGACGCCACCCCCCCACACGAGGACACCTTCGGGAGGCAAGCGCATGGGGCTCATGGCGCCTGTCGGATCCATCTCCGACATAGTCGACGCCTTTGCCATCGTGGACTTCCTCAAGCACTCGTGCCACGTGGTGTCCGCCTACGATCTCCTCAGACCAGTGGAGGTTGTGACGACACAGGACAAGTTCAACGGTAGGGTCTCCCACTGGATCCTGTTCACAACCGAGTCCAACTCGTTCCCGGTCGACAAGACAAGCGGCACGCTCTTCTCCATCCACGGGTCTCCCTTTGCCTTCTCCGTCGTGGAGGGGGGTCCACCCAACGTTACGTACTCGTACAAGCTGCCGAACTGCAATGCCGCTAGCATCGACGACATCCACATCGCGGCGGCTCGCGCGGCAGCCACCCTCGTGGACGAGTTCCTGGACAGCAAGGAGGCGACCAGTTCATTTGTGGACGCGGTGTCGTCGAGGTTAAAGTACTTTACACGCGTCCGGCTGGGTGTGACGCTGGAAGACGCTACGTCAGCTCGCGTACCAGCTCGACCCAAGCCACTCTCGCAAGACGAGCGTAAGCACCTTAAACCGTTCAAGAAGCCACAGTTCAAACATCTCGACGACTTGCTCTGGGCCTTTGCCACCCACACCGTGGGGGAAAACGCGGATACGCAGATCCCAATCACAGGAGACTGGGATGCTGTTGTGCCCGGTCCAAAGTTTCTCCAGCCTCTCGTGTTTTGTCACACACTAGGAAAGGCTAGCTAGCTACGGAGCGGCTAACACTGTACATTTTAGAATGGAGGGGAGGGCATGTTGACTCCTAACAAAAGCATGTCTCCGTGGCGGTTTCGAGGCACGTCATAGTGTTGCCAAACGTGTTCCCCGAGGACTGTCATTTCGCTCAACGGGGCGGACCGTGATTTGTACATGCCGTAGCTCTCTGGGCCCATGATGGCGAGCGATGGTACTCCTATCGTAAGTTTGTTGATGGGCCTGGCCGCAGCAGCGGCCACAATCTCGGCAGTGTATTGTGTGAGAAGATCGTCCACCAGCTTGTACGTGCGCGCTCCCACCTTTAGGGCGTCTAGTGTCTCTTCCCTCTTGAAGTCGTACGCGCCAAACAACTTGTGCATGTGATCGACATGAATTCGCTTGTAGGCCTTGCCGTAGTCGCGGTTCTGCTCTTGTGCGTATCGGTCGCGATTCTGCTCCCATTCGTTTCGCACCCTCCATAGATTTGCCCACCAGCGGGCGTCATCGGGCGGACCACCCCACACTCGCCATGCGTTTCTTGGCATAGCCTCGGTAGACGCGTCACCATGAGCTTTCAATGCCCTAAGAACGTCAAATACGACGGGAAGGTCGACCCTGAGTGTAGAACCCGGAGTAGAGAATGTGATCTGGTGAAAGTAGTCGACCAAAGCGTAGGCATCACAGGCGGACGCCTGTCCTGTATTGTAAGCTCTTCTGAGCGTGTTCCACACATTGTCAAAATTGTCCACATCGATTTCTCGCTGGGCGGGGATGTCCTCCCCTCGGTCCGCCCAGGCTGCGCCAACGTGGAGCGCCAGAAGGGGTCTACACCCTTCCATCTTTTAACTCCTCGTACCTAAACCACGCCTATCACTACTTATCCGCGTTCTCTCAAAAATCTTCGTTCAGCACGAGGGGCGGACGGGGACAAGTTTGCTTAAGAGCACTGCGTATCTCATCAGCGTCAGGCTTTCTGAGACGCATTTCCATCTTGGAGTTCTTGAACAGCACGAACGTGGGCATCCCCGTAACCTCGTACTCCTCGAAAAGCTCCTCCGCGTCGTCGCGACCGACCGCAACCGAGACGACGTGCGCTTCAAACTCCTGAAGCACCTCTGCGTAGGCAGGCGCGATTGCCTGGCAGGGAGCGCACCAGTCCGCTCCAAACTTGGCGATAACGACCTTCTCACACTCCTTTGTCAGTAGCTCGTCGAGTTCGTCCTTGGTGCTCACGCTCATCTCGATTGCCTTTGCGCTAAGCCAAAAGAGTGTCAGGCACAGGAGGGTTGACTTAGCGGACGCCCTGACTTCCGATGTCATCTCCCGCTGTTGAAGACGACGACCCCCTCCCGGTTTCGATCACGTGGGTAGAAGTCGTGCTCATCAGCATAATCTTTTCCATAATGTCGGGAGGGACGTTCGGTCGGGGCATCGGCGACGTTTCGTGCACGTACCACCTCAACTACTCGCCGGCGACCGAGGCCTTTGGCATCTGGGTCGTGATCTACTTCCTGGCTTTTACCACCGTGTTCGCGCAGTGGGCGAGCTACATGCATCCACATCACATGTTTGCCACGCCGGAGGCCAACTTGCTGTTCGCGTCGGCGTGGCTTTTCGCGACTCTGTGGACCCCCGCCTTCGTCTCCAACAAGAAGTGGACACACATCGTCGCCGCCATCCTCTTGTGTGCCTGTGCGTCATGCGCCCTTGGCGCCAGCGTAGTAGAGAACGCGTGGCAACACGACGTGGATGAAAGGAGACGCTGGTACATCGGCGTGCCCTTCTCCATGCTCGCGGGGTGGACGCTCACGGCCGCCGCCGTTTCCGTGGGCATCGCGTACGAGGCCAACGACAACACCCCGGACGACGACTGCAAGTCGGAGAGAAGCGGGTACAGCATGTTCAACACTCACATCAACGTGCAGGACTACTCGTATGCGCCGCTCGTGCTTGCACTTGTAGTTTTCGTCGTCGCCGTGTGGCTCCCGGATCCAATCCTCCCAATCCCAGTGCTCTGGGGCATCTTTTACATGGTCCCGAGCTACCCGAACTGGATGGGGTTTGTGTTGCTGTGTGTGGCGAGTCTTTTTGCCTTTGGGCGCGCGTACCTGTTTTGAATTAAATACACTTGGTACCCTTTCTTCTTACCCTAGGGTCAGCTGTCCGCCACCTGGCCACTTACTCGTTGGTCGCACACCTCTTTCCGGCCGCCTACACAGAGACCCCGTCGGCGCCGGGCCGGTGGTCGGACCTCTAGCTGTGGTGTCGACCCTCTTGGCAGGTCCGGTTTGTGTCCACTCTCAGAGGCCCAGGCGGACGACTTCCGGACCTCAATGTCCGGAAACCGTCCGCAAACCGTCCGCCTACGGCCGCCTACACAGAGACCCCGTCGGCGCCGGGCCGGCGGTCGGACCTCTAGCTGTGGTGTCGACCCTCTTGGCAGGTCCGGTTTGTGTCCACTCTCAGAGGCCCAGGCGGACGACTTCCGGACCTCAATGTCCGGAAACCGTCCGCAAACCGTCCGCCTACCGGACGACTTCCGGACGGTTTCCGGACATTGCTTCCCAGGAAAGAGAGGAAGTTGTTTCCCGCGTTTGGCTTCCCGCGCTTTAACCTTTTTTGGAATTGTGGGGAGCAGTAATTCGAATGTCCGGAAACCGTCCGGAAGTCGTCCAGTCACCGGACGGAAGGCGGACGATTTCCGGACATTGCCACTTGGTCGGACCGTGGTCCCTGCACCACTGCTGGGGGCCAATGTCCGGAAATCGTCCGCCTACTGGACGGAAGGCGGACGGTTTCCGGACTTACCAAACAATCCCACTCAGCGCGGCAAGCGGCAAATAGAATGCGCAAGTTAATTCGATACTTTGTACGTATGGTTTCCTAAACGAGATGTTTGACGTCCCTGAGCGAAACAACCTCTGTCCCGTAGCAATGTCCGGAAATCGTCCGGAAGTCGTCCGGTAGGCGGACGGTTTGCGGACGGTTTCCGGACATTGGAGGAGGCGGACGGTTTCCGGACATTGAGGTCCGGAAGTCGTCCAGTCGGCCCTCGGGAAGTGGACGAGTTCCGGACCTGACAAGAGGGTCGACACCACTGCTAGAGGGTCGACCGTACTGGGCCCGGCGCCGGTGACGGCGCGACCACGAGCGGGGCGGTCAGGCGATAGGGTTGACCAACTCTGGGAAGGCGTAGAATGGCACAAGTCCTTCACGTCGGCAGGAATGCGGGTCTTAAGCGGCGCCGCGAAATAGCCGGCGCCGAGAAGAAGATCGTGGACCAGATCCGCGCAGAGGGGTTGACCAACCAGGAGACCATAGGAAGACCGATTGTCCTGTTCAGAGATTCTACGTTCATGATCCTCATCGGGGGCAACATTGAGGACCTCGCCGCCGTTCCCCTCCGCACGCTCCGTGCCTTCTCAGAGGACATCCATGGCGGAGGCCGGGACCCCGCGCACGCGGACCGCCTCGATAGCAACCGCACTCTTGACTGCGAGAACCTCACGTCGAGCGAGTTCGTAGCACTTACCAAGGTCATTGCGGCGTACACCGAGGCGGAGGAAAAGAAAAAACAAAAAGTCGACGAGGCGGTCGCATGCATCGCAAAGGCCCCGTAGGCGGCCGAGGGTCGTATTAGGTCCCGGCGCCGGCTACTTTTCTGGTTGGTGTGTGGCCATCAATATGGGCGTTAGGCCACCAATAGAAGTTCTCAATAAATGGAGCAGGGTGTATAACTAGTAGGGGAGCCGATACCACCCCAGTCAGAAACATGCCCTTCTCGCCCGGCAGCCCGTCCCTGAGGCGGGGCCCCGGCCGCCACCACGGAGTGAGACCGGCCGCGTTTGATAGCTACGACGCGATCGAGTCGCTTCTTGCCGACGCCGTGGTTGGCAACTTCAAGTACGTCAGCGTCATGATGACGTACAGAACGGTGTCGCGACGCATGCGCGATGCGATCGACAGTGCCGTCGATCAATGGTGCGCCTCGTTCGTGGTGCTTCAACGTCAGCGCGTTGGCTACTTCATAGACAAGCGGGATTCCATGATGGAGGTCGACGAGGAGTACTACAAGGTGGTGGTCAGCATGGAGAAGCTGGTCAAGCGCGCGTTCGGAAGCTGCAGCGGTGTGTTGCGCAGCGTCGTTCACCTGAGCAAGGTGGATCGCGCCACCTACTACGGAGCGGTCACGAAGCGCTGTGTGCTGTGCGGGAACAAGATGTCATCGTCTTCCAACGTCGAGGACGCCGAGAACATGCGCCACACGCCTGGCTACGTCTTCGCGCACCCCCTCTGCCAGAGGAAACACCTCGTCGTGATCACGGCCGGTCAAACTCCAATCCCCAAGGGGGCCGAACCGAGGGACTTACACAAGGAGCTCCACGCAGTCTCGCGGTTCCTGAAGGAGAGCGGGTCGTCTCGGGTCACGGTCTGTCGGGAGACCGTCGTGGAGAAGATGTCCAAGTGGTACAAGTGCAACGTGATCCCAAGGAGAAACACCACGCCCCTGATGGTGTGGCTCAAGCCACACAGTCGCGTCAACCCCGAGGACACGCTGTACGGCGCGTTCGGGGTCACACAGGACATGGTCGAGACGGCGGTGGAGCGCACGGCGGTTCACTGGCGTGCCATGCGCGAACAGTCGGACGCCAGGCGGATCAGCGTGGCCAAGAAAACGGCGGAGCTCACCGAGGCGTACGAGGCCGAGCTCCGGGTTTGGATGGGCAAGGGAAAGACGCGGTGGAGGAGCATCGAGGACCTGGAGGGGGTGCACGAGTCCATCATACCCAGCTCACACATCGACCGCCTCATCGACCCGATCATGAAGAAGTGTGGTACCGTGAGCGTTTCCGCGATCTGCAACTCTCTGCACATCCTCAGCAAGACCATCGACTACATGGAGAATGGCATCGACGCCGCGACTATGGACTGGCTCGTACGGTGCATGACGATTGCCTCGATCTTTGGCGGACTCGGATACGACATGCAGTACGTCGAGCGCTCCATGCTGTCGGTGGCCATCAACAACGAGGCCAGGGGACATGCGATGGCACTGTCCGCCATACAGAACATGACACCCGAGTCGATAGAGGGAGTGAAGATGCGCTCCGCACTTGCCTACCACGGGCTGGAGGCCAACTACCACTTCTCCGTCAGCATGCGAATCACCGACTCGCTTCTCGTCACCTCGGCCTTCACCATGACACACGGAGACGTGTGCAAGCTCAAGTACATGACCTTGTCCGAGATGGACGACGAGCTGGCGGCGAGAATGCCGCCGCTTCCGTCGAGCGAAGCGGAAACGGAATCGTTTCTCTTGGCCGTAGTCAGGCTTTGCTTCTCGCCCAACGCGGGCATGGCGCGCTCTCTCGCACTCGAGCGTGTCATAGGACTCTCCATGTTCAAGGAGATCATGATTAGCCTTGTGTCCGAGGGAGACGGGCGGTCGGACGCCGAGTCGGACTCTGTATAGTCTTGCTACGGACACAAGGTTGTTTTTTATCCCATTTTTATTCCCTTGATAACACACACACTAGACCACCACTAAACCGTATGAGAGAGAGAGGGTGCCACATCGTAAGGACTGC
>Ga0209603_1000721_pt1 | contig 38538 bp, 30 predicted proteins | sample COGITO_mtgs_1206_FD_184812 | JGI IMG/M metagenome (GOLD analysis project Ga0209603, IMG submission 184812) | Pelagic marine microbial communities from North Sea - COGITO_mtgs_120607 (SPAdes) (version 2) | ecosystem: Environmental > Aquatic > Marine > Epipelagic ... | reverse complement strand
GGTGGTGGTGGGGGCGAGGGCGGCGGTGGCGAGGGCAAGGGCGGTGGCGGCGACGGCGGTGGAGGCGACGGAGGCGGAGGCGACGGTGGTGGTGGTGAGGGTGAGGGCGGCGGTGGCGAGGGCGGTGCCGAAGGCGTTGCGGGTGGAGACGGCGAGGGCGGCGGTGGCGAGGGCGGTGGTGGAGAGGGCGAGGGCGGCGGCGGCGACGGGCTCGGTGGCGGTGGAGACGGTGAGGGCGGCGGCGGCGAGGGCGGCGGCGGGCTGGGCGGCGGTGGCGACGGCGAGGGTGGCGGTGGCGACGGCGAGATGGGCGGTGGCGGCGGCGAGGGCGGCGGTGGCGCTCCGGGCCCAAGCGCAACGGCCACAAAGTCGTTGTCGCCGACCGAGCACAGGTAGTCGCCGCCGGTGTCGACCTTGAGCTGACTGATGGCGTTTTGGATGGCCGTGCGCAGCGCGAGACTCTGTGCCTCCGAGAGGGTGGGAAGCACGATGACGACGCGGTACGTGACGAGCGACGTCTGCGCGTCGTCGTTGCAGTCGGCGTTGGTCGTGCAGTGGCCGCCGCAGGTGTAGTCGTACGGATCCAGCCGCCGGCCGACGTCGGCCAGTGCTCGTCGTCGGTTGGTGATGGCCTGCAGCTCGACGGTGGCGCCGGGGACCGCCGCCGCCACCGCCGTCGCGAGCGTGCCGAGCATGGTGACCGAGGCGACCTCGTCGCTGGAAGCGAGCGCGGTGGAGAGCAGGGCGACCTCCACGTCGACGTTGAACGCTTGCGAGGTTCCCGGCGGCGTGTGGGGCGGCCAGGGAGGTGGGCTGGGGGATTCCAAATTGGCGATCCGATGGGCCTCGGCCCCCTGCTCCTCGATGACCGAAGTCAGGCTGTTGACGCCGACGATGACCCCAATAATCATAAAGCAGCAGCAGGCTGGGATGCCATAGTTCAACAGGCGACCGCGTTCTCGTTGCATGGTCTGCGCATCCCCGCCACTGAGGGCGTCGGCAAACAGGCCGCCCGTGGCCTGCTCCTCCCATTGCAGTGGCTCAAACTCGTGGCGCGACTCGGAGTCTGCGCTGGGAAGCGTGCGCGCCCGCGGGCGCATCACGAGTGGCGGCAACGCGACGGGCATGGTGCGCGCGCGGGCGTGGCCACCACGTACGGGCACAGCGAGAGCCGGCCGAGGTTGGGCAGCAGCACGATGTTCTTCACTTGCAAGCGGCTGCGCGCGAGCATATCTAAACGCGTTTAAAAAAAACTACACTTGCTACTAATCATTACAATCGGGATAGTCTGGTTCTTGAAGTCCCGACAACGCAATGTGGGTCAGCTTGATGTAGCAGGCGTAGACGTCGCTCGTCGTGTGTCCCACCTTGACGGTGCCGTCGGCGTTGGTCCAAATCTCGCACCGCCTGCTGGGCCCCGTTTCGTAGGCAATGCATTCGTCGTCGTGGTAGCAGAGGGTTTCGCAGTCCTCGGGGTCTTTGCCGCCACCGCCTATGTCAGGGTCCTTGTAAAGGGTGAAGTGGTCGGTTGGCGAGCCACCAGAATTGCCGCTGCCGCAACTACCATCGCCGGCATTGTACGGGTCGCAGCTGTCCGTGCGGCACGCAAAGCCCCCCTCCGTGCGCGACGCGGACGTGCAGACCTCGTTGAACCTTGGGACGGGCGCCGACGGCGGCGGTGGCGACAGCGGTGGTGGCGAGGGCGGCGGCGGCAGCGACGGCGGCGGCGAGGGCCACTCCGGCGCGCACGCCTTCCAGTTAAGATCGGTCGCGAGTGCCGCGGAAGGCACGGCCGTCGTGTTGGAATTCCACCACACCCAGTAGGCAGCGGCGGGCAGGGCGTTTCTGAAAAAGTTGCAGCCCGGAGACTGGGGGTTGGAAATCGGGTCCAGCCAGTAGAAACTCCACGGCGTGTTTGGTGCAACCGCGGCGTCCAGGTAGTTGTAGAACTGCTCACACTCGGTCTCATTTTCGACCGGCCGCTCGGGGCTGGCGCACGTCTCCGTGGCGTGCACGATGCTGAAATTCGAGTATCCGTCGAGGTACGGGAGCGTTTGCTTCCACGGCGCCGCGGGCGACGGTGGCGGCGGAGAGGGCGACGGCGGTGGGGGTGACGGCGACGGCGGTGGTGGCGAGGGCGGCGGAGGCGAGGGCGGCGGTTGCGCGGGCGGCGAGCTGGGAGGCGCGGGCGCCACGACGCAGTTGGGCACGACCGGGTTGCCGTTGGGTTCAAAGGCGGGCCACGTGTTGCTGGCTTCGTCCAGCGCCAACAGGACGTTGCCGGCGTTGGTCGAGTAGTAGGTCACGCACGGGAAGGTGATGGTGTTGCTCTTCACCGTCAGGTAGTATGGCGGTCCCGAGGAGGGTGTCGTGCCAATCGTGGCGTCGCAACTGGAGGCGTAGTCGGAAGGGCAGGCGCTGCTGGGGTATTCGGGCGCCTGATCGTCAGGTAACTGGACTCGCGGCCAGTTGGGGTAGTTGAGAAAGGGATTGGTCTGGCACATCGTGGGGCCGGTATTGCTGCCCGAGTTGTAGGTGTAGAGCATCTTGTAGGCCGGCGAAGCATCGTAGTTGTCGTAGAAGAGCACGTACCGATGCGCACACAGGTACGCGGTGCCGGTGTGCGCGAGCAGCTCGGCCTCGAGGTCCTTGACCACGATCTCGGCAGGGGGTGGTGGGGGCGAGGGAGACGGCGGCGGTGGCGAGGGCGATGGCGGAGGTGGCAAAGGTGGCGGTGGACTGGGCGGCGGTGGCGACGGCGAGGGGGGTGGCGGCGAGGGCGGCGGTGGAGTGGGCGCGAGACCAGGTGGGTGGGGCGACGGCTGCGAGGGCGGCGGACTGGGCGGCGGTGGCGACGGTGGCGGCGGCGTTGGTGGCGGCGAGGACGGCGGCGTCGTGGGCGGTGGCGAGGGGGGTGGCGGCGAGGGCGGCGGCGGGCTGGGCGGCGGCGGCGTGGGCGGTGGCGAGGGGGGTGGCGGCGAGGGCGGCGGCGGGCTGGGCGGCGGACTGGGCGGTGGTGACGGCGGCGGCGGAGAGGGAAGCGGAGACGGTGGAGTCGACGGCGGCGGTGACGGCGGCGGCGGAGACGGTGGAGGCGACGGCGGCGGTGGGCTGGGCGGCGGAGGCGCAACAACCGACGTGAGCACGACGCCGCCGTCGCCCATTGCGCAGAGATCGTGAAAGGCGCCCTCTTGAAGACCCAGTGCGATCCAGAAGGGGGCTGGGTTGTCTCCCAAAAGAGCACGCAATTGCGCGACCGTGGCCCCGTCGAGAATGTTGACCCCGACAATCAATACGCGGTAGCTGATGAGAAGTCTTGTGCTGCCATCGTTGCATGGACCGTTTTGTCCACCGACTACACCTGCGTACACGTTTTCGACATCGAGGAGGCGTCGACGAAGGCGGCGCGAAGTGGTCGGCTCGTAGGTGACAATGGCATCGGGCACCACTTGCTGCACGCTCTCTGTTAGTTGGTCGAGGATCGTGCCCTCTGGCATGCCGGCATCAATGATGCTGTCGGATGGGGCCACCTCGAGCTGCACCTCCATCTCTTGCGCCGGAATCATTCCGGGTGGTGCGGGTGGGATTGCAGGGGGCAATGGTGACGATGGCGGCGACGGCAGCGCGGGTGGCGGCGGCGGCGAGCTCGGTGGCGGTGTCGAGGGCGGCGCGCTCGGCTCGTAGAAGCGGCACCGTGAAGAGAATCCGCTGAACAGATTGCCCACGAATTGGCATTGCAGCGGCGCGCCGGTGGCACAGTCTTGGAAGCAGGGGGAGCCCTGAGAGAAAAAAAAACATGCGGCATCATAGTCGATGCACGGTGGTGGAGCCATGGGCGGCAGCGAGGGTGGCGGCGCCGCGGGTGGTACGGAAGGCAGGGGTGGCACGGGTGCCGTGTTGGGTGGGTAGGGTGGAGGCGAAGGCGAGGGTGGCGGCGGCAAGGGCGGCGGCGGAGAGGGCGACGGTGGCGGTGGTGGCGGTGGTGGGGACGGCGGCGGTGGAGTGGGCGCGAGACCAGGTGGGTAGGGCGGCGGCGAGGGCGGCGGCGGAGTCGGTGGTGGGATGGGAGGCGGCGAAGGCGGCGGCGCGGGCGGCGGCGAGGGCGGCGGAGAGGGAGGCGGCGGCGAGGGCGGCGGCGGCAGGGGTGCCGCATTGGGTGGGTGCGGAAGGGGAGGCGGTGGCGAAGGCGAGTGGTAGCGGCACACGCACGCCCACTGTTGCTCGCCGTGCGGAACATTCGCCTCGTTGCTAGGATCAGTGAGGTCCCATTGCGAGAGGAAGCATCCCGTGTACCCAGCGGCCGCGTCCACGTGCAACGTGTGGCCTTCATCGTCCACCAAGGTGCTGCACGCGTCGGCGGCACCCATGGCGCTGTCGGCATCGATGCAATCGTATGAGCACGTGAGCAGGTTGCGGCCACCGCAGTCCGCACAGTCCGTGCCAAGGGGACAGGCGGCGTAGTCGGAGCCCTCGCCACCGTCGTCGCAGTGACCGTCCTGTCCATAGTTTACGAGTCGTGCTTCACCGCCCACGTAGGCCCTCACACTGCAGCGATCGAAACAGGCGTAGCCCATGGGCGAGTAGGGTGGAATGCTCGGTGGCGGACTGGGCGGCGGCGGCGGAGGCGAGGGAGGCAGGTGTGGTGGTGGCGTGGGCGGCGGTGAGGGCGGCGGCGGCGAGGGCGGCGGTGGAGGAGCCGGTGGATCGGCGTAGCGGCACACGCACGCCTCGGTGGAAACGGTGGGGACCATCGGCGGACTGGGCGGTGGGAGTGAGGGTGGCGGTGCATCGGGCAAGGGTGGCGAAGGCGGCGGCGGTGAGTCTGGTGCTGGTGGCGAGGGCGGCGGCGGCGAGGGACGCGGCGGCGGCGGCGACGGCGGCGGCGGAGAAGGTGGCGGCGAGGGCGGCGGCGAGGGCGGCGGAGAAGGTGGCGGCGGCGAGGGCGGTGGCGGCGGTGGTGCGGAGGGTTCGTCGTGAGGCAATGCGGGAGTAGGAGGTGGCGGCACCGATGGCGGCCGTTCGGGCAGAGGGGGCGGCGGCGAAAAGTTGGTGCACGTGACTTGTGTGAGCTCGCCGTTGGCGTCAAAGGCGGGCCAAGCTTGTCTGATGACATGGTACGCGTCGATGGCGGTGTCGGCGCCCAAGTAGTAGTACGCCATGCAGGTGGAACCAGACAAGCCAAAGACGCGCAAAAAGTAGGGAGCCGATACAAACAATGACAGACGACCAAAGCTGGCAAAGATACCATCGCCACTGGAAGGAAAATTGTTGTCTGGCAACTCAACGATGGGCCACACGTAACCGCCCGTGTACCCGGTCGCATCGTTTGTAACGCACTGTCCCGTGCTGGTATCCACCTTTGCGTACAGCAGCCCGTATGGCACGTTGCCCAGCGGGTCTTCGAGATACAGCGCGTATCGCGGCGTGCACGTGTCAAACCCCAACTCGACTTGCAAGTCTTTGAGCAGCACCGTGCCTCCAGGCGGCGAGGGCGGCGGCGGCGACGGTGGCGGCGAAAAGGCACCGCCCTCGCACACGCAGTCGTACGAACCACCGCCTGGGCCATCGCACTCGTCGCGATTTCCATTGCTGGGCGGCAAGAATTGAAAGTGTGGCCCGTGGTTGAACCACGGGTGTCCCATTCCAAAATATGCGAGTGTTGCTGCCGACGCAAGGGCGCAGATGCCAACCTCCGAGGGGGGCGGCGGTGGCCCCGTTGCGTCGGGTATGAAAAAGGTGGTCTGAAGCGAAAACTCGGCGCCGTAGTGCGTGGCCGCATTGTCCGCCATGGACTGCGTCGTGGCCAAGACCAGGTCGCCAAAGTCGTTGAGGCTCGAGTAGGCGTACGCCTTGCAGTGCTCAAAGCGGACCTGCGCGCTCACGGCATCGGGTCCGCTGCACGCAGCCTGGCCGTGCGTGTAGAGCCGCGTAATGGGGCACACGCACGCCGTGTCGTCAAACGACGTGCCAAGACAGGTATTGTCCACAAAGTTGCCAGTGAGGGAGGCATTCGCGACCACATCGTACCACGTGTACGTGTACGCTGAGACCGTGCCAGAACGCACACAGACTCCCACATCGGCATCTTCGTCGCCTCCAGGAGCCGGATGGGATCCACTCTCATCGAATGTGCCGACAAGTACCCTCCACTCTGGTGAAGTGGCAGCTGGTGCTTTTTCGGCATACTCTCGACAATGCCTTCGTGCCACTTTACTAGCACGTGCCTCGCGTGCGTTGCACGCGAGGTAGTCGCCGCTGTAGCCATTGTCCGTCCTGTAGCTGTCCTGATGGAATGCATTGGGCGCACCGGGCGTGGTGACGTAGTTTGGAAACAGGTGCTCGGATCGGATGTGGTTGAGTCGTCGTCCGGCGCGCCACCAGGGCGGCAGCGGCGGCGTGCCGGGCGGCTCGGGCGAGGGGTGCATGGGCGGCGACGGCGCCATGGGCGGCGGCGGCGTCGAGGGCGGCGCCGAGGGCGGCACGGGCGGGATGGGCGGCGCTGGCGGGCTGGGCGGCACGTGGCGCGTGGCGTGCACGACGCACGTTTCCGCGTGCGGCGCCTCGCGACCCTCCTCGGTCCACCATCCCTCGGTGTGGCACCACTCCTCGGCGCGCTCGCGGTGGCCGTCGCCGTAAAACGTCTCGCACGTCCACGCGCACGGCCGCACCGGCGGCGGGCTGGGCGGCGGCGGCGAGGGCGGCGGCGGCGCGTTGGGCGGCGAGGCCGGGTGCGGCGGTGGCGACGGCGGCGGCGGGCTGGGCGGCGGGCTGGGCGGCAGCCTCGGCGGCGGCGGCAAGAGAGGCGGCCCGCCCGCGCACGCGTAGCAGGTGAAGCCATAGTCGGCCGTGCTGTTGCCGGGGCAGGCCGCCGCGGCGCACGAGGTGCCGGCGCAGCACAGCAGGCTCGCATTGGGCGTTCCAACGATGGTCGCGCCGCACGCGTCGTCGAGGCCCAGGCACGTGGGCGGAGGCGGCGGCGGCGCGCTGGGCGGGCGGCATGGCGGCACGGGCGGAAGCTTCGGAGACGGTGCCTCGGGTGGTGACGCGGGTTGCGGTGGCACACTCGGCAAAGGCGGCGGCGGCGAGGGTGAGGGGGGAGTCGAGGGCGGAAAAGGCGGGGGAAAGGGAAAGCCGTGCATCGTGACACTGGTGAGCGGCCCGTGAAAGGTGAGGGTCTCGGTGACACGATCTGTGTCCGGGTCGGGCGGTTGCATCGAGACGAGGATGATGACCGGAATCAGGAGCGTTGCGAGCAGGAGGAGGCAGCAGTGGCACACGCGATTTCCATCTCCGGGTGCCGCACTTCGTCTTCGGGAACGCTCTATCAGGGGCGCATCCTCCGATGCTACCACAGTCACGGCTCTGGCACAAGTCTGGGCGGGCTGTGCGGTGGCTTGTTGTTGTCGCTCCCTCAGCCACTGCGCAAAGGGAACCTCGGCGGTCGCCTTCATCGGCGACGAGCGACGCGTACCGCAAGGACGCCGCGCTAGGGCTCTTGCTATAGTGGGGCACCTTGGTGCTACTAATAAAGTGGCGCGTCGCACGCGCGTGCAGCGCCGCATGGGGCACGTCAACGCAACGCCGAGCACCTTTTTCCCAAAAGTCCAAGCGCACGACGATTCCAACGAATTGGCAAACCAAGCACTTTCCGTCTTTCTGGGGATTTCCTTCTTGGTAATAGTGTGCGTGCTGCTCTCCTACACTGTGATTTCCAGCACGTTGCACGAGTTTGACGATTGGAGCCGTCGTAAACACCTTGCAGATGTGGAATTGGCAGACGTTGCAGAGTTTCCTCCACTCGACTTGGAAGGGGAACCGGGAGACGACAAACTGCACATTTAAAAATTCGCGTGCGGGATTTACGCGGGGTGGGGGCATGGCACATCCCACAACGCACACACCTGTCGGTACCACCACTCCCGTGCGGAGGCGCTCACAATGTACGACAAGAGGGGTGGTGGTGGCGCGGGTGGTGGTGGCGGCGGGGATGCCGCGAGCACCGCGTTTGCAAACGCATTGGCCACGCAGACGACGCACGCAATGCTAAAGACAATCACAATCATCACAGACACAAAGCCGAGTGCGTTGGCGCGTGCCAATTCGCCGGTCACGGCCAATTCGGCGCTCTGCTTGCCCATCGAGTGCGCGGTCGCTCGCCGCTAGCCCGCGCCGCGATTCGCCCGTTGCCAGAGCGGGCACGCGCCATGTGAATGCGCTGGCCATTTGCGTGGGGCCAGCGGCTAGCGACAACGGCAACCGCGTGCAGAATGTCGGTGGTGCGCACGGTGGACGACGAGCAGCAGCAGCAGCAGCAGCAGCAGCAAGGCCGCGCGCATGCGGCGCCGGCACTCACGACGCGACAACGACTGGCGCTGGTCATCAATGGCACGGTGACCGCAAAGGACGTGATGTCTGCCGACGATCAGGACCTTGACTATGCATTCTTCGTCAAACACAAGGTGGCATCCGCAACGTTGACATCGGTCGGCATCGGTCCCACGCAGCTCAAGCAGCGTGGCGCTGCGCAGCCCGCGCAGCTGCGCACGCTCGGCTTTGAGACGCTCGACCTGTGCGACGCCGCGTTTTGTTCCGATGCCGTGGCCGCCTTTGGTGCCGACGAGATTGTGGCCGAGTTTTTGGCAACGCCCAGCGATGCCCTCTTGCTTGCGGGCACCTCGGCCATTGAGCAGCTGGGGCTCGACGTTGGCACGTTGCTATGCGTCTGCGATACCGACTTTGCGCTCGCCTACCAGGTGCTCGTGCAAACCAAACCGCGTGGCCAGTGCCTCGTCGGCGTGGCACCGCTCACGCTGATCGAGTCGGGTCTGCGCAAATCGCAACTCGTGGCGCTCGGGTACTCGCGGGAGAGCGTGGCGCGCCAAACGCGAGCGTCGGCGGAGGAGTTGGCCGAGCTCGGGTTTTGAGCATGGGTGTGTGTGTGTTTGTATGTGTGTGAATGTGCTTGGGTTGTGCGTCTCTTGGTTGATTCAAGCGTGATTCCACTTGATTGCGAGATGCTTGGGTTTTACGTCTGTGTTGACGTGCGCGCGCGCACCGCCGGCTCCACCCGTCTTGGAAGGTCGTAAAATCTAAGCAGTTTTGTTGGGTGGCTGATTATTCCGCAATCAGAGGGGGTGACCCCCTCTGGGAGTGCTCGGACCAGGCGGCCTGACCAAAACCCAAGCACAAAGCTGTGGTCACATGGTTGTGGTCACACCCGCGCGACGTAAAACCCAAGCACTTTCTAAAGTGTATCTACTTTGGCTTCTGAAAGTGAGGTCTTCCTTCTACTTTTGGCGGCCCCTCAAAAGGCGGGCACTTCGGTTTAGAAAATATTTTTCTAAAAGTGGGGGGATGTTAGAAGCCGGGACGGCACTTTTAGAAATCTTCGCTGGACAGTCCTCCCCGCGAAGCCTTCGCAGACAAACCAATCGCCTGCGAAGGCTTCGCCTTGACTTTTGGGAGGCGTAAAACTCGAGCACTTACAATACAGCTAGTTGAGGTCCGCGTCGCGCACGCCCGTGGCGGCGGCGCCAAACTCGTACGGCAGCGAGGGTGCGAGCGTAGCGCGCTCGGCCGCATTCGGCACGTCGAGCAGCGTGCAGCAGCCGGCGGCCGACAGCTGGAAGACGTGCGTGCGGTCGTGCTCGTAGGCGAGGGCGCAACACTGCTCAAAGGTGAGCCCGCACGGTTCCTGGTAGACGAGCAGCAGGCCGCCGGTGAGCGTGGACGCGTCGAGGCGCAGATTTTCGTACTTGGTGCACACGTGCGCCGCGGGCGGCGACGGCGCGTCGGGCGGCGCCGCCGGCATTGGCGGCGGCGGCGGCGTCGAGGGCGAGGGCGGCGGCGACGGCGGCAACTCGCGCAGCGTGCGCCAGACCACCTTTAGATTATCGATCCATACCATGCGATAGGAGCCGCGCAGCGTGATCCTCACGTAGCGCACGCTGCGCATGAGCGCGTACGTCTCAAGCTCGGCGCTCGCGCCGAGGCAGACGTACTGGAAGTGATCCAGCCCCGCGGCCCAGTGGTCGACGATTTGCTCAAAAAATTGCTTACACTGTTGAGGTAGCGGGTTGTGATTTTCGTCGTAGACGGTGACGGTGTAGGCGGTGTCCTTGTCCTCGTCGCTCTGCGCGCTCTTCCAAAAGAGCTCTCCGGGCTGCTCGTCTTGTGGGAGGGAAAGCTCCAAACCCCAAAAGTAGTAGTCGCGCAGCGGCTGGTTGGGGTCCTCGGTGAGCTGTGAGAAGGCGTCGCGCATGTCGACCTCGAGCCAGGGCGCCTCGGTGTTTTCTTGGGCGGTGCCGCAGTGCCGATCAAAGCCGTCGAGGCAGCGCTCGGGCACGTCGCCCGTGCGGCAGGGCAGCACGGCGCCGTTGGCGACCATGCGCTCCGAGCAGGCGGCCCACTGGTCGGGGGGCAGGTTGTCGGTGGTGATGGACGTCTTGACCGTGTCGCGCGTGGCGTTGGCCATGTTGGTGAGCGCCATGTTCGCGCCGACAGCCTGAGAAGCCGTCGCCGGATCGCGCTCGTATCCGGCGATGAAAAACGTCGAGAGCTTGACGCGCTCGGGCTGGTAGTATACAATGTGGTCCGATTCATTCTTGGGCAGCGACGGTCGTGGTGGTGACGGCGGCGGCGGTGGCGGCGGCTGGATGTTGTAGGGCACGAGCGGAGCGGGGCTCGGCGGCGAGAAGCCGTCTCCCAGCACAAAGCGCTGAAACATTTGCGCCGCGAGCGCCGTGCACCGCGCCTCTGCGCTTTGGAGATACACGCTCTCGCAGAACTGACGCTCCATGCTAAACGCTAGCGACTTGGCCTCGCCGGTCGAGATGGCCACAGGTAGCGAGGGCGGCGGTGGAGGACTGGGCGGCGAGGGTGGGGGCGGTGGCTCGGGCGAGGGTGGCGGTGGCGGCGGACTCGAGGGAGGCGACAATCTGTCGAGGTACTCATTTGCAAGTCCGATCGATTTGATATCGTCGAGCTCTAGTGGTGATGCCGAGCACGTGTACTGGGTGTAGGACGTGTATGGCTTGTAGGGGTTGGCCGCCGCCTCGCAGCTGCGCAGGTAGACCATGACGTCGGAATCGGCCGAAAGCTTGCGGCGCAGAAACGTCGAGCAGCGCTTTGAAAGCAGCGCTTGCTTGCCCGTATGGTGGGCCGTGCTTGGAGTTTCGGGCCGGTCGCCATGGATCATTGTGGTGTAAAAGCCTGGACGAATTCTTTGTCTGATGAGTGCCAATTTTATCGCAGCTTCGGTGCGCGTGAGTCCCCAGGTCAGTCCCCCGTCGTCTCCCCCAATCACGTCTTCGGGACCACCCATCTTGAGCATCTCGTCGAGATTGAAGGTGCCGTCTGTAGAAATGTAGGTGAGTCGGCGCTGTCCGGGCGCATCGGCGAGGCTTCTTCGAACTCGCGCCGCGGCAAAGTACTTGTTGGTGTCCAAACCCGAACCGTCGATAACGGAGGAACCTTGCAGCGCGTCGATGAGAGCGTTGCCAGATGAGCTTGTAATCATAGAATTTGCACTGGATAAAGCCAGCTTTGCGGGGAGGCTGCCAAATTTACCGAACCGCTTGGTTAGACCTCCGCCAAATCTCATCGACAGCGCAAACGTACCAAGACCTAGTAGAGCCATGCCAAGGTTGCCATCGTTGGCCTTTTGCATCTCCTTTTTGAACTCCTCGGCCACGGCCACGTCAAGGTCGTAGTTTTCGTTTTGATTCATGTCGTTGGCGTGGCTGTTGCAGACCTGTTTCGAGTTGGCGTCGCATGCACGGTCGGGGAAGATGGGCAGATGCAGCAATCGGTGCCAGCCCGGATTGACGCTGCCGTCGTCCGAACTTGTAACGTAGACCCACTGCCAGAGCGACGACTCCTCGAAATTCGGCGACCGAATTTTATCGCACCCGTTGGCGTCGACGCCCAGGCCGCAGCCCTTGTGGTAGCGCGTCTTGGTGTCCACGGGCCCGAGGTCCGAGTTGGGCACGTACATGTTGTAGCTCTTCTTTCTGCGATTCGACGCGTCGGTGATCTTGTCGCGCGCGGTGACGTAGGGCGGGTCGCCGAGGGCATCCTCGAGACCATACTTGTACGTGGGGTTGCAGATGCGATCGCGGAAGAGCGCCAGCGCGCTGCGCTGCGGCTTGGCGTCGAGATCGTTTCTAAAGTGTTTGCAGTGTTGGAAGCCTGTGCACAACTCGGCGTGGTGGTTGGTGTAATCTTCGGGGAATGCCTCCTTGGTCAGGCCAGAGTTGACCGTGTCGCGCAACTGGCGCAGCGAACCAAAGGCTCGCAGCGGTCCGTAGTCGGTCAAGGGCACTTCGTTCTGAAGGGCATCTTTGATTCCGTAGACCTCCCGGTCGCGTGACCAAGTGGCTGTTGGAAGCGCACTGCGCTCTAGGTTTGGTGCCACACAGTTTCCGTGCCAGAAGTCGAAAACGTTGGCATGGACGTAAAGCCCCGTCTCTTTAAAGAGCGACTCGCTGTATAGTGCCGCGGCCATAATCAACCAATTGCGGTCCCAGGCCGCTGTGTAGTCCTCGGGACGCTCCGAGCCCTCTGCGGCCTGCGTGCCCGCGGCGGCGCGATCCGGAATGGACATGAAGTTCTTGAACGCTTTGCACGAAAAGCGAAACATGCCCGTGAAGCGCGCTTGCACCTGCGCGCAGACACACACGAGCTCGCGCGAGTGTGTAATTATTACTCGGTTTGAGCGCTAAAGGCTTGCCATTCTTGCCGAAAGTGAATCTTGATCCCTGAAGTATGCCGTGGCCAGGAAAGCGGTGGACATGGTGTAGCGCGAGACATGGTACAAGGGTCCGTATCCAACGCCCTCGGGGCTGTCCTCGCGGCCAACGTTGGAACCGTAGGTCTGCGAGGCCACGTACCTGCGCACCACACACAAATGTGTCCTTGCGGGATGTGCAAACGCGTTTGTGTCAGCGCTAACAGTTCAAACAGGTGGTTCGCTCACGTGAGCGAGGGCCAGAACTCGAGCAACTTTTCGCGCAGCTCCTCCATGCCGTCGGGGTCGGACGCCACGAGGTCGTGAAAGTCTCCAAAGCCGCTGGGCGGCGGCGGAGGCGGCGAGGCGGTGTAGATCCAGCGCACGTCGGGTAGCTTCCAATCTGCCTGCTTCAAGTAGGTTTCAAGTTCGTCGTCATCCTTGGTGCCAGGGCAAAATTGCTCAATATTGTTGAACACGCACGACAGAATGATCTCTTCAAGAGTCATCGCGTCCTGAATCGAGCCGTCTCGACATATATCCGCCGCCGCCTTGTTGAACCCCGTAGTCGATGCACCCGCGGTGCCCGCATCTTTGAATGCCTGCAGCATGGCGGGCGGGATGCTTTCGTAAGTGTCGCCCACAATTTCCCTGAACTGCTCCTCGAGCTCGCTCGCCGTAGGCGAATGAAAGAGTGCCTCGTAACGGTCCTTTGCGTTGTCTTTGGCCATACAAATCGCGCGCTGCCGTTCGTAATAGCAACGTTTGTGTGCCTGGGGGTCTGTGGTCGAGCACCCAAACAAAGCCTCGAGCGCCTTCGGGTCAGAGGGACATTCCTTTCCCGAATACGGAATACAGATGTCATTCACCTTGATGCCCAGCTTGCCGGCGATGCTACGCACAAAGGTCATGACGTATTCGTTGATGATGCCTTCGCCCGTTTCTATCATGAAGGGGATTAGTTGTTGTTCCATGATGTAGAACATTCCCATCTGGCACCGTTCGTTCCCAACGTTGGTGTCCAACGTGTCCACCCATGCGGGTTTCACCATCATGAAGACTTGGCACATGCATGCTGACGGGCTGATGCAGATGGCCGCGAGTCGCAGCGCCGTGGTGAGGTCGTCCAAGACCGCGTCGCGCACCTCTAGCACCCAGTTGATGATGTTACTCGGAACCACGGGGTCGCATAGCGTGCACGCCGCCGGCTCGGTCAGCCCGCCGTCGCGCGAGTGCGTGCGGAAAAAGTCGCACTTGCGCTCGCAGTCCAAGGGGTTCCAGCACGTGACCGCCGGCCGCTCGACGCCGTTGACCTGCGCCGCGTGCACGAGCGTGCGCGGGTAGAAGAGCGAGATCTCCGAGATGCCCACGTCGGTGAAAAAGTCGCTGTCGCCGTGCTCGATGAGGATGCCACAAAACATCTTTTTGTACACGGGATTAAAGCGCACCAAGGCACCTGCAATGGTCATGCTGACCGAAGCGCCCACCGGATCGAGGCAGCCCGTATTGGCATAGTCCATGTGCACGTCGGTGCACACGCCCACCGAACCGTCCTTGGGGTCCATGATGTCGTCTCCCGGCTCATCAACAAAGTAAAAGTTCGGGTCCTGGTTACTCGAGCGCCAGACGCGCCGGTGCGGCTTGCCGGCGGCCTTTTGCGCGGCCTCCTCCTTGACCAAGTTTTCATAGGCGTCCCGGCCCTCGCCGGCGTAGCTGTAAAACTCGGGATTGTGCGTGCACACGTATGGATTTCCGCTGAGGGGGTGTTCTGCCACGGGGCACAAAGAGGCGGTGGTGGGTGCGTGTAGTGTGAGTGTGTTGTTCAATATGCAAGCGTCTCAAACCTCCGCAGCGAGAGTAGCAGTCGAGGTCGGTGTTGCAGCCCACCATGAAGCCCGGGCGCCGAATATAGACACCCTCGTCGTTAAGGACCGATTGAAAGCCACCTGTGGTAGATTCCACGTGACTCTTGCGACAAGAGACGCTGTTGCGTGCAATTCGTGGCCGGTCGATGCTGTTTTGCACGAGCGTGCGGTACTGCTCGACCCACGACTCGTCGGGCGTGCCGATGAGCCCACGCTGCCGATTGGCGCCCCACCGATTTTTGACATCGATGCCTTGGTCGGAGACGCTCATCGCCAAGTAGGTGCCCATGACGGGCAAGCCAACGGAGCAGCGCCACGAGCTCACGAGCTCGCGTGCGGCCTTGCTCGTGCACTCGGCGGCGCAGCTGTCGCACGTGAGCTCGCAGCGCTCGATGCGCGCCGTCAGGTTGGTGCGGCAGCTCTCAATGTCGGCGCCCGACTCGGGCGCGAGGCGCTCGCGCGCAAACTGGGACTCGCAGTAGCGTCGGTCGTCGCGCGCCATGTAACGCAAGTCGTACATGCCCGAGCGCTGCGTGCGCGTGGCATTGGGCGAGCAGATGGCGACACCGCCGCCCTCGGCCATGCAGTAGGGGCCCACCTCGAGCAGCTGCTTGCGCAGCTTGCGGTCGGCGGCCATGGGGTTGACTTCCGAGTCCCAATCTGCCAAGTGTGGATGCGTGGGCGTGTGCAAGGAGATGGCCACGATTGTTGGAGCGGTTTGAGGGGCCGAGCACACATCCGCAAAAGTCGCGTTCGCGCGCCGAGCGCGTGTCGTAGCCGCGGCACTTGACGCCGTGCAGCGCCATCCACGGATCCGGTGCCTGCGCGTGAAACGGGGTGTAAGGTGTCCATGGAAGGTGTGTATGTGTGTGTGCGGAACTAAGAAGTGGTTAAAACTGCGAGCGTGCCTCGTTGCTGCTCATCCCGCAGATGATCCCTGAGGGCCGGTCGGGCACGTAGCAGTCGTCGAGACTGGCCACGAGCGCGTCGCGGCGCGCCTCGAGGGCCACCAGATCGTCGGCGAGGCGCTGCGTCTGCACGGCATTGGAGACCTGCTCGGGCGGCGCGGGCGGCGCATTCTGCAGCACGGGCGGCGGCGGCGGCGGCGGGCTCGGCGACGGAGGCAGCACCGAGGTGACCAGCGAGCTGACCGGGTCGATGCTCACCATGGCGCGGCTCTGTTGCACGTGGTCCCAAAACGCAATGAGCTCCTGCTGCGTGGCGATGGCGGCGCGCGTCTCCACGAGCGCGTCGCGCACGTCCTGGCCCACGCGGTCGCGCTCGTAGTTTTCGAGCAGCACGCGCGAGTTGCCGCAGTTGGCGCCCACCGTCTTGACGTCGGGGGCGCTGCCGGTGGCCACCGTATAATTAATTTCCACCTCGAATGGGTCCGACATCTTGCGACCTGGTTAGAATAGAGATGTGAGCTGGGATTGGGGCCGGGTACCAATAATGAGCAGGGGTATTACCAGCGGCCACCATCTCGTCAAACATGATGCGCTCGCTCGCAGGCGTGAGCACCAGCACCAGACAGCGCGGCTCAAAGGGGAAGCCGTCGACGAGCTCGCCGGGAAGGATGGTGACGCCGCAGTCGCCGTTCATGTTGACCAGATTGAGTCCATCTTCCGGTATGGGATGAGCGCAGTCGGGCTTCTTTGGGTTCACTTGAAAGTTGACAGACGCGCGCGACACGTTTGATCCGTACGAGGACAGGCCATCATCAAACATCTCGGGGCAGCCGTACTTGGTCACGATGACCTGCTCAATGTAGGGCGCGTCCAAAAAGTTGCCGGCTCCCGAACGCAGCACGCGCGCCGATTCGGGAACCCACGCGGTGCCCTCGGGCCCGCGCACGTCGGCGAGCAGCGGGTCCAAGTCGAGGAAGCGCAGGCGAGAGTCCTTGGTGTCGGCAATCGGTGGCATGTACGGAATGGGTGGCGGAAACCCTGGGGGTGGCGGTGGCGAGGGCGGCGACGGCGGTGGCTTGGGTGGTGGCGGCCGCGGAGGCGGGCGCGGTGGCGGGGGCGGTGGAAGCGGTGGCGGAGACGGTGGTGGCGGCGAGGGCGGCGCGGGCGGCGTGCCGGGCGGCGACGGCGGCGAGCTGGGAGGTGACGGCCGGTTGGGCGGCTGCGGTGGTGAGGGCGGTGGCCGTGGCGAAGTCGGGGGGAGGCTAAATCCGGCATGAAGCGTGCAGAGCCCGACGGCGCGTAGAATCCTGCAATGCGCGCGCTCGCATGTGAGCGTGTGGTATAGTGTCTAATTGTTCAAGATTGCATTTGGCGCACGGAAACGGCGGCGAGGGCGGCGGAATGTCGGGCGCTGGGGTGGGCGGCGGCGCGGGCGGCTCCGAGGGCGAGGGCGGCGGCGCGGGCGGCGAGGGTGGTGGTCCGGGGCCAATCATCAGGTCGTAGTGCGGGCCACACTGGCAGTAGGTCGGAATTTGCTCGTTAGTGGGTGTTCCACGGACGTCGTCGTGCACCTCAAAGCTGTCGTACCCAAAGCGTCCGAGGCCGTGACACTGCTGCGCGCACGAACCGGACGAGGGCGCCGGAGCGTGAAAGAATAGGTCCATGCGTCCGTCATTGTCAAAATCGGCAATGAACACCTGCTGCACGTTGGCCATATCGGTGTGTGCCTCGGCGTTGCCCGGGAAGCGCGAGTAGGCATCGTCGTCGAGGCGGCGGCCCAAAACAACAGGCGCTGCAGCCGCCGATACGGGATCGATCACGTCGCCGGTGAGAGATTGTAAGCGGCGGCCACCCGTTTGCAGTCCAGGAGTTATGCCGGGTCCCGTTGCGACCGGCGGCGCGGGCGAGGGCGGTGGCCCTGGCGAAGGCGGTGGTGAAGGAATCTGGCCAGGCGGAAGCGGAAATTGCGAACATGGACAGATACGTCGCTGCCCGCCATAGTACGTTTCGCCGTAGCCCATCGTTAAGACGCCCTCGCAATCGATTAGATATTGCGCCGGATTCTGGTAAAGGCACTTGTTAGACCTCTCATTGAATAGCGGCACCAGACGCGAACTTTCGGGACCCATGTGAACGGTGCACGTGATTCCAAAGTCAACCTCGGAAAGAAGATCGTTCATGCATGCCTCAGACTGGGGAACCTGGGCGTCCTGGTTGCAATACCGGCGACCCACTGTGTAGCAATGGTCCGAGCATGATTGTTTCTCATCTGCAAGTGACCAGTAGTTTCTGGGACTGAGAGTCGTATGATGGCACGCGGGTGGCGGAGGCGAAGGAGGCGGTGGCGACGGCGGTGGCGGCGAGGGTGGCGGTGGCGGCGAGGGTGGCGGTGGCGGCGGTGGCGGCGGTGGAGGACTCGGTGGTCTGGGCGGTTGCGTTACCCCTACCAATTTCTGGTCGATCGTTTCCGGCACCGATTTGGAAAAGTCGCCCGTGCGCTGGGTTTGGAGTGTGCCGCGGTAAACGCGCACGTGATCGCGTCCCGATACGGTCACGACGTCAGCGTAGTCGTCGCCGTCTAGGAATGCGACCTTGATGTCGGCATTGTCCGTGGCATCGCCAAACGCAACCGATGGGTTCAGGTCAAAGTTGTCGAGCATGTTTGCAAACGCGCCATAGTCGGCCGAAGGGCACGCACGCCGCTGGAAGACGACGTTGCTGGCCCAAAGGTAGCCAGTGTCAATACCCAGCGCGGTCTCGATGAGCTTGCTGTCTCCCAAACTGTTGCCAAGGAATGGCAGCGCATACATGTAGCACCCCGGCTTCTGATTCGTTGGCACATCGGCGGACACAAAGGCGATGAACCAACAATCGATGGTGCGGTCGCAGAGCACGCGACACGCGCTGAGCGTGGTGTCGATTCTGAAATTGTTGCCATACCCAGGAACGGGCGTGACCAACGAGTCGGCGGCCCAGGGCAGGCGGTCTTGGTGAGCCACAGGAACAGCCATTTCGTAATAGGTAAACGGCTTGGAGCTTTCCAGTGTTTGCCAACACTCTTGCCCCGCCGCCGATACGGGATCGATCACGTCTTCGGTGAGAGATTGTAAGCGGCGGCGACCCGTTTGCAGTCCATCATTTACGTCTGTATCTACGGGCGGCGTGGGCGGCGGCGGCGTGGGGGGCGGCGGCGCGGGCGGTGGCGAGGGCGGCGGCGAGGGCGGCGGTAATGAGGGCAGCGGCGGGGACGAGGGCGGTGAGGGCGGCGGCGACGGTGGAGGCGGGGGTGGAGGACTCGGAGAAGTGGGCACGGCGTGGTAGTCCATGCGGATGTACCGGTTTTGCCTCACCCATTCCCAGTCGATTTGTAAGCGGTGGCATCGGTTTTGTGTGCCGCGATTGGCAAAGCAGATCATGTTGATGTTCGGCGCAATGCGCGCTGTTGCGACGGCCACTGACTCGTCATGGTGATCCTGCTGGTCCTGGACCACTCGCTCCTCAAACCCAGGTGTACCCAGGTAGGCAATCGAATTGGGCGACTCGGCTCCGGTTCCAATGGCCAGTGCCTGGTGCTGAAGGTCATTGCTCGGGTAGAAGCGCGCCGAACTGAGCGTGCGGTGTTTGGTGTTGGCAAGCGGCGCGAAGACAATGGAAAAGTCCATGTCCATGGCACCTTGGCCGGCACCCAATGGGTTTTCGGAGAGTCGACGCGAAGAGGAAGACGGGGGAGGTGGTGGCGGAAACGTGGCAACCTTGGGCGACACCCACACGTAATCGTCGGTATCTTCCGTGCCCACGAACACGGCGCGCTGTGCGCTCGAAGTGCAGCCCCAGTCAACGCCGCGACAATTGGTACCGTAGCCAAAGAGTGTGCCGATGAAGTTGACCGTTGTAATCTTGTGTCCCACAAGCAGCGTTTGCACACCCATGGAATGAAACCCCACGCCACCCGAGGCCACAAGTGCCTCATTGGACAGGTCGAAGACCGTCAAGAAAATTTCAAACGAGCCGTCATCGTACACCGCCACCACGTCGTCGTAGTCGTCGCCATTGACGTCGCCGGCATAGACTTGCTCAAAGTCCTTTGGTCCAACCATGACACCAGGATAGAAGGAGAAGTCAGCGCTCACGCTTCCGAGTATGTAAGCACTTGTCGAATAGTCAACTGTGAGATTGGATGTCGCATCAAAGGTGTCTGGGTACCAGATCTTGTAAAGTCCAATGCAGCCCTGCCCCGAGTCGCTGTATACGAACAGGTTGCAAGTCAGCATCGACTTCTGGCAGATCGTCTTGCACTCATCCTCAGTGATCTGATTCGGGGTGTAGTAGTCGCCGACCTTTGTGATCACATTAGGAATTACTGTGACGCGGTAACCGGGCAATTTTCTAAATCGACGCGTCGTGAACAATCGATTGCCGATGATAATGTCGGGGTAGGTATCATTGTCAAAATTGCCAACTGTGGCCACCTTGGACTGGTGGACGGCCGTGCCGACAACTGCGTTCTCGGTAAACGCTGTTGCCACGGATCGTTCTTCCATACGGTCGCGTTGCAACCACACGGTGCTCATCATGGTTTTTTTACCACGGCTTGTCATGCAGCAGTCATCCAGCGTCGCCCACGGACTCTCGCACTCTGAGTGATTCCCCGATCCAGAATGACCGGTCCATGAAGTGATAGGTGTCCCGTCCGCATAGGAAGGCGTCGTCATATCAAAGTAGTAGGCACATGTGGCATTCTCCGGTAAAAGGTCGGTGCGAAAGGCCATGATAGTTTTGTAGAGCGGATCCGAAACGTCAAAGTGCGCACCATGAAAGGGTCGAATTGTCTGTGCGAGCGGCTCAGGCCAGCGCCAGGAGCCATCAGTGGCATCTTGCATGCGACGACCGGCGGTGTTGCCCACCGCGGCCCAGCCCTCGGTACCGCGCTGGGTATAGGTACCCGCTGGAATGAGCGACTCGAGCTTGGGTCCGCATATGCACTGCGTGGTCACGAGGACTGGTTCGCCGCGGGGCCACTGCTCGGGCGCAACCCAGTTGTTGCACTCGGGCACATCCGGCATGCACGTGTCGTCGTCGCCCTCGCGCTGGAATGCGGCGCCGCAGTAGGCTTCGCAACCCGTGGACGTACGAAAGTGTGCCGTTTGCTGCGGATCACACGACGTATCGCCCGAATCTGGCACGGTTTCAGGATAGTTGCAATAGTCCGGGTCACTCGCGCTTGCAACACCAATCTCTCCATTGGCAGCACCGACGAGAAACTCGTGACTCGCGCGGCAGCACTCGTAATCGGCTATGTCAGGATCGAAGCAGTTCTTAAACGGAGGACCAGTGGGGTGGTCAAGCTCGTCGAGTATTGTTGAAATCTCTTCGAGCTGTTGGTTGCGCACGAGGTCCGGGTGTATCCCACACGCGCCAACGTGCGTGCCTCGATCACACGCGAAGCCATCGTCGATTGAGTAGTCTTGAAAGGATCCATCAGAGCAATACCGCGCGTCGGTCAGGTACACCTCGCGTCGGATGTCGCCCAGCGGGAACGTGGCCAGTTTTGTTTGTAGTGCAGGACAGTCGTTGTTGTTGTCGTAAAAAGGGTCGTAGCGCGTCGACGACAGCTCCGACTGTCGAAAATCGCCTTCCCATTGTACGCGGCGCGTCAGCGCAAAGTTGTCGCCGCTTTCCCATGCCTGTACGCAGCGCGAATCGAGCTTGTACGTATCCTTGTGTGCCACAAACGGTGGCCAGTCCTCCTTGGCATTCCATCGCCAGCACTGAAGCGGTACAAAGTGCCGTTCGGACACGGTTTGTTGCTCCGCGTCTCTGTAGTCCGTCTTGCGGTACTTTGTCGAGGGCACGGTGGATAACTGACATCGTACAGATCCTGGCGGTGGCGATGGCACGGGCGGGGGTAACGGCGGCGAGGGTGGTGGTGGCAACGGCGGTGGGTAGCCTATGTCGGCGTCGGCAAGGGCCGCCAGCAGCACGGCGGGCGTCACAATGTTGGACGCGTCCGATTTGGGTCGACAGCTCAACTCTTCGCGATCGAGATCAAACTCCGACCACCAGACGCACACGCGGCTGTTGCCGCTGTTGCAGTCGCCCTCGGCCGAGGTGTGCACGGCCGCCGCCTTGATGTGATCGTCCAAAAAGGCCTCAAAGTGTCCCAGGTTGAGCACGAGGCGCGCATACCGGTAAAACGCGCGCCAGATCTTGGCGTCCACCTCGGAACGCGTGCCCAAGAAGAGCCCACAATCTCCAATCCGTGCCACCGATGCCGCTTGAGTCTGGTCCGATTCGCGAATGAGCCACACGGCGTGCGGTGCCAGCAGCTGGTGAGCGCGCACGATGTCGTCGCATTGATCAAGGGTGACATCGTACTTCACGTCCAATGGTACGAGCCGGTCTTCGTTTGTGCCAGAGGCGGCGGCAAAGCGAGTAAACCCGCGACCGGTGTCAGTGCTTCCTGGGTAGAGAAAGCCCTCGCCATCGAGCCCTGCACCGCTCAGCAAGTTGTTCTCATTGGTGACGGTGACGCCGTGCCGCAGAATGGAGCGCGTGCACTCAAACGGGCAGAGACTCGACGTGTACGTGCCCTGGTCGATGAGCTTGCGCGCCGTGTGCAACACGCCCACCTGCGACAGGGCGCTGTGGATGCTCGCGCGCCACGATTGCGCCACGCCGTTGGTGTCGGTGTACTCCAGGCCGCAGTAGACGTGGAAGAGGCCATCGGAGGCGTCGTCGGTGCCCTCGGGAGGTTCGTTGTACCCAGCGGGCGACCAGACGCGATGGCCGAGGGCGCCGTCGGGCGGCGGCGCTGCGATGCCAATGTGTGCAAAACGTGGTCAGAAGGGGTCAAGGGACGGGTTCGAGTGGTCCGGTTCGTGCCTGGCGGCATCGGCGGCAGCGGCGGGACACCTGCAAATGTGAAAACATCGGCTTGCGGAAGGTACACGCGTGCGTGTGCGTGTGCGTGTTGGTTTGAAAATGCTTCGAACCCGGCGGCGGCGGCCGCGGTGGAGCCGGAGGCGAGGGCGGTGGCGGCAGCGCGTGTGCAAGTTGTTGGTAGTCAAATGTCTCGATCATCGAATGCGCCATCGCGCAGTCGGGATTGGCGTCGCACGCGGCGCGGCACTGCAGGTCGACAGGTCGCGTCACGGCGCCCGGATCTTTCGCAAAAAAGATTGAGCCGTTTGAAAGGATCATCCCTGCGCTCACAGGCATGCCATGACAAACCGGAAGCGGGTCGGCGCCAGCGGGCATCTTGCGGTAGACCACGCTTCGTGACGACCCACCGCTGACGCCGGCACAAAACTGCACGCGGTAGACCAACGGCTGGTTGACTTCCGTGTGCGGCACGTGGACGATGCTGTCGTCGTCGGCAAGATCGAGCCAGTCCTTGGTGGTGCACCAGCACGTTTGCGCTGCCGCGTCGTGCACCATGGTCTTGACGTCTTGACGCGGACGCATCTCCTCGTCGGTGCCCCCAGCGTGCATGGCGCACTCGCGCAGGCAGTCCTCGCGCGTGACCACGCCCGCTTTGGCATCGACGTAGGCATGTGCGTCCGCGTTGAGATCGTCGATGGAAATCGTGTACCCCGGCTCGAGCGCACGCTCGTAAAAGATGCTCGACTGCTGCGTGTCCACAAAGAGCGACGGCCACTCCCTGCGTTGCACGGCGTACAGGTTGACAAACTTGCGATAGTGCAACCCGTTGTCGTAGGCGCCATTGCCAATGTAGTGGTTGACGAGCTTGGCCGTCTCGAGAAAGCGCAGCACCGCAAAGTCATTGGGCGCCGCCTGCGAGGGCGTGTGCTGCGCGGCGGCGGCCGTGCTGGCATTGAGCTTGGCGAGATCGTCGTAGGCGTAGCAGTCGCACGTCGATGGCATCGTGTTGGAGCGGTACCCATCGTACAGCCCCTTGCGCAGGTCCACCTCGACCAACTCGACCTCGTCGCCGTGCTTGCGCATGCACAGGCTCGTGCACACGTCGCGCCAAAAGGAAATGGCGTCGGCGCCGGCGACCGAGTTGGGCAGCACGCTCCAGCCGTGCGCCATGCTCGTGCCGCCAAAGCTGTCCAGCCACCAGTGCGGCTTGTGTCCCAGGTAGGCCTCCGTGAGCGGATTGGAGCTCAGCAGCAGCGCCTGCCCCGCGACGGGATCCTGCTTCCATCCCGAGATCAGGTGCGCCGCCTGCGCGCGATTGGCATCGGAGCTCACGTAGCGACCGATTCGGTTGCCCTGTCCGTTGATCCACACCTGACCCAAGGTTGTGAGGGCACGGCCGCGCGTGAGCACGGCGTGCGCGCGGTAGAGCACGGCAGTGGACACGACGCTCGTGGCGCGGGCGCGCACGGCCAGGTCGGACCAGCCGGCCATGCGCGTTCCTTCATTGCTCACAGAATCCTCGAGAAAGCATGAACACCTGTGTGCGCGCTAGGATGTGTGAGCGCCACTCTTGCGGAATGTGAGCGTGCGTGTGTGTACATCATATCAACAAGGCTTGAGGTTTGAGTTGCGAATCGGCGCACGAGCATTGATCGTAGTAGGCGGGCGGCTTGGGCGGCGGCGGCGGCGGCAACGGTGGTGGCGGGTACGGCGACGGCGGTGGCGAGGGCGGAGGTGGCGGCGGCGAGTGGATGACGTCGTTGGGATCCGCCGTGGGAAGGGAAGTGATCGGTGGAGGAGGCGGGCGCGGAGGCGGCATGTATCGCAGCTCAATCGAACCCTGGGGCACCTCGCGTGCACTGAGAGGCGTATTGAGCCAGTCGCGCTCATTTTCGGAAAGTCGACGATTGCTCCGGGTTTCGGAAAGCCACTTGTCATACACAACGGGTCGACCGGGACCACAGCGCGAGGCCTGTGTTCCATACGGACACTTGTTGGACACGGCGCGAATGCCGCCGTCGTGGCACCGGCGATCGGGAACGAGGCTGCCGTCCAAGATTTGTTGGTTGAAGCGTTCCTCGTCGAGATGTGCAACACCCGTTGTGTCCACCCAGCACGAGTCGCGACACGCACCTGTGGCTCTATCGACTTGATCATCGGGACACGTCGGGTCGGCAACTGTATCACGAGGGCGCTGGTCTGTGCCACAAGGTGAACCATAGGCCACCGCGTCCGCCGATGACGCGCACTGCGTGCCGTAGACACACGCAAACTCTAGCTTGACCACGCCATCCTCGGTGCTGTAGTACGAACGCACCCCCATTCCATCGCGGTCCTTGTCCAGTGTATCAAGATCGAGCTGTGTAAGCGCCGAATGCGATCCCGCACCGCCATCGGAGCATAGGTCAATGGCACCGGTTGGACGCCTGCTTTCGCATCCAGGGGTTTCCGCCTCGATGCAAACACTGTCGAATTCGTACTGGCCATACTTGTTCCACCCTGCTGGATCGGTGGCGTCGTTGTTTTTGACAAACCATGCACGACAGCCGGTGCACCCAGCCACGCCAGGCAATGGAGGCGACGGCGAAGGTGGCGGTGGAGGAGGCGGTGGCGGCGGCGAGGGTCGCGTGGCATTACTGGCGCCTTGGAAGGAATCGTACCCAATCTCCTGGGTCGTGCGTGCTCCGTAGCTGGCACAGTCGGTCCTGTGCGTGCACACGCGCTAGGCGTTCGTGTACATGAATAGGGGTTGTGTGCACGTGGAATGTTCAATGTGCAAATGCTTACACGTCGGTGCCGAGGCCGCACAGGTGCGTGACGCCGCCGTAGCCAAACTCCGTCTCGGCAAAAAAGCTCGAGCCGGTGCCGCCGTCCTCGCAGATGCCATTCGATGAGCTCGGGCACGAGTCGTCGGAGACGATGACGTTGGTGTGCTCACGAAATCCGCAGTTGCGGCAGTGGGTCGAATACTCGCAAAGCGTTGGCTGGAAGCTTCCCTGCGAGAGCGGCAGCGGTGCGGCTTGCGGGATGCGGACTGGGGGCCTGGTGGTCGGCACTATGCTGTGTAGAGTGTTTAAAATGAGAGTCGCACCTTGCCACCGTCTCTGCACCGGGCGTCGTCCACGTTGAGCACGTCGTTGTCCTCGCACGTGTTGGAGCATTCGGCAAAGGGATTCCACGGCGGCCGCGGCGGGCTTGGCGCCGAGTAGGGCGGCGGACTGATGGGGGGCGGCGGCGTGCGCCGCGCGCCCGTGACGGCCACGGCGCGCAAAAACCCGAGATGTTCTTGTGCGCAAAAGCGCGTGCACGTGGCCTCGGCGTCGTCGTTTCCGGGGCAGTCGACGACCTGGTGGCTCGAGCGCAGCGCAAGATCGATGGTGCGCCCGTTGACGAGACGCTTGGTGAGCGCTGAGACCTGGCCGTCGTCGGTCGTCCACGGCGTTGCGGCGTCGGTCACGCCGCCGCCGAGCACGGGTGTTTCGCCCTCTACGTAGCTCGGCTGGGCGTGCCACTCCTCCGTATAGACAAAGGGCGGGGGCGGCGCGTGGCTTCCAGGAGGCGGCGACGCGGGGTTGCCGCACGCGCAGTAGGGCATCTCGGCCTGCTTGCAGCGGTACGAATTGGACGCATTGAACTCGGCCTGCATGTCGGGCAGCAGGAAGCGGTAGAGCCTGAAACGGTATGTGTAAAGTGTGCACATTAGCACGTGTTCTAAGGGATTGGTTTGAGGGTCTCGTTGGTCCGCACCCGCCGTGCTTGCTGCCGTATTGGCACCCCTGCGCAACAAACAAAGCAACGTCAGAGCAAAGGTGCCCGTGTGTGCGTGTGGGTTGATGCGCACCAAGAAGCAGGAGGGCTCGTCGGGCAGGCCTTCGCACGGCGCGGCCGAGACGCGCAGCACGTTGAGGACGCCCTCGGTTTCGCCGGCGTAGTCGGCGACGATGTTTTTGCACGCCGCGTACGAAACGAGTTGACAGTCGGGTTCATAGTCAGTTTCGTCCAACTTGGTGCGAATCTCGAGGTACGGCTGTGGCGGCGGCGGCCTCGGTGGCGGCGGAAAACGATCTCCGATCGGCAGCGGTGGCGGCAGCGGTGGGTCTGGTGGACTAGGAGGCGCCAACGAGCACGCGCTGTCGTAGGTGCTCTGGATCTCGGCCGCGACCACGGGTGGACATTCCCGAAGCAAAAGATCGAGGCACGAGTCGTGGGCACAGCTCTCGCTCGGGCACTCGACAAAGCCGTCGTCGGCCTGCGCAAAAGACGCAAGCGTGGCGTGTACTGAGTGAGAGGAATTGTGTTCTTGGTTCGAATCGCACAATCGCGCACCCCGCCAATGTGCGATTCGCCTTGGCAGCTGTGCCAGCAGATGCGCTCGCAAAAGGGCGCGACGATGCCCGCGCCGTGAATCGGCTGCCACTTGCCGAGCGTCTTGGCCACCGCCAAGCACATCTGCTGGTGCCGGCTCCCCTCTAGCCCGCCAGCGCAGATGAGCTCGACGCGGGGGCGCACCTCGTGACGCACAAAGAGCTCGAGCGCCGCGCGCTTGATGGAGGGCGGCGGCGGCGGTGCCTGGACAGCAACAGGGGTGGTGGAGCGGTTCAGCGCGTGGATCGAGCCACCCGACGAGCCGCCCGAGCACACGGAGCGGCGCATGCTCTTGGAGGCGTGGCTGCTGTGGGCGGTCATCTGGACGTGGGCGGTGCTGCTACAGGGCGTGCTCTCACCAGTTTGGGGTCGTACCAGTGCTTGATTGTCGCCCCCGGCGGCGGCGGCGGCGCCGCCGCGGCGGCCGTTGAAAGTATCCCAGAGGCGAGCTTGGCGTCGCACGGGCGGAAGCGCGCGTACATTTTTTCGCTCGGGCTCACGCCGCTGGAGACGAGGATGCACCGGCTCTCGGCCTGCTTGACCAGCAGCAGCTCGCCGCCCTCGGTGGGCCAGTGCTGCGCACATACGCAACGCGCTTGAGTATGGCGATTTGGCCGCAATTGGTTCAATTCGCCTTTACGTGTACCATCCGCACGTCACCGGCGTCCGTGTTGGGGTTTGCGCCCCAGAACGCGGTGACGCCGTTGACGCGCGCGTAGGCGATCATGGACATGGCCTCGACCTGCGTTCTGGGGAGAGGAAGTCCGCGGCTGCCCGGCGCCGGGTACCGGTCGTAGGGCACCTCGTAGGCGATGGCGGCCGCGTCGGCGTGGTCGAGCACGCGCGCATCGTCCCTGGTGCTCGGGATGCCGATGCAGACGGGATCTGGAATGGTGGTGAGCGTTCGGTGATGGCGCGGTGGGTGATGGCGCGGTGGGTGAGGGCAAGTGTTCAAGCGGGGCAACGTACTGTCGAGTCCGGGCGCGCTCGCGCTGCACTGCCGCTCCGATTCGATTTGCCTGGTCAAGAGCTCGGCGGAAAAGTCGGCCAGCTTGCAGCCGCCCGCGTTCTGTGTGGGGCGAGGAAAAGGTGATGGGCCGGTTGCAAGAACACGAGGGCAGGGGGGTTGGGTCTTGGGCACGCAACCCAACCTGCAGCAGGTAGCACCAGCCCGTCTGGTCGGTGTACGAAAACGGAGCGGCTCGTTTGAAGGCGTACGCGTCTTTGCAAACAAAGGTTGGGTCGTGAGTCTTTGTGATGGAGAGAAAGGGGGGTTTGAATGTGTGCGCGCACTGCAGTGCTCGTCGTGCTTGGCGCGCTCGTCCTGCTTTGTGGCCTCGCAGAGCGCCTGGCACTGCGCACCACGGGAGCAAGCTGCGTGTGAGTATATATATATATGTATAGGTTTGAGAGTTCAATTTGAAGAGCGTTACCGATCCAATCGTCACGCCAGGAATCCCACCCTTGCCTGGAACGCAATCGTACAGTGGGTTAGCACAAGATTCAAATACATGGGTTCAATTTCCGAGCCCTTGCCGTAGAATTCCATGAGCTCGTGCGTGACCAAGACGTCGGTCATGTAGGTCTCGTACTCGATGCGCTGCATCAGCCTTCGACCGCCTGCGGCTTGGATCTCGTCCATGGCCGTGTCCAGCAAACTCTTGAGCACTGGGTTGGTCTCGCCGAGCGAGTCGATGAGCGCCTTGGTGCCGTCGATGGCGCCCGACTTGTCAAAGGACCACTGGGCCGTGTCGGTGCGTCGAGGCTCGTCGTACCTTTCCAAGTCGCCCAATCGCGCCCGTTGGGCCCGCAGGCTGCCGGCGCCCGAGGTCTCGGTGACGTTGAAGGCCGGCGGTGGGGGCGGCGGGTCGGGCGAGGCCACGCGCGAGAAGCAGGCCGACGCACGACGACGCTCCTCGGCGATGCGGCGCACAAAGAGGCAGCTCGCGCGCTCCTCCATGGGCGCGCCCTCGACGGCGTCGACGCCGAGGTCGAGGCCGAAGTCGGCGAGGCGAGGCAACGGAATGCATGCTTCCGCGTCCGCGTAGAATGGTGGCGGCGTGCCCGGCGGCGGTGGTGGCGACGGCGGGTGCGCCGCGTACGAAAAAAGCCGCGGCGGTGGCAGCGGCGGCGGCGGCGGGCTGGGCGCGACGCTCGAGTAGACGTGCCGAAACTCGCCGTTTACAAAGACGAGCTGTGGGCTATTCTCGAGCACGCGCTGTATGACGGAGCAGCTGGCGGCGCTGCGCTCACACCATCCGGTATCGATACCTGACATCCCAGACCGCGTCTGCAGCCGCACCGCCCACTTCTTGAACGCGTCACCGCCGGCAAAGGTGGGGATCTTGAAAACGTACGTCTTGAGGGTGCAGTTGGCCGCCGCGCTGTCAAAGCCGTCGCCCAGCACAAACTCGCTCAGCTCGGTCATCGCCACGGTCGTGGCAAAGTCGTGGTTGAACTCCGAGCCGTCGACACCCGAGCACGAGCCAAAGCACCTACGCGCCTCCTTTTTGCACTCGACCTTGTCCTCGGTGCACGCCCGGATGTCGTAGAGGCCATGGTGCGCCCAGCGCCCAAAGTCGCTGAAAATCTCAAACTTCCATCGGCGACACAAGTCCCAGAGGAATTGCCCCGTGATGCGCTCAATCGAGCCGCCCGCGAGGTTGTAGTATTCGTGAGGCGTGTCGTACGTGAGCCCGCGCGACTTGGCCTCGTGCCGGTGGTTGCGGCACACGTGGTAGACAAACGGCGCGGCCTTGGCGGCGTCGTCGTCGCCAAAGTCGGTGCGCAGAATTTTGTCCGCGTCGCTGCGCACCGACTCCCAGTTGCGCGCCGCCTGCACGAGCTCCGGAAAAAACTCGTCCGAGCTGGCGCCCATCTCGCGCGAGCGCTTGACAATGGTGGCCGCGTACGAGTCGAAGATGCGCGCGTCGATCTCGACAAAGCCGGCCGTGTAACCGCGGGCGAGCCACGTGCGATAGGGCAAGAGCTCGGCGCCCATGGGCCCGCAGGAATCCGTGTACCAGCTGCCATTGGCGAGGCAGTGAGCGGTGACGTTGCCGCGGTAGCCGTCGACGTTTTGCGCCGAGAAGAGGCTGCCGATGCTGGCCGTGAGCAGCCAGATGAGGCGGACCTCGGGCCACTTGCAGTTGAAGCAGCCGCCGCACTGGTCGGCGCCCGTGGTGGGCAGCAGCTCCTTGAACGAGTCGGCAAAGTCAAACTCGTACATGGGATTGGCCATGCTGGCGCTCTCGGTCTCGGTGCGCTCGATGGGCTCGCCCGTGTCGGGGTCGACGGTGCGGCTCTTGGCCGTAAAGGTGCCCGGCCCCGGGTTGCCAAAGAAGCGCTTGCCCGTGCGCGAGTTGAGCGTCGCCTCCATGATGGCCGTGAAGCGGTGGAGCACCACGGGAAGGTGCGTGAAGACGAGCATGTCGGCGACAATGTTGGGCCCCCGGAAGCACCTTTCCTCGACACACTTCAGTTGCTCGTTCCATCCCGAGGGCGTGAGGAAGTCGATGACGCACAGGAGCAGGTCGATGGCGGCAAAGAGACCGGGGAGGGCGATCTCGGTGAAAAACTGCGCGGCAAGCAGCGGGGCAGGTGCATGTGTGTGTGTGCGTGTGCGTGTGTGTGGCTGGGCACGGGTTCAAGTGGCTACGCGGTACGATGATGGCAAAGTCAACCCCGATGCCGATGACGGTCGTCAGCATTCCAGACTTAACAAGCATCTTCAGCACCATCATCAGCGACCGCAGCAGGAAGAAGAAGGAGTCGACCAGCACCGAAAACACCTGCGTCAGAATCTCCCCCGCCACCGCAAAGGCCACGTCGACAAAGGTCGACCCGAGCGTGATGATCAGCATACCCAGGTCGAGGATGGCGTCGTTGAACGCGCTCGTGTCAAAGGCCGGCGCCACAAAGTTGTCGTTGCTCTCCACCCCGAGCTCGGCGAGCCGGCGCGCGGTGGCGATGCCAAAGACGTAGGTGTCGCCGAGATCGCCGAAGCCGTCGACGGTGGCGTTGCGGCGCAGGGGCGACAGGTTGGTCAGCATGCGTCTCGAAGCGGCCGCGTAGGTGCCCGAGGCGTCGGTGTAGCCCTCGGCCTTTTCGGCCGACTCGAGTCGCGCCGCGTAGGCGGCGGCACGCCCGCACCACTCGCTCGACTGTGCAAAAAAAGGGGCGGCTTGATTCTGACTGTTGCATGTGCGCGCGCGTGTGTGTGTGTGTGTGTGTGGAGCACCTTGAAAGTGGCCGTGCAGTCGAGCCCATTGTACGGAAAGTCGGCCTCGCTGAAGAGCCCCTGCCAGTGCTGGTGCGTGAACGCGAGCGAGAAGACCTCGAGCGCGAGCACAATCGTCGGCTCCACCACGTAAAAGGCGGCGGCGTTCCACACGGGCAAGACGCCCGCGTTGACGACGTCGACGCCCGCATTGTAAAAGATGCTCGACGTGTCCCACGCGATTTCGGCAATCTCAAAGAGCAGCGCGCCCTGGTCAAAGGCCTGTTCGGGATCGCGGTCCACCCACAGGAAGATCTGATGAATGATGAAAAGCACCAGCAAAATGGACAAGATCTGCAGCGATTGCTGGCCCAGCCGCGTGGCCGTGTTCACGCTCGTCTCGACAATCTGAAAGGTGCGCACCGGCAACTCCCTGACGCGATTGGCAAACCGGGTGGCCGCCTGCGAGCGGTAGGACGAGGCCTTGGCCACCTCCGCAACCTTTTCGAGTTGCGTTTTCGAAAGTCCGGCTCCCTCGGCCGCCATGGCGGCAGCGCGTGCACGGTCGCACCTCTCCCCTACCAGTGCAGCCACCGAGCGCTGGTTAATTAGCGCCGCTATCAGTTCCCCTTAGCGGACGAGACGCGTTCGTGTTGGTGGTGCGCGCGCGTGTGTGCGCGTGTGTGCGTGTGTGCCCGAGGACGCCATGGGCAACGACACGGACGCCTGCGTGCGTGCCGTGCGGCGCTCGTGCGTGGTCTGCGTCTTTCAGATGGCCATCGCCGTCGCGTTTGTGCTCGTCTCGCTCTGGGCAGCATCCCTCTTGCTCGAGCTGACTCCGATTGTCGGCATCACCACCGTGCCGCCCGGCATTGCCTTTGTGCCCTACGACAAGCGGCACTGACCATAACGCGAGGCACGCTATCCCTTCAGACGAGAAGGTGCGGGTGGCGGCAAGAGTGGTACGCGCTTGGCCGAACAAGGTGGTGGCCCCGTGTGGCCAATGCTCCCAGAGTATGTGGCGGCGCTTGGGTTTACGTCGGCGCGCAAGCTCTCCGAGGAGGAGGCCTCGACCGACGACGATGAAGGATTTGCCATGCCCTTTTGGGCCATCATCGCGCTCATTGTGCTGATCATCGTGATGCTGCTCTGTGGCTGCACGTGCTTTGTGATCCGTTGTTTTGCGCCCGAGGTCACACAAGGGCCGGCCTGGGAGATCAGCTCGTACGGCAAGAGGTGGGTCAAGGGGTTCCACCCAGGCGACGACGAGGACGATCGAAACCCTGTGGTGCATGCCAACAGTTCCAAGTCCTACCCGGGGGGCATTCCCGTGCACGATCCAAAGCGCAATGTCTACGACGAGAACAATCCGCACCATCACATGCGGCCCGAAAAGTTCCGCAACCCCAACGAGCCAGATTACGCAAAGGAGCGACAGGAGGTCCTCGATCGTCTCAATGGGCTTCACCTGGCCTCGGGCGGCGGACGCCTCTCCAAGAATTCCGAGATGCGCCGGCAAACGGCCGCGGTCTGAACCGTGTGTCTGTCAGTGTGTCTGTCAGTGCGTGCGTGCGTACGAGTGTGTCCTTGTGACTATTGTAAAAGGCGAGCATGAAAAAAAAAAGAGTCACGTCGACACACGCGAGCGAGCGAGCGAGCGACACGCGCGTGTGTGCGCTTGCGGAAGGCACGCCGCTAACCCGCTCACACAATCGTTCGCTCCGTCAACGACTCGACAAAGACAAAAAAGGTGGCAAGCCCAATCAGCGAGACGGTCCTCACCAACCGGCTTGGTTGCTGTGCACGCACCGATTGGGCGAGCAGTTGCACCGAGATTGCCACGCATATCCGTTGACAAATGGAGACCAAGAGGTGCGCAAAGTCCAACATAGATCGCCGATCTGCCAGCTTGTCGAGGGCCGCACGCCCCGCCTCGCTCACAAACGACTCCTCGAATCCTTCGGTGATCTGCACGAACAGTGCCGCCGATGATCGGGCCTCGTCTGTGGACGTGGCCAAGGCCAATGGTTGGTGCAGCTCGGTTTTGAGCGACACGAGTCTCGACCGCGCCTCCTCCTTGGCGTCGGAGACGATGCGTTTGCGCCGCTTTACGAGCTGTGCCCCAATCCTCGCTTGCAATGCGGCAAACACGATTGTAAATCCAAGGACGAGTCCAATGAGCTCGTCCTCGCTCAGTTGCTCATCCCCGGCCGCGGATAGCAGCTCGCTCGCAATGTTGAAGGAGACCGAGACGCTGAGGTCGGATCCGATGGACGAGAGGGCGCCAAACGTGGTCCCGCCGACGCCACCCGTGACGGCGGTGGCGCCATCCATTGTGGGTGCACCACTATTGGACGAGCGCTTTGTCAAGAGCCTGCCGATTCAAATGGCAAAGAGCGAGTGCGAGGCCGCCGGTGGCGAGGGCGCCCTGCTGCTAAAGGGCTTTTTCGACTATCACAAACAGGCAGAGCTGGGCGTGCGCCGGTTGCTGCTAGCGCCACCGGGAGAGGATCGCAAGCGCAAGGCGGTGGGGGCGGCGCCGCGCGCACGCACCGAGAGTCACTCCACCGTTGGTGCTACCTTTGGATGCGTGCTCGGGAATATTACGGCCTATCTCGAGGGCCGGGGCCTGCCTGGGGAGCGGGCCTACGTGTTGCGCAGCATCCGCACGCACCTGCTTCCGGCGGCCGAGGCCTTGCGGTACATGCGCGGTTCCGACGTGCCGCACCTGGCCCGCGGAATGGCCTCGTGTCGCGTCGTTCATGCAGAACGCGCCTCGATTCGCGAAGTGTCGGCGCCCAACTTTCCAAAGATTGACTTCAAGTATGGCAATAGCTGCACCGCCGTCGGAGCCACGGCCGCGCTGCTCGTCGTCTTTGGGGTCATGAGCACCGTGCCAGACCACAGCGCGCACTTTTGGAGAGAGGGCTCGCTCTGGAAGGCGCTGCGGTGCGCCGAGGAGGCGCTGGGCAGTTGGCGACCCGCCACCGTCTGCATGCCCGAGGCGCATTGGCAGGCGCTTGGCGCCGAGCGCCGTGCCATGCGCCGCGCCTGCCTCGCAGCCTACGTGACGTGGAAGCGGCTGGCCAACCCCGATCCGCCCGAGACGACCACGGCGAGGGTGGGCGCCGCCGAGGGCATGCAGCTCCTCTTGCAAGCGGCGCAGCGCGCCGCCTACCCAAGCGGTGCCATTGTCAACGAGTACACGCACGCCGAGCTCTGCTCGCGCATCCAAAACGAGCAAGAGGTGTGGCAGGTGCCCTCGACAAAGACGGAGAGCGTCGCGCCCATGGTCGTGCTGCCCTTGGCCGAGATTCCCGACTCGATGGCACTGGTCACCGGCGGAGGACCGAGCAAGCGACACCTCGGTCGAGCGCATGCCGACGACGACAAGAACTCGTGCGCGAGTTCGTCGTGGAAGACGCTCAGCTCCAACCAATCGGGGTACTCGCACATTTCGCAGGATTCGCTGAGCGGCTTGGGGTTGGCAAACGGACTTGCGTTGGACTAGCCTGTAGCGCGTCCTAGCCCATAACCCAGTCTTGCGTCTTGTGTAGTGTGTGCTACAAAGAACTCAAGATACGCACACGGAAATGGAGGCGGCGCCCGCGCTGGCCGGCGCCGTCGACCAACTGCGCCTCGACGCGACCGCGCCGGAGCCCACGGGTCCCCAAGTTCGTCGACGGCGAGGAGACTGGGACGATGACGACACCGACGCCGAGGACGCCCCGCCCAGGCAGGTGCCGAGGGTGAGGGGATGGCCCGAAGTCGTTGCGGAGATGGACCCCCTTCCAGAAAACACGGCCAAGGCCCGCTTTGTGGCCGAATTCCCGGATCCGCGAGAGTATCCTGCCTGGGTTTCCAAGGAGCTGGTTTCCGAGAACCTCGTGCCGACCACGTACGAGGCCGCTTGGGCGAAGCTGTGCACTGCAAAGGATCGGCGCGACGCGCTGACCACACGGCTGGAAAAGGCCGAGGCCAAACTCGCGTCGGCGGAGGCTGCGCTACGGCGGAATGCGTCTGCCGCCAACCAAGGCAAACGCGACAGGGCGGCGGAGGCGGTGGCGAGGGCGAGGGTGGAGGCGGCGACGGCGAATGAGCATGTCGACCATTTGGAGGATGAAGTGGTGGATGGGCAAACGGCAGAAGGTGGGGAGGCACTCGCCTACCACAAGCACCCGTACGAGCTCCTCGCAAAAAAGGTGCGCCTTCGGAGAGAGGCCGAGGCCGACTATGAGGTCCTTCCCGAGCAGCTGCCGCCGCTGAGCGATCCGCGCAACTTGGGCGTGGCCGTGTACAAGATCTTCGAGGACGACGACGAGCGCAAGCAGTGGGTGGAGTCGATGAAGCACGCCGTCGACAACACGCCCGAGTTTGCAGAGCAGCACCACCGCGAGGGTGGCGCGCGCGAAGGACAGAGGCGCTCGATTTTCGACATGACCCAAACGAACATTGCCGCGGGCGGATTTGCGGCACTCAACCATCCATCGAGCTTTCACAACCAATTCGTGCGCTCCCTGCGCATGTTCGCGCACGGCGAGGTGGTCTTCCGCGACCTCTTTGGCATGACCGACAATGGTGCCAACAGCGGGTCGACGCACTTGGAGCAGGTGGTGGACCGCATGATGGTGCGCCGCTCGTCGCAGACGCCCACCTCCGAGGCGTGGCACCGCGACGTGGCCGTTGGCACGCGTTCAGGCGATCGCGTCTTTGGCGGCTGGATCAACCTCAACTCGTACGACCAGAAATTTTCGTGCGTGCTGGGCTCGGCGCAAGAAGCGCGCGACCCAAACGACCCGGTTGGCTTTGCCAAGGTGTTCGAAAAGGATCACCCCGAAATCGTGGCACGGTCGAGCAAGGTCGTCATTCCCCCAGGGCACATGATCGTCTTCAACGAGGACACCATCCACGAGGTGGTCAACAACCAAAACACCACGACGTTGCTGCGACTCTTTACGGGATGGCGTCTCTCGCGGTGGGAGCCCTTTGGACCAACCCCCGAGCCGCTCATCGTGGACCTGGACCGGCGTCTGAGCGACCAGGAGGGCATGCCGCTCAAGAGCGGACAGCACAAGCACTATGACAGCGACGAATACTTTGAAGACAAGGTTCCCGAGGCGCGCAAGTACAATGCGACCACCAATCCTACTGGATTTGGATACTACCCGGGACCGCCGCCCTTTTACCCGAGCGCCTATTGGGGACAGATTGATCCCGCCACTGTTACCGAGTTTTGCCAACTTCTCAAGCCAGAGCTCGTGCACACGCGCTTCTTCAACCCGTCCACTTCACAGAAGCGCAGCGCGCAGTTTCCCAATGGTGTCAAGTGCAACCTGGACATTCACCACGCGCCATCGGGCACCCAGTTCAACGCAAACGACGCCCAACCCCACAAGGCTGACACGATACGCGGACTCAAGGAACTCAAGGAATGGATGGAGTCGCACCACCGCAACAGGGAGGTGGCACAGTGGATGCAGGAGGACTACGCGCCAGAGGAGATTGCGATTCTCAAGCCCCGCGCGATCCAGGCCCTTCGCCTGATGCTGACCTCCCCCGCTTGCGTCGCACGCGCATCGCCAAGGAATCGCGCCACCGCCGTCAACCTGCGCCCCGTGGTCGAGCCCATCGCAAGGCTGCTGCAAGTTCCACCAGCACCTCCGCAGTAGTAGCACCGCATCCAAAGTGTGTGTGCGTGTGTGTGTACGTGTGCGTGTGTGCTTCGCTAAAAAGAAGATATTCTGGGAAGCGTGTGCGTGTTTCCAGGGAGAGGCCGATGGCAAGCAAGGGCAAGGATGTTGCCCTCACCTCGGCCGAGGCGTACGACACGGACGAGGCGGGCGAGGAATCGCGCGCACCGGCCCACGTTGCCGACTACTATTACGAGGTTGCCGAGAGCGAGTCGTCTTGGCCAGTGATCGTCTCCCTCATTGTTGCAGGCTTTGGCGCGCTGCTCGCGTGGCAAAATGTCTGCGCCGAGCAGCATGTCTGCGTCGAACACGGAACCTGCTACGCCGTGCGCAACGTGTCGTACAGCTGTGCCTTCCGGACCTCGATCACGCCCTCGGCGTCTCGCATGCTCAACTTTAGCTCGCAGGACCAAGCGCTCCAGTCACTCCAGCGCGGCGTCTGTGCACCCGGGTTGCGACAGTCGCTCGATGAGTATGGCCAGCTGCGCTGCGTGCGACGTCGAAACTACCCGGACGCTATCGCCGTCGAGGCGCAGGCCAGTGGCGACACCACCGGCATGGCCGATCACGAGCGGCATTGCAAGCGCTGGATCGACGCCAAGTCGATTGCTTCGGGCGAGGAGAAGTTTGCCTTCTTCGACGAGGACGAGGTGGAGCAGGACGTGGAGGACCTCCTGTTGGCGGGAGGCAGCGGCCGACTCGCCATCTCGGACGTGACCAAGTTTCGCGCGGCGTGCCGATCCATGGTGGTCTCCGGTGCCTCGGGAGCGGCGGCCACGATTGCCTACGACCACTTGGTCGAGGGACTGAAGGCCTTTGATCTGGCGCAGGTTCCCGACCTCTTTGGTGCCATTGGCTTTCTGGGCTCGCACTTTTGCGACGCGCCCGCCACCGTGGGCCTCGTGTACGACCAGCAGTCCTTTGCCGTCAAAGTGGGCGTCGGCACCACGCCGAGCGCCGCCGCGATCGCCGAGGCGCTCTACGCCGTCGGTGCCGATCGCTCGACGCGTTCGCGCGCCTCGGCCTTTGCCGACTTGGTCAACGACCACACCACTCCCGCACCCGCCGTCAACGACGCCGAGACGCACAAGGTGGTCGAGGGCTCCTACAAGAATGGGTGGATCGAACCCCAGGTGACCTCGAGCTTGCGCATTTTTTACGAGCCCGTCAACCCGCCGCTCGCGCGGTTTTTAAGCGCGGCGCAGGCGCAGCTCGCCGACGCCAAAGTCTACGTGCACGGCCTCGCGGCCTACTGCGCCGTCTCGGGCGCCTCCACGGTCACTGGCGAGTTTGGTGGCATGCGCAGCGTCGAGGTGTCGGTGCAAACCATCAGCGGCCTTCGGCCCGTTCCCTCTGCGCTGGGAAGACTCAAGGGATCGGTGATCGACATCGACCGCTTCGCCGAGATCAAGCCCGAACACTTTTTTAATGCCTCCTCCACGACCTGGTCGGCCCTCGCGGCGCAGGGCACGTCGATTACGTCCGCCACCAGACCCTCGGCGCGCGCCGTCTGCCTGCGCGCCGCACGGGTGGCCTTTCCCGACGCCTTCGACCATGTGGCCTTTGAAACGCTCGTCACACCAACGCTCTACGGCCGGCTCCAAACGATGACCGAACAAATCAAGGACGCCGCCCTCGCGACAATGCAAGACGCGCTCATCGGAAGCCTTTACGCAACGTCCTCCGGACGCGCGACGGCCCTCTCGCAACTGCAGGATACGCCTCTGCGCATTGCCGGCGCGCCGAGGACCACATGGGCAGGGGTGGACGCCGCCTTTGTGCGGCCGGAGCTGACCTCAGACGACGGGGCGATTTTGATTCTGATCAAGCAGGCGAGGGCCGTCTACTTTGACCGCTTCGCCCGTGCCGTGCGCCAGCCCTC
>Ga0209603_1000718_pt1 | contig 38685 bp, 42 predicted proteins | sample COGITO_mtgs_1206_FD_184812 | JGI IMG/M metagenome (GOLD analysis project Ga0209603, IMG submission 184812) | Pelagic marine microbial communities from North Sea - COGITO_mtgs_120607 (SPAdes) (version 2) | ecosystem: Environmental > Aquatic > Marine > Epipelagic ... | reverse complement strand
AAGTTTAGTTTGATAATCATCTTTTACTCTTTTAATATATTGTTTCCAAGTTACAGCTTTATATGATTTATCTGTAATTTTAGATTTGTTTACATCTCTATATTGTATAGAATCATTTAATTGACTTGGGGTTGCATAACTAGGATAATCTAATAAAGCTACAGGTATATGTTCTCTTTTAAATGGCCATATTGTATATTCATCAGGATTACCTTCTATCCATTCTTCCCATGAGTCTTTTTCGTTTTGAGTAGTAAATGCAAATGAAGATGTAATTAATGATGGAGAGGGATCTAAATAAAAAGATGAAAATCTATCTTTTAACCCATCATTCCATTTACTAAAAGCAGTACCATCATAATTTTTAGTACTAATATTAGCCGCTGTAGTTCCAATGCTTATCATTGAGGCTAATTGAGGAGTGATTTTAGTATTAAAATTAAAATCAGTTACAAAGTTAGAACTACCAGAACCTACTGTATTAAAGCCAAATACTTCAAATGGAGTTATATGAGTAGTTGCAGTATTAGGATATAATAACTCTAAACCAGGGATAGGATTTTGGTCTTGAATAGTAATTTTAATATCATCTCTTATAACTACTTCTATTTGTTGAAAATTTCCTAAAGAAGAATTAATACCATCACATATTTTTGTTAAAAATTTATAAATTGATACACTACCTTTTTTATCTAAATTTTGGAGTAGGCATTCATCTATAAAAGAATAATTAATGTATATATTCATTAATTTCCCATAAAGTACATTTTTTTCTTCATTTTGAAACCCAAATTGTTTTATTGCACCCCACCAAGAATTATACTTAGGATTTATATTAGCAGAATTTCCATCTATCATATCATTAGTAATAATAGGTCTGATAAGGCATATTTTAGGGTCAAATGCAATTTGATTTTTATAAGCAGAACACAAATTACCTTCTATTTGATTATCAATAATTAATTGTTTACTACTTTTTTCTTCACCAGCTCCAATATTTGGTATACAAAATTGTTGTATTCTATCTAAAAGAACACTAAATGTCATATAATATGTTATTTTATCTGGAGCTTTATTTGTATTATCTGTAGTATCAGGGATATTAAAACTAAAATAATCACCATTATCTTTATTCCATAATTCAGATTTCTGTTTATCCTCATATAAACCCTGAGATATAGGGTTTGTGCCCGCCTCAATAACTGAGGTTGAATTATTTAAGATTGGAGGAGAGGAATAAGGGGATGATTTAAGTGATTCGATTACATCTCCTAAGGTATTTAACTTTAGTTTTATATTATAAGTGCCATTTTTATTAAAACTCCAATCAAAATTAACTACTCTACCAAAAAACCCATCATAATTACCAGAATATTTAGCTCTATTTTCCTGTATAACTTCAAGCATTTCTAATTGAGAAAAGGAATTATCTTTAAACCAGTGATCTTCAATAATAGTATTACCCATATTTGTAAGAGTTTTACTTTTATTGTCAATATATTTATCCCAACCCCACTCTAACATCATAGTAAAACCTAATCTTAAGTAAACTAATTCAAGTATTTCAAATTGGAATTGATTATAAGCTTTTATTTCAACTTCAGCTGTCCTTAGTGAACCTCTACCTAAGCAATTAATCTTGGCAGATATTAATCCAGGAGATGGAGTTAAACCAAAATTTGTTCCACCTAAACCATATGAATTTGAAGAATTCCATAAATCTCCAGTTCTAGAAACACCAGATCTAAAATTATAACTACTTAGGGTATCAATTTGGTCTGTTAATTCTCCTGCTTCATTTTTTTTATAAGTAGTAGGAGTAAATTCAGAAAGTGTATTAAATAGTACTGATTTTTGTGATAATTGGTTTCCTGTAAATTCTGCTGTATTGTTTATTCCTATATCTCTTAGTCTTTGTTCTCCATTACTAATACTACTATCTTCATATTCTCCACTACCAGTATTAAGGGTAGAAGGAGTATCATCTCCTACTACACTAACAGAAGAAGCTAGTTTTAACCAAGCATTTCTATTATTTAATAATAAAAGATCACTAGGAGATAAGGTAGCCTCACCAAATCCTTTACCAGCAAGAGATTGCCTGGCATTAATTTGGTCGATAACAAAATCATCAAATTTTTCCCCAACTACATTTCCCATAACTTAAATATTATTTAATGCATTGTATGAACTTACTATAGCAGAGTAATTTGCAGGTATTCGTATCTGAATGTCTAAAGGTAAAAAATAAGTAGATTGACTTAATGTCTCATTAGCTATTGATATTATCCACCATAAAGAGGAATCACCATAATATTGTAATGCTAAAGTATCAAATCTATCCCCTTGAGAGGCATATACATAAGTGTCACTAGGACTTAATCCAACTTCAGGATATTTATTGCCTACATAATGGTTACGTCCTGCAATTCCAGTAGCTTTTTGAGTTCTTGTTATTCCTATTTGTGTATATCTTCCCATTTAGGCTGTACTATTATTTATTGAACCATCAACCCCAAATGGAGAAGTAAACAAATCATCCGATAAAATATCATTAAGAGGATCTGGAAGATAGTTTAAATTTTTTTCTTTTCCATTATAATTATTACCAACTCCCCCAGCAGTTAAACTAATATATTGTTCATCACCATATCCATCAATAAAGCCATTATCTATGTCTTTTTTACTAAATGTGTTACTTTGTATTTTAGGAACAAAATTGTGTATAGGAACAAATGTAAATCCTGTTACTTTTACTATCATAGGTAATTCTTTAACACTGTGGTCATTTGTACTTGTACCTTCTCCTATACCTATTTCCCAAGGTGATTCTGTAGGGACTTCTAAATTAATTCCTTTCATTATTCCTACTTGTTCATAACACCACCCACCTACAGTTAAAGATATTAAATTACCTCTCATATATCCATTACCTGAGTAATCAGGTGCACATACTGAAGCAAGATAATTTAACTTTTGGTACATTGGTATTAATTCTTGTTTAGACTGTGCTGCTACTGTCCAAGATAATGAAATTTGTCTGTCAAACCCACTATATTTGTAAAAATTTTCACCCCTACCCATAAATTTTTGAGCTTCCCATTCTGAGGAATAATTATCACTCATACTATCAATAAGTGCCCTAAAATGAATATAAGTTTTTTTACTAGGGTTATTATTATTTATTACTCCTATTCTAAATTTAACTAAATCATTTTTAGTAGTTTCTCCAGTTGGGCCACTACTTTGATATAGAGGAAAAGCATTAACTTGATCTAGAGCATTTTTATAACTAAAATTGCTTTCTAATGGGGTTCTCGTATCATTTAATCCTCTTTTACCTACAACATAACTTGATATATTGCCCCTTTTACCCGGATTTCCTAAATTAACTCTGTTATCCATCCTTAAATCAGGATCAATATCCCAATCTAAACTTTTAGGAACAGCTTGTGAAACTAAAGGTGCTGAAAAATTTTGATAAGTTGCTCCCGCACCTATTCCTACAGGAGTTATTAAATTTATTTCGTTTTGACTTAATACAAATCTATTAGTAACATTATTACCATTACCGCTATTATAACGAGGATCATTAAAGGTAAGAAAAACACTACTACCTCTTCCGGATGGTTGGCCAGGTGCTACTTTAATAATAGTTCGTCCTACCCCTAATGTAGCACCAGGACCTCCAGTATAGCTTATTAGATTAGTATTGTTTGGATTAGGACTTGATAGTTGTTTAGTAAATAAACCTTGCATTCTAGTTTTAGGACCTTCAATACCTAAACCACCAATAGTATTTAAATAAGTAGGCAATTCTCCATATTTAATACCAAATAAATCTGCAAGAGGGCCAGGACCTTGTTTATTTAAATGTGTACCAAATGCATTTACTCCTGCTTGTGCTATTGTAGAATCTGGAGTGTAAACACCCTGATTGAATGGGTTTGTTGTAGATACAACAGACGTAACAGTATTTACAATTGCTCCCCCTACTTTAACAATATTACTACCTATTTCAAAGGCTTTTCCAAGAAAAGTATCAGCACTACTTTGAAAAACACCTTTAAGGGAAATAGCAGGAGGTAAATATGGGAAATAACCTGCAGCTGAGTCTACATTAGTTAAAGATAATAAATCTTGTTTAGCAGTAAATAAACGACCTCTACTTGTGAATGTAAGAAGTTGGGTTAATCTAGATACATCTCTAGCAGATGCCCCAAAGGCATTAGCTCGGAACAAAAAGTCAGTCCCTCCCGTATCTCCTATATTAGAAAAGGAACCAGGGATAGATTGAGTTACAAGTGGTTCTCTACTATTTCCACCACCTAATGTATCCTTACCGTATCTTAAAGATTTAAGATTTGTTTCTAGATTAATTAACCCCACACTTATATTATCTAGGTAAGTTTAAGATATAAGGCTCTGGTGAGTTAGGAGGATCTAATTGTGATTGTTGAGGTAATACTCCATTTCTAGGTCTTACTTTCTCCGAATTAGGGTCTCCTACAGTTGAATATTGGTTATGTAAAGTAGATTGATCAAAATTAGGAATAGTTGGTGATACGCCATTCAAACCTGCTAGCTGGCTATTACCGTTTGTTAGTTTTTCTAATAAGCTCATAATTATGTTTTGTTTATAAATATTAAATTATTGAATTTCATACAACCCTACAGGAGATAATTCTGGTTTTTTAGCATTTTGCATTATTAATGTCTCTAATAATTGGTTTGTTTTTTCACCTGTTCTATTATCTCCACCTCCTAAATTGGTACCTGCTACTATTGTATCATCATTATTTAATGCTATTGTGTCTTTACCACGTTTAACAATAGTATCTCCATATCCTGGTGGTATTATTGCATCATCAACAGTTATTGCTTTAGCTGCCAATACACCCCCGGCTAATGCTCCTAATCCTGCTATTGCTATAGGTAACCCCAATGGACCCGCTTTGAATGATCCACCAATTATATTAGAAGTAGCATTAATTAAAGAAGTAGTCATGAGTTTTAATTGAGTAGCTAATAATAATACAGATTTAGCTACCAATGCACCTAATATAGATCCTATTGTTATTAAAGCTCCCTTAGATTCAGATATATATTGCAACATAGAGGCAAATCCCTCAATAAGTGGTGTTACTAATATAGCTATTCCCATAAAAGCTTCTTGTATTTTTTCTAAACTAGCAGATAATCTATCTTGAACAGAGGCTTGTTGAAATAAAGTTTCAAGATTTCCCTCTTCTAAATCTTTTTTAGCTTGGATTAAACCTACTTCTTCAATTCTTTTATTTAAGATTAATTCTCTTCTTTTACTCTCTCCCTCACTTGCCCCTGTTAATTGTTCCTGTACAAATAAAGTTTGTGCTAAATCATCCCTACCCATTCCAACAGCTTTAGCAATAGCTTCCTGTTGGATTCGGTTCATAGCAGCAAATTCAGCAGAAGTTCCTGCTTGTTTTGATATTTCTTTTGCTACTGTAGCCAAATCATTATTTAAAGCAGCTTGTCTTGCTTTTTCAAGATTAATACCTCTACCTAATAACATTTCAGCGTCTAATTCAGCTGATATTGATGATTCAAAATCTAATAGACTTCCTGCTATTGCATCTACCTTAGATAATTCCATGCCCAAGGCTTTAGCGGTAGCTACTGCTTCTGCTATTAATCCTGGATTTTTACCTAATGAAAGAGTAGTAGATGCAGATACATCTTTAATACCTTTAAGTATTTCTTTTTCATTTAAATATATTCCAGTTTGTCGATTTAGAGAAGCTACTTGATTTACTATAGTACGGGCATTATCTTCTAAACTTTCACCATTAGCTAATGAAAGATTATTAATCCCTATTAACTCTTCATTAGTTAACCCTGCGGCCTCTCTTAATTTTGTAAAAATTGCTAAATTTTTAGCATTTAACATTACACTAGTGCCTAACTGTTGGTTAATAAATCCTAAAGATTCACTCATACCTTTAGTAGTAACAAAAACCGAATTAGAGTTTGCAGCTGCAATAAATAATTCTTTTTGTAAAGCATTAGCTTCAGAATAAGATATATTTAAATTTTTAGCTAAATCTCCTGTAAATTTATCAAGATTTTTAAATGCCGCAGTAATAAAAGCCATACTTATTTCAAGTAATCTACTAGCAGTAAGTACCTCTTCAAATCTCCCTTCTAAAATACCAGTTAAAGTACCAGTTTCATCAATTTTATCAGCATATGATGTAGCATTTTCTAATAATATAGAGAATAAACTTTTATTTTTTTGTCTTTCACCATTCGCTGTTTGAAGTTTTTTTAATTCTTCTTCTCTTAAATTTATTACTTCATTTAGATTAGCTATCTCAGACTTATTAAATAAAGAACCATCTTTATTAACTTGGTTAAGTTTTTCTGTTAGTATTGCTCTTTGTGCTTCTATCTCTAATAATTCTTTTTCAATATCTTTTCTAACATTAATCCCTTTATTTATTTTCATTTGAAGGGTAACATCTTTTTCTAAGGATTTTGATATGTTTTTTAAACTAGATGTTATATCCCTTTTATAAGAATTAGCAATTTTTTGATTGATTGTATCTATACCACTTAAGGAGTCTGCAGCCTCTTCTAAGGCAGTGGTTATAACTGCAGATAAAGATTTAAAGGCATTATCTAATACCCCTACTTCTTCTACTTGATCTTTAAGAAGTTGTTTTCCTTTTTCTAAATCTTTATTAGCCATCTAAAGTGTATTTTATTATAAATATTGTTATTTATAACCTGTTTTACCTTTATATTGTTTGCTAGCTTCTAAAAATGAAGGGGTATTAACCTTACCATCTTTATCTACTAATGTAGAAGAATTCTTTTTTGTATTTTCTTCTGAAGCTTTATTTTGTTCATTAAAATAATTTTGAATTTCAACAAATGTAAATTTTCTTAGCCATATAGGCATATTATACACTGTATTATAATCAAATCCACCATTCCCATGAAATACTACATCATGGAGAGATTTAAATAAAATTTTTCTAATTTGAGGAGCTATTTCAGAGGTCAGGCCAAAAAAAGTTCAGACCAATAGGAATGGCCACCTCCTCTCCGTTTTCAAGAATATAATTTAAATTAACATCAGGTTGTGTTTTTCTAATGTGCTCTCTAAATGCTCTTGAATCTCGGGCTAATAAATAATTGTCTACAAAATTTCTAATATCTTTTTTCTCTTCCTTACCATCCACTGAAAGAATCATGTGTTTTAAACGTGTAGTTAAATCAGTGGAAGATTCTTTATTAATTTTTTTAAGACCTGCTATTTCTCTTTCTATAGCTTTTTCATCTCTTCCAGTTAAAATTTTATAAGTAAGAACAGTACCAGTATTTTCTAAAGTATAGGAAAATTCATTTTTACCTTGTTCTAAATCCTTAGTATCAAATTCTTTACTATCTAAAGTTGATAAATCTATTGTGTGGGTTTGATTTTTAATAGTAACTTCATAATTTTTACCATACCCTAATACCCTGGCGGCTACAAATACAGCATTTTTATCTCCTACTATTAAATCATCTATATTAATATCTTTGTTTACAATTAAAGAAGACATTAACCTATCTAATACGGTACCTTTTTGAATAAATGATTGGTTAGAAAGAATATCTTCTTCCTTAGCAGTCATATATTTTATTTCTATTTTACCACTTGATAAGGGGTGATCTTTGGGATATACTATACCTTTTGAAGGCAGTTCTACTTCTTCAGTAGGAAATTTAAATTCATCCATAATCTTTATTTATTTATAACATTATCTTTGTTAATACATATCAAGATACAAAAAAGCTTGACCAAAGCCAAGCTATTTGTAATGTATTTTAAAATAAAATTATTAGAAATTCAATATACAATAATCAGGTTGTACTTCTAAAGTTAATTCTTGAGCAGCATTTTCAGTATCCCAACTGTAATCACCAAAATTAGCAGAAGTAATTAAAGCACCTTTAATAATCCATTCTGATACTATATCACCTACAGGACCAAGTACATCTAAAGTAAGATCTTTCTTATAGAAATCACTATACCCATCTCTACCTGTTACTGATTCGTGATGTAATCTAACCCATTCCATTACAGCTTGAGCACCACTTGGTGTAATAGGATCAAATAAGGTCATTGATATTGGGGCCCATGTTGTTTTGCCTTTTACAAATCTTTGGACATTTATGTGATTTAGAGCAACAGTTCCCTGATTTAATGTAACGGCTCCCATACCTTTAATTTGGTATGAAGGAATTCCATCTACATAAAGAATAAACCTATTCTTTTGTTTGGGTTCGAATGCTGTAAAAAATATTTCGTTTGGATCTAATACTGCCATTTTATTTTATATTATTTATTTATTATAAATATTTAAACTCTAAATTTTTAATCTGGGAATGTAGCTCCTGTTGGGAGTACATTAAAGTCTAAGATTACAAATTCAGCTGTTTTTGTTGGTTGTAAATAAATTTGACCAACTAATTGATTTCTATCTATTACATCCGGGGTATTGTTAGTTTCATCCATTACTACTTTAAATGCATACAAGCCTTGTCTTTGTTGTACAGATTCTAAATATGGATTGACTTGGCTTAAGAAGTTATTCCTAGTAGCAATAGTATTTTGTTCAAATACTAAATTATCCGATACTTGAGAAATATAACTTTTAAGAGCAATTAACAATCTTCTTACATTTACTCTATCTAAAGCACTTGCTCTTTTCTGTAATGTTTTCTGTCCAAATACTACAATACCATTTCCAGGGAATGTAGCTATTGGGTTAACATTAGCAACATATAATGAATCTCTATTACCTGAGGTTAAAGCTCTTTCAGCTCTTATTACATTTCCTAAAGATCCTCTAATAAGACCTGCTGGTGCGAACCATGGATCTGAAGAAGCATCTGTAAAGGCATAAACACCAGGAATATATGTTGATGGTGGAGCCCATACTGTTTGTCCTGATCCAGGATCAACAGTTTGTAACCAAGGCCAATAAGTAGCTGCATAAGAACTGTCAAATGTTGAAGCTTGTGTTATAACAGCATTAATACCAGAATTATAAGGTACTATATCAACTACTGCTATACAATCTGTTCTATTTTGAGCTAAACTTACTAATGAAGTTACTTGTGATGTATGTAATGAACTGATTAAACCAGGAGCTGCTACAACATTAAAATCATATAAATCAGTATTATTTAATAGAGCAATTGATTGTGTATAATCATTAGCACTAATTCCTTGAATATTAGTTGCTGAAATATTTTGGTTAAATAGAGCAGTGTTATTTTCAAAGTTATTACCAGTAGCAGATGTAAATGAACCTGATCCTATTGAAGGTAAGCTGCCTGTAAATTCATTTTTAGCAGTTCCATCATTATCAAAATATGCAGGAGTAGGTGTATTAACGGCAGAAACATAAACTAAATTACTTGCTTGTGGATAGTTACCATTTGTTTTTACATAAGTTTCTGATCCATCAGTTGCAATTGTAAAATAAGTATCCCCTATTACCTTAGCAACATAATTAGGTGCTGTAGGATCCATTGAAAGATCATTATATGATTCTAATACAGTTCTTGCATTTGCTGTATCATTTCCTCTTCTAATAAGCAATGAAAAATTTCCAGAAGCAGTGTTAGATGAGTTAATTTCCCATCTTAAATTGTCTCCAGAACCAGAAATTAATGTACCACCAGCAGAATCAGCTGCTTGATAATTGTTCATTATAACTCCTTCAGAAAGAGTTTTTAACTCAAATGCTTGTTTTTCATATGCTAAAGTATTATTAACTCCAATACCTATGGAATCAATTCCTGAGTTATTACCACCTTCGGCACTACCTGAAGTAATTGCACCTGAAAATGAACCTGTAACTACTCTAGTTATTAATAAACCTTCACCTCCTTGAGAAAAATAATTTCTTGCTGCTATTGAATTTAAATAACTATAATATTGGGAACCACTTTCTACAGTACTTCCAAAAATAGATTCGTATTGTGAGAAAGAAGAAACGGCTGTTGGTATCCCAACAGGACCTTTTACTGCAGGGCCTATAATAGCTGCTCCGTAAGTAACTGGTCTACCTCCTACAAAGGATTGATCGTTTTCTCTTGCTAATACACCTGGGGATATTAATGTTTCTGCCATTGTTTATATTATATTTATATTATTTTAATTATAAATATTAGAGATTATTTTAAAAAAATTATTTAGATGGTGATTCTTCTGGGGTAAATTCTCCAGTTTTCAAATCAATATTACCTGCACCATACTTATCTTGTAATTTTTTTGCAGATTTATTTGATTCATCTTGTAATTCTTTAAATTCTTCTAACACTTTATCTTTTTGACCTTTTAAGAGATTAATATTTAATTCAATTGACCCTAAATCGGCTACTATTTTATTATTTTTGTCTTGGAATTCTTTTAATGTTTTCAATTCCTCTTCTGATAACTTTTTCATACGAAAATTTTAATTTAATTGTTTATATTTGATTTATTATAAATATGAAGAAATTTTTTAAAAAATCATTTTCTTTCCCTTCTATCGCTAGTAGGATTTCTTTGTACTAAAGTATCTTCTATACTGTTAACTACTTCACTAGTAATTGTAACTTTTGCTTTAGAATTATATTTTTTCATTGAATTTAATTCTTTTTGTATTGTATCTGGAATAATATATCCTCGTAATCTAATACCAAATGTACCTTTTACTAACCTATCTTGGTTAATGGTTAATTCTGTAGCGGTATTAAAACTATCTATAAATGCTCTAAATTGAAATCTTTCGGGATTACCCCAATATGAATCAGATGCATATTCACATGCTTCTATTATCTTATTTAACTGTTCCATATAGTATGTTTGAATTATACAACTATACTCTAAAGTAACATAGTCAGGTTGAGCAACTACTTGAAAAGTTTCTACAGGTTTTCTATTATTTAAAGTAGCAAAATTACTATAAAAGTTTTTAGAGCTAAAGTTTTTAGAAAACACACCATACAAATTAGGCTGATTAGAATCTAATTTATTAGCTACTGTTCTATCTTTAGATAAAGTATCTCTTTTTATTACTAAAATAGGTAACATTATAGCACCTCCTTTATCTCTATAATAACCATCACGTTGAAAAGATTTCCATCTTTCAGGAGCAGCGTATATTACAGGAACTTCTCGTCTCTCTCCATTTTGGTAAACAAATGGTTTAATTATGTTATGAAAATAATAAAATACTGCTTCATCTATATCTTTAATACCAACTGAGTATTGTTTAGTACTATCACCTTTAAAGCTCATCTGTTCAGATCTATTAAAATCTATACCTGTAGATTGAGCTTGGGAAAACGTATTTACATTTATATCAGCTTTATTAGGATTTCCAACCGCTCCTCGGTCTTCTATCCCTTTAAAAGCATCTTGTTTACTATTGCTTATAGTTAATTGTGATTTTGGAATTGGTTTTCTAGGTCCTGCCATTAGAATCTTTCTACATAAGGTGAAATAGCAACTTTATCTGAAGGGATATAATATGTTGATACTAAAATTGATAAATTATTACCAAACTCATCTAAGCCTGGGTTTAAAGGATTAGGATCCCCATTAGAGTCATTATTAGGATATGATGGGTTTTTACCTCCCCAATATTGGTTAGCAACTGTACTTTGTACACCATAATAACCTTCTTGATATAAAATAATATCTCCTACTTCTGGTACTATTTGAGCATCTACTAAATCGTCTCTAAAGAAATAAAATTCAATAGGTTGATTAAATTGAATACCTTCATCACCCTCAGCATATGCTTCATTTGATCGATTTATTAAAACATTAAATAGAAAAGGACCGTCGTAATATTTTTCCTCAGCTGCTTCACCATATATATTAACCTTAGTTTCTTCTAACTTAAATTGATATATAGCACATTGCTGAGTAATAATATTACCCATTAATTCTCTATTAAATTTTCTTACTAGAGAGACATCTCTCTGTCTTGTAAACATTGCCATATTACGCTACGTAAATAGTATAAGGTACTTGTTGTAATTCTGTCATTTTTGCTTCTGCTTCGCTTGCTCTTCTATTTAATAATGCTTGTCTTGATGTTTCATCAAAATACGCTCTTAATCTTTCTATTAGGGCTGTTTTTTCAGCAGTAGCAGCAGAAATTAAATCTCCTTGATTTAAATTAACTTCAGCATTTGGTATAGGTATACTACTATATTTTCCTCTTACATATCCTAGCATTTCTTTGCTTAAAGCTAGGGTATATTCAAAAATCCATTGTCTACCAACAGAGTTAATATAATCATAATTAGGATTATTATATGGAGAGTTTGAAACATTAGTTACTTGAGTTGGGAATTGTTGAATTGAACTATCTACCCTTTCATTTCTTAAAATATACTCAAACCATACTCTTCCAGCCTCCTTATTTGATGTTATGTTACTTGATCCAATTGTAATGTTTAAATTAACATTAGTAAGTGTAAAACCTGCATTAATCAAATCATTTTGAGCAAGTGTTATTGTGTCTCCATCAATATACCCACTCCCTCCAGTAACAACTTCTACTTTATATATAGTAACTCCATTACTATATACTTTTCCAGTAGCTCCTGTTCCTGATATACCATTTAGAGGTAAAATAGCTGTAATAGTAGCTGTAGTAGTAGGGTTATTAGTTAATGATAATGAATTTCCTATAATTAAATCAGTTCCTACTCCTATTCCAGTATTACCTGAAGGGATAGGAAAAAGTCGTAGTTTATCATTTTTTATTTCAAAACTATAATTATTTCTTCTAACCATTTGATTCATTTCAATGGATTGAATTACTTGTAAGTCATAATTTAAAGGCATCATTAAAAAGCCCATACTTCCTCCAAATCCTCCAACACCAACTAAACCTGCTGCTATTGATCCTCCAAAACCAAAACCATTATATGGAGATAGTAAAGCAGCAGATGCAGGAACGGGTTCTTGATAAAATACTCTTTTAACTTCTAATCCTAAATTATATTCAGAACCTGTAAGGCCGCTACCTGACAGGAAATTAGAAAATGAATAATCTTGTATACTTGATGTTAAAACAAATGAACCCGAATACCAAGGTATATTTCCTCCAGAGCCTGCTTCGGCCCCATATTGTTCTGTTAATCGTACTATAGGTTCAAAATTTGGTGTTATTAACGCTTGGTTTAAATTACTGCCCGTAGATGCACCTTCTAGAGATAATTGATTATCTCGTATAGTATACGCATATAATTCGTTACCATATATAGTAACAGCCTCTTCAAAAGCAGTAAAAAATGATCCTGATTGTAATTCAACATCTGTTAAAGGGTAACCTAATCTTGTAGCACAAAATTTAGATACTTTAACTGCATCTATTGGAAAATCTGTTTGGCTATTATAAAATCCGAATGGTACTGAATTTGCATCCCATACAGGATTACCATCATATATTGGTACATTCATATTGTATTTTATTTATAAATATGAAAAAAATTTTTGTTATTTAGTTTCTTAATTAAACACAGTTAGAATAAAAAAAGAGGCGCAAAAGCGCCTCTCTTTATTTTTAAGTAAGAATATTCTTATTATAGAGTATTCAAACCATTTACTTCGATTGTACCATAGAATTCTGGTCTAACCATCTTCTTAGCATAACGAGTCAAGAGACCTTTTCTTGGAGTAAAGGTTTCTGGATCGTAGATAAGAGGAGTCATAATCAAAGGAATGTAAGGAGCAAATACAGCACCAGTTTCCAAGAACTGAGCACCTCTAAATCCTAATAGGATTACGTTCTCAGTCATATATGGATTCTTGTATACTTTGTATCTACCATTCAATTGACCAACTTTCTGTACACCAAATGCATAGCTAGCTTGTGCAGCATCACCGTCTGAATCAGCAGCAAATCCTGGAATTGATTCCAAAATAGTGCCTATAGCAGGTGAACATACCATAAAGTTAGCACCACCTCTAAGAGTTTTCTGGTGAATGATATTGCTCAATTTTTGAATTTTAGTTCCTAAAGTTTGGAACCATTGTCCTTGAGAGTTATAAAAACCTAAATCAGTAATAGTACCATCAGCACCATTATCAACAATAGATCTATTATTAACTGCAGACCATACTTCAGTACCAGCAGCAGCACCTTCGATCAACATAGATAAAATTTCTAGGTCAATTTCTAGTGAAATATACTCGCTCAAGATAGAAGTCAATTCAGCTTCTGCATCCAACGCATGGTAAGCGTTAAGATCTTGTGCGAACTCAGGAGTCCATACAGCCTTTAGCTTCTTAGTTTTGGCTACAATAGCAGATGATTTCATCTGTACATTGATCTCAGGAATAGCAATTGAAGGGGAGTTTAAGCTGTTAGGCTCAGGATTCGCATCTTCAAAATCACCTCTATATTGATCAGTAGGTTGGATTTGATAAACTACAGTTTGTGATCCAGTAGCATTAACTGCAGGATACAAAGATTTAGTTACCATAAAGTTTACATTTCCAGCTCCATTATATGAAGTGAAAGCAGAAATTTGATCTCCAGCAGAAGATAAAGCAGTAGCAGCAGCAATTGATCCAGAGAATAGTTGGAAACCAGCTACTCCATGTGCATCAAGGTGCTCTAAAGAACTTGTTGGAATTGCAATCTTGTAAAATTCATTATTTACAGCAGATGCTGAATAAGTAGAATCAAAATTAAAATCACTCCATGTTGCATCAGTTACAAAAGTTCCACCTGCGGTAGCAACAACAGATTGAGTATTCTGTGTAGAATATCCAAATCTTCCAGCACCATATAATCCTCCAGCTGAATCATTTCCAAAAGGAGCAGTTGCAGCAGTACCATTTCCATATAGTGAACTTCCAGCAGCAAACGGAGTTTTATCAGTTCCGTACTGGAAATCTAGGAAAAATACTAGACCAGAAGGCAAGTTCATTGGTTGAACTGAAACAAATTCCTTTGCTGCAATTTGACCAAATACTTTTCTTACCAATGGTAAAGCAACTCCCGCCCACTGACCACCAACATTAACAGCAGTTTGTGATTGGAATGTTCCACTTGAACTAGCTCCTCCGCCTGTTTGCGAAGACTCAACAACAAGTTGTTTAGCTTGGTTTTCAAGAATAATACCCATGTTATTTTTGTGAGTACCTTCTAAACCTTCTAATAAACCTGTTTTTTCCCATTTACCAGATAATTTGGCGGCATCACTCTGTACAGAGTGGTAGGGATTTGCACTTTCTAAAAGAGTATTTAAGCTCATTTTTTTAGTTTTTAAAAGTTTATAATTAAATTAATCCCGCAAGCTTACGCATACGGTTGTAAACATCATTTGATTCAATGATAGGCTGCTTTTCTGCTTTAGGTTCTAAACCTGTAGCTTGTGATGCGGATCCTCTTTTGAATGGTTTATTAATAGTAGGAGTATCTAATATTCCTTCATTTAATGTTTCAAAAATAGATTTTGCATCTCTAACAGTCTCAGCTTTGTCAAATGCTTTTAGTACCTTAACCTTTTTACTTTCGGCTAAGTTTTTTTCCTTGAAGATTTTATTAGTATAAAGTAATTTAGCATTCAAAAGATTAACTTCTTGTAATTCAGATTTAAGAGCTTCGATTTCACTCATTACCTCTTCAAATCTCATTTTTTCAGTTGCTTTTTCTTCTTCATTATCTCCTTTTTCTCCATGTCTCATTACAGGATCAGACATCTCGTCAACTTCTTCCTTTTTAGCTTCATCGACTTCTTCCTTTTTGGCTTCGTCAACTTCTTCTTTTTTGGCTTCATCAATTTCAATATCTACGTCTACATCGTCTTCAACTTCTACGTCTTCAACATCTTCGACTTCAACTTCGTCTTCTACGAATTCTTCTCCTGGCTCAATTTCACCTGCAGATACCATATCACTGATAACGTCTTCGATAAATGATTTAAGATCATCTTCTGACATATCTTCAAGATCAATTTCTTCATCTTCCATGTCATCTTCCATATCTTCTTTTTCATCTTTCATGCCATCTTCATAGCCTTCTTCTTCAGCATCTGTTCTAGCATCTTCAGATATTTCAGTTTCGGAAGTTTCACCTTCTGATACTTTCATATCTTTAAGTTCTTTTTCGATATCGTCTTTAGCGTCTTCGAATCCGTCCTTATAGCCTTCTTGTTCAGCATCTGTTCTAGCATCTTCTGCAAGCTCCTTAAGTAGTTCGTCAAGATTAATTTCTTCATCTACTTCATCTTCTTGTACTGTAGACTTACCTACTTTAGTAGGGGCTACGTCCTTTAAAGAATCACCAGCTGGTGAATTTTTTCTTGCGAAACTTGGTGCATCCATTTCATCTAGCTCAACTTCTTCTTTTACTTCCTCATCTTCATCCATTTCCTGCAACTTAGCAGATAACATAGATTTAAGATGTGGGGTAAAAGCTTCTTCTAAAGCTAGTTTAGCATTTGCGATAGCAGTTTCCTTTACGGCCTTTGCATCAGCAATTGCTTCCTTTAACAAATTTTTATTTGTCATAATAATCCCAAAATTTAGTTTGTGAAATATGCTTATTTAAAAAGCATAATAGAAATAATACATTAATTAAACAGCATATCAGAATATCATGCTGTATTATGATAATACGTATATGAGTATTCTTAAAAATTAAAAAACTGTAAAATGGTATTTAAAATATAGGGCAGTTTCCTTTAGAACAAAGAATTTCAGTTATTATTTGATTTACTTTAGTGTAATCATATTGTACTATTTCCTTACCCTCTTTAATCATATGCATGTATGATCCAGGATTAGAAGGAGTTGAAACAAAATCCCAACATAAAAGTTCAAAATCATCTTGTACTTCCATTACGCCACCTCTATCTTCTAATGAACCCATACCACGAGAAGAAACACCAACTGTTACTCCACTTTTGATAAGTTCTTTTAATATATTACCTGATGGGGTGGGTAGTACTTCAATTTTACCCATTACATTATCTCCATCCCAGTTATATTCTGAAATAAGATGGGATACATTTTTTAAATTTACTACAGAAGATTCTGGATGGTCTAATTCGCCCATAGAACGTCGTTGTTCAATAAGTTCATTGTACTTATCCATTTCACGTTCCCATAATCCTTTTGAGTAATAACGGCCATTACCATTTTTTACTTCAGCTGTAGCTAACACACCTTCAACTAGTAGAGGTGCATTACCTCCACTTATATCCTCAGTTATTTGAGATGGGGATATTTTGATAGCATGTGTTTCTATTAATAATTTTTTCATACAATAGGTTTAGTATTATCTATTTCTTACTCTACTTCAGATGATTTAGTTTCATCTACTATCTTTTCTTCGTAATACTTTTTCTCTGCAAGTTTTTCATAAACCTTTTTCATACCTAAACTTTTCTTTTCTAAAAGCTTAATCTCTCTTTGCATTTCCTTCATCTTTTTCTTATCAACAAGTTCTGATAAATTTTCATCTTCACTTATTGAGTTTACTCTGCTAGATTTGGTAGCAATTTCTTCATCTAAGAAACCTATTTGGGCTTCTAGTTTTACAATATCACCTTGTTTTCCAATTTCAGCTAATTTACTATCAATAGATTCTTTTTTCATTTTTTTCTTATCTTTTAATGCTTTTACCATTGGTTCCTTTGTATCACCATCTCCATCTACATCTGGGTAATCAGGTCTTGCTTTTTCTTCTATTCCTGCTTTTTCTTGTGAAGCTTCTATTGCTGCTTCTCTAGCTTCTTCAAATTTTTCTTCATTTTCATCCATTGGTAATTCTTTTTCTTTATTTTCTTCAGATAAAGAACTCATAAATGTATTTAAAGAGTTTGGAGATTCAGTTAATCCTTCTTCTTTCATTATTTGTTTAACAACTTCACCTTGTTGTGCTGCAACACTGTTAGAATTACCTGTAGATACAACGCCACCTAATGATTCTTTAATCATTTTTTTCAGTGTATCATCTTTTGATTCTTTTACTGGTTCCATTTTAGTGTCACTATCTTTTAATTTTTCACTATACCCGCTTGCAGCAAATTTACCTTCAGCTTTTTGTGTTTTAGCTTCACTATACCCTAAATCTTTTACACCAAATTGACCTTCTTTAACATAATGTAGAGGATCTTTTGCTAGATTTTTGATAACCATGGCTTGTGCTTCTTCTATAGTTAAACTTGGGTTATACTTAACTTCTAAATATACACCATTTAACATCTCTTGCCCATTAACGTTATTAATATTATCTACCTGGGGAGAATAATCATAATTTCTGTCTTGAGTATTAGTTACTTCTTCAGCTGTTTTTTTCTCTTCAGCTTTAATTTTTTCTTCACCTTCTTTAGTGTTGATTTCTTCTTCTACTTTATTATCAACAATAGGATTTAAAGATTCTTTACTAGCTTCAGCTAAGTAAGCATCAAACTTATTTTCCCAATCTGCTTTAGGAGAGTTTAAGGTTTCAATCTTAGTAATAGGTTTTAAATCAACCATACCACCTATATCTTCTTTAAGAAGATTTTCTTCTTTAGTTTCTAAAGATTTTTTGAATTTATCTAATAAGTCTTTCATAATTTATTTTTATTGTTGTAATAAAGTTTCAATGTCATTTAAATAATCACTAATTAAATCTGTGCCATAAACAACATCATAGCTATTAGGATTTTCTCTATAATTTTTTACTGTATCTATTTTAGCTAATCTTAAAGATTTTTTTATTGCTTCTAGTTTATCTTCAATTTCACTAAACGCTTCAATGCGTTCTTGATGAAAATTTTTAATATCACTATCGTCCTCTTTAATAATTAGTTTATATTTCATATTATAAATATCAAAAAAGATTTTTTACTTCAAGACCCGAACCTTTCTGTACATAGTTACCTTTTTTATCTTTAGGTACTAGTTGATATTTAAACTGCTTTACATAAGCATTATCTTTTACTCCATCTTCTCCAGCGGCTGGACCTGGTCCTAATGTTGCACCTGGATTAATAGATTTTGATTCTTCTAAACCACCTGGAGTAGTTAGTTTTTTTCCTGTATTGGCATCCCTATCATACCCACAAGTACCTTCATTTGTTTTTTTCTTTTTTTTTGGAATCCTAAAAGCATAGGGAGTTAAATAAGCACCTGCAGCTCCACTTGTAGATATTTCATCTACTGTTTTTCCAAATACTAAATAATGAGAAACACTACAAACTTCTCCATCAGCTGAGCAATGCTTTTTACCTTTAATAATCTTAGGATTAACTAAATCTAATCCATATTCTTCACCCATTAGTTTTCTTATGATAGTAACTCCGTTTTTATCAACAGCGTCGTACATAGTATCATTTTCACTATCTTCCATAGGAAAAAACTTTAATACAACTACATCATCATTAAAATACTTACTAACTATGTCTCTATCAGTGGTATTAACACCTGCCTCTACATTAGTTACTAAATTAAATGGCATAGATGTTTCTGAGTTAAAACTAGCTTGTTTTTGTAGTCCACCTATATCCTGAGATTGAATATTAAACTTATTAGTAATTCTTGCCTCACCTAGCATCATTTTTTGATATGTATCTGAATAATTTTTTCGGAGATGGGTTCTATATTGATTAAATAATTGATTAACATCACTAGATAATTTATCAATGACACTATCATCAGTTTTTCTAGCTAAAGTAGTTAAATACTTTTTTAATTCTTCAAATTCCTTAAATGTTGAATCAAAAGCAGGAACATAATCTATATCCCAAGAAATAGTACCAGTTTCAGGATTAATATCACTAACAGTAGATTGTACACCACTGCCCGTACTAACATCACCAATTTCTATTTCTTTTACTTTATACTTGTACCCCATTAGATATTTTGATTTCTTTTACTAGTTCATAATATTGTAGCAAATCAACTAAATTATCATCATTAATTTTATCTGTTTTACTTAATTCTACTAATAATTTAGCTACCTCAGTAATTTTTATTTTAGTAGCTTTATCTTTAATATTTTTAGTTTCAGTATTTAAAATAGATTTTAACTCATTTATTTTAGTATTATAAAAATTCCTTAAACTTGGAGTTGAATCTACAGAATTAATAAATTCTTTTAATATCTCTTTTTGTTCTACACTTAATGATTCATATTTGTCATTAAACTTTTCTAATAAAATTTTGTAAGTAAGAGATCTTGTATCTTCATCATAAGTAGCAAATTCAGATAATACTTCTTCTTTTTTAGTAGGATCTAATTTTTGCTTAGTTAAGTGTTCTAATAAGGTAATTTTGTTATTCATCAACTGCTCAGTATTAATCATAGCTGATGAATTATACCCTTCAATTAATGTATATAGAGAAGCTAATTCTTTGTAATTTTTAATCTTAGAGTTAAAAAACTGATTTACATCATAATGTTTTTGTACCTCATTAATAAGATTATATTTTTGTTTTCTAAGAAAAGTTCTATTAAACTTTTTAGAATTATCTAATACTGTTTCTATAAGAATAGATGCTCTATTTTCATTTAGAGTAGGAGATTTTTGTATAGACTCATATAGTTTGTATTCACGGCCTAATTCACTTTTTACAAAATATTTTTTTAGTAAATCTATAGCTGGGGAGTCAACACCCTTAAGGGTATCTGCTGTTATTTGTCTTACAAGTAATTCAAATAAGATACCTGTATTTTTAAATTTAGAATTCTTAATTTTCATCAAAAAAATATATTTAATTATAAATATTAGTCCTTTAGTTGAGATTCATCTAGTAACGTACTGTCGTTTTTATCTCTTTCAAAAACTAATTGTTTTTTATTTAATTTTTTAAACATATCTTTATTTTTTAAATATGTTACTTTAGGATTTTCAAATTCAGATAAAGATGGCCGATTATTCCCATCATTTTTATCTGTATCTTTCATACGTTTTGTGCCTAAAGGATCTTTTCCAAAATTGTTACTTTGTTTACCTTTAGTAGTAATTGAATCCTGTGGTCTACCTAATTTTGGATCATCATCTCCATACCCATCAGGTACATTACCTGGATCAGAATACATTCTTCCTTTACCGTATAAACTTGCTAAATCATGAGGTGTACCATATGATTGACCTGTTTCTAGAGGATCATTACCCTCTTCTTGTATTTGATTTAATCTAAATTTACGCTTAGCATCCTCACGAGCTAAATCTCTATATTCATCATATTGATCCTCACTAAAGTGGTAAATATTATGATAAATCCAATCTGAAGGGACTAAATTTTGTTCTAACATTATTCCAGCCAATTCTGCTTTAGACTTCATTAACTCAATTCTTTCCTGATCATATATGATAGAAGGAGTAGTCATTGACAGTTCAAAATTAGTTAAAGTTTCATCTGTGTATCCTTGTGTATATAAATGTACTAATGCTATTTTATTTAATTCAGATAATATAATACGCTGAATGCGATCAATTGTGCGAGCAAATCTAATATCTTCGGCAGCTAGTGTAGCTTTACCTTCAATGTTTTCATCATACCCAAGAAATGCCTTAGGTATTTTAAGTGCAGCAAATAATTTGTCTCTTAAATATTCTACATCTTGAATACCGTCATATGATAAACCAGGGGTAGTATCTATTTTTGTAGCACTATCATTTCCTCGAACAGGAATATAAAAATCCTCTAACATATTTTGCATGTTATATTTCAAGTTATATTCTCCTGTTTTTTCATCCATCATAGGAGTACGTTTCATATTTGAAATAGTTTTTTGCATAAATGCTTCTACTTCATTAGGTGGTATAGAGCCAACATTTACATAAAATACTCTTTTTTCAGGAGCACGTGCTATTCTATGAATCAACATTGCATCTTCCATTAAAGCGTATTGCTTATATAATTTTCTAGCAGGCTCAATATATGATCTACCATAAGGTAAGTAATTTACATCAGCTACCATTCTAAAATGAGCCATTTCATAATTGTCATATGTTACTCCACCTTTACTATTATCATCTCCTTGATTAGGAACATTATAATAACCATAAGAACTTCCAGCAAAACCATCAGGATTCCATCTAAACTTTACTTCAGATGGATTGTCAGGATTAAAACCTTCTATCCTTTCAATATGGTATGCTGTATAAGGAATAACATTATATACTCCAAATTTTTCAGCTATTTCTAATTTTAAGAAAAAATCTCCATATTTACACATTTGTCTAATCCACATCCATAGGTTAAACTCAATATTTAAAACATCATAAAATAAGTTATATAGTATTTTTTGAATATCTTCGTTTGAACTTCTAATCTGAAGTACCTCTCCCATATCGTTTTTGAGAGTTGATTCATCCGCAATAATATCAAGTGCAGAGGAAATAATAGCATCTTGATCCATTATATCATATTCTGAATATAATTGGGTTCTTAAATATTGGTAATTAAGATTAAATTGAGCTCCTAGTAAAGAAGTAGGCATAGTAGAATATACTCTATTAAACCTATCTATCAATCCATTAGTTTCATATTCACCACTAGATTGGATATGTCCAGAATCAATGGTTTTAATTTGGTTACCTCCAACATTGCGGATAATCACATCTGTAGAAAATAATTTTTTTAGTCTTGTAAATACGCTCTTATCAGCCATTTGTATATGTAATTATTGTTATAAATATTAATCTAAAAGCCATCTAATGTTCTCTTTACCTTCTCCAGTATCTATTGTATACGGATTAGGAACTGAGGGATTAGAACCATACCCACCTTGGTATGGGGTTCTATTAACTTGCATATTTTGCAATGCTTGTTTTGTCATGTCAATACCTCTTTGACTGTTTTTCAAAGCTGTATCTCTAATGTACATTCCAATTCCAAATGACATTACTAAATCATCATTATAACCGGTTTGTGCTTCAGGTCTACCATTTCTCCAAATAAATGTTTTCATTTCTTCTATCAATCTTTTTGATTGTATAGTTACTCCTTTATCATTTAAATATTCTTGAAACTTACCTATAACCATAGGTCTAGTTTTCGAAGACATAGTAAATCCAGGGGTCATTTTTGAATGATCTTGATATTTGTCAAAATAAGAGTTAACATTTGAATATTCACTTTTTTGTGAATAATAAATGTTATTATAGTTTCTATCTAATACTGTTTGAATAGTAGCCCATCCTATATTTGCATTTTCTATTACTAATAATGCTTCATTATATTCAGTAGCTATACCTACTAATAAGTGACCATAATCTTTAGTACCTATTTGTCCTTTATATTCAGCTACTTGTACATTATTTTCGGTATCCATAACATGGAATGCTGAATAATCTTTACTATCACCTCTTGATACATCAGCTACCACTATATAATCTCTACTATAATCTGCTGTTTCCCATACCCATAGGTTTTGGTCAGCCCCTCTTCTTTCTATAGGATCTTTAATAAAAGATTTTTCATAATATTCTAAGTACTCAGGAAAAAATACAACATCTCCAGATGTACTAAAATCACAATCACATTCTTGTGCCGCTAATCTAGGATCACCTAATAGTTCATCTTGTTTTTTCCTCCATGCTTCATCTCTTTCCGGATGAACATACCAAGGTAGTTTTATGGGTAAAAAATCATTTTCTGATGATTCTGCTCTTGACCAAGTTTGATGAAACCAGTTACCTGTACCATAAGGGGTAGATAATGCTATACATCCACCTCCTGTAGCTAGTGTTTGTTGAGCAGAAGCCCAAATCTCTCCAATATTATCAATAAATGCTGCTTCATCTATTAGTAGCAAAGATACGGCTTCAGATCTACCAGCATCACTAGAGGCTGAAGTGGCTTTTATTTGGGATCCATTTATTAATCTAAGATTTAGTTTATTATTTTCAGCAGCATCTACTTTTAACCATGAAGGTAAGTTTTCATACATAAACTTTACCTTTGTAACCATGTTTTTAGCAGTTTCTTGTTTTGTTGCTATACAAAGTACATTTTTATCTTTATGAAATGTCATTAACCATAATGAATAACCTGCACCCAAAGTAGATATTCCTAACTGTCTAGATTTTAGTACTATAGAATAAGGATTATCTCTAAATAAAGTTAATACCTTTTCTTGGAATGGGTATAGATTAAACTGAATGCGGCCACGTTGTGGATGTTGTATTTGACAATATTTTTTCATAAAATGTGCTGGATCTTTTGCACATTTAAGATACTCTTGTCTTATGACCTTTTTTAAATCTGACATTTAGTTTCCTGTTAACAACATAAGCACAACAACTATAATACTGGTTGTGATAGTCATTTTATTTTTAAGTTTTTGTTTTCTTAAATCGTTATGTAACTTATCAGATAAATCTTGAAATAACATTACTTGTGAATCTTTTTGAGATACAATAGAATTATAGTTAGATATTTGTTGGGTATTAGTGTTTATAATACTATCCTTCAAAACTATTTTTTGGTTTAAAAGTGAAACTTTTTCTAAGGTAATAGATAACTCTTTTTTAGCTCCATCACCTTCTATAAGATCTTTAATTACTAAGCGTGCTATCTGTTCCTCTAGAGATACTCTTGTTGTATCTATCTGTGAAAAACTTTTCAAGCTCACTATTATTAAAAGAATCAACAGTGTTAACTTTTTCATTTATTCTGTATTTTAGATTACTTATTCTACTATTTCTTAAACCTATTTGTAAGTCTAATTTATTTACTTGTTGGTTTAAAGTATCTATTTTACAATTCAATCCACTATTAATTGAGTGGAGTGAATCAACTTTAGATTCCAAAACTTTTATCTTATTATTGTAATCCTCTAAATAACCTTCATTTTGAGAAGTAGTATATAACTTATAAAATAAAATAGCTATTGTTAGTACACATATGATACTAAAAATATTTTTTTTAAACCACATCCTTTTCTAATTTGTTTACTAGTGACTCTAGTTCTTTCTTTTTAGAAGTTTTTGATTTTAAAGTATCTTTAATCTTTTCTTTTTCAGATTCATTATCAGAAGCACTATATTTTTTAGCTAATGACTTCATTTCAGTAGTAATATCTTTAAGAGCCTTAGTTGCTATATCAAGTTTTTTAAACTTGCCTTTTGAAGCTTTTGCTGATGCTACTGCTTTTTTATCATCCTCATCTTCATCTTCAGATATTTGTGATTGTAATTGAGCAGTTTTTTCAAGTTCCTTATTTAAATCTTTTTGATTTTCAACTTCTTCAGCACTCGCTTCATCAACTGGAGAGGATAAGGTTGAAAGGATTTGTTCTTTAATATATGATTTTAATGCTGATGTTTTCATTTTCAATAAGTTTGTTATAAATATGTAGTAAGTGTATTTTCCTCAATAAATGCAACTCTTTCCTCAACTGTTAAACATGGGGGTATAGAGATTACATTTTTTGGTTCTGTACCATGATCCTTAATCATTTGTTTAATAGTAAAATCTATTTTATTTCTATAGTCTTTATCTACACATCTTACCCCATTATCTTCCAACTCAACGCCTTCCATGGGTATATAAAAAATATAATCATATTCACTAATAAATCTTTTAGCATAATTTTCAAATAACTTTTTATCTCTAAAGTTAATAGAATCTGCTTTAAAAGTAAATGATAAAACATCTATTATAGTCCTATCAGTGATTATATTTTCATTTAATAACTCAGCACAACGTTCAGCTAAAAATACAGTTTGACCTTTTAGAGTAGAATCAGTATTAAGTGGTATACCTAAATCACTTAGATACTTAGATCTTTCAGTAGCAAACTTATAATGTTTGAACTTATTTGATTTTTTAAGAGCATCTACAAGTGTAGTTTTACCTACACTCATAGTACCTGTTAATCCTATCTTCATATTATTGAAAAGAAGCTTTAAATAGTGGATTCTTTGCAGGTGGTAAACCTATCCTATCTCTTTGAGTTTCTTTCCATTCATATAATGAAAGCTCTCTACCATAAAGATAATATTCCTTAGCTCCATTAGCTCTAACTATAGCGGGACCATCCCAATCATGGAGTTTATTATCAAATGTTTTAATAATATCACCCTCAGGTGTTTTAAATTCTCTATAATTAAATCCTGTATCTATTTTTTTCATATTCTTTAAATTATATTTAAATCTACACTAGATATCTTAGATATCCAAATCTTTTAATATATATTCTGCTACATATGTTCCTTGAGCACCACTAACCGTTATACCACGCGCACTTAACGCATCACCTACAAAGTGTACATCAGGGTATGTATTTAATGCTAAATTAGTATAATCAACGAGTGGTTCGGGTGATAAATACTTAACCTCAGGCATGTAAACACCCCAATCATCTTTAAGTGTTGGAAATACTTTTTTCATATCTTCAATAAAATCAATAATATATTGAGCATATTCACCTAATGAATCATGTAATGGGTTTAAATCATCTACTTGTATTGCTGATACATCATTACCTTCAGAAGTTGTAGATGGTTTACGTGTTGGGCTATAATATGTTCCTGTATTATCTATTTGTAGTTTTTTAACTGCATCTCTAGACCAAATAAATGGATCATCAATACCTTTGATTTCCATTAGTATACCAAAGTTAGTCATATTATTTCTAAATGATTCATCCTTTTTAGCATGACCATTATAGCTATGATCTCCATATGTTTCCTCTACAGCAACATATGCGGCATTATTATTAGTACAAAATGATCTAAGTGATACACCTTCTTCATCAAATTTCTTATATAGTTTAAAATCATAAGATACATCAATAAGTTTTTGAAAGTGATGTTGTGGTGCCTCAAATCTAACACCTATTTGTACTGATTTAGCTTCAGTTGGTAAGTTATATTGTTCAGCTAACTGTTTACCAAAGTCAATACCACTTTTACCTACACCAAAAATAAGTTTATCATAAAATAAACCATCGTCATCCATATTGGCAAACTCAGGCTTAACAGATTTAAAAATTACTTCATTTGTTCTAAAGTTAATACTAGATACTTTTTGTTCCCATATAAACTCTACACCTTTAGATACTAAATAATCGTACCAGTTTTTACCTATTTCATGTAAATAATCTGTACCAACATGCCATACTGGGAATAATCGTAATCCAAAATATGGTTTAATAAAATCAGGTTCAGCTTGAGGATCAGAACATTGTACTTCCTCAGGTTTAGGGTGAAATCGTTTAAAGTTATCAATTACACTATCAAATAATTCCATTGCTTTATCCTCACCACAATATTTAGATAACTGACCTCCAATAGAGGTATGATATGTTAGTTTACCATCACTCCAACCACCTGCTCCTAAAAATCCTTCCATTACTTCGGAATATTCTCTTCTGTATGGGTCTTTACCCATATCAATAATAGTGATTTTACCATCAAAGTTATTATCAACCAGTTTAGTAGCAGCATTTACACCTGCTACACCTGCTCCTATTATTACAATGTTTTTACTCATTTATTATTTGTTTTATACGTAAATATACATAAAAAAAGTGGCTCTTCCAAATAGGAGGCCACAGATCTCATGTTGTTTATTATTAAAGTCGACTGGCTATGAATCAGTCTGTATGTTTTAATTTAATTTATTTTATGTTATTTTATTAAATTTTTTTAAATATTTCAGGATATGTACTAACATAGCTTGTAAAATCTACTTCTTCATCTCCTACTTCATCAAATATAATATCTTCAAAATTATCTGCTGTTACCACAGTATCTGTTGGGATTAAAGTAAACTCACCTCTATCATCATTATAATATGCTTTATCTACGGCTAGTGTTATGGTATCACTTGGTCTTTCATCTCTAAATTGAGACCCAGAACTACCTCCATTTCTTAATTTATCACTATATTTGGATAATTTTGGATAGTTATCCGAATTATTAAATAGATCATTTATATCAACAAACTGTCTATCTACTTCTATATCTTTATAGCCTAATTTTCTAGCATAATCAACAAATAACTCCGCATTTTGGGGAGTCATTAAGTTAAATCCTATTTCTTTTAATAAGCGACCTTCTGTTAAGTATTTTTTTAAATCGAAATTATCCATTTATTTTTAATTTAATTTTATATGATATACATCATATCATCTTTTAACATTTTTCTCATTTCATCTTTACTAAATTGTGGTATTGCTCTACCACTATCATCCATTTTAAATGCAGGAAGGAAATTTGAGCCATCTTTATCAGTTAATTGTGGCATAGCATAAATTATAATATCACCATTACTACGGATTTCTACATATCCCATATCTTCAACAGCATAAATACCTTTATCTAATTGTGGTTGAGATATTTCTAAGTCTTCAAGATCCTCACTATCATATAAATTAGAATTGAATTCAAAATTATCATAAAATTTATTAAATTCTTCTTCATTCCAAGGGCCTGATTGGTCATAACCATATATTGCATCATTTACTAAATCGTAATATCCAGCACCCCCTGAACCTACACCTCCTAAAATACCATCATCAAATCTAAATCCAGCTTTTACTAATATATCTTCAACGTCTCTTAATTCTTCTTTTAATATCCTACCTTCAGCTAAATATTTTCTTAAATCAAAGTTATCCATTTATTTTTACTTTTAAATTTGTTATTCCTTTTAGTACACGATGTACTTTATTTACGGGTATAAATATACGATCTCCTTTAAAGACATCCAAGGGTAGTTCATCATCTTTTTGAATAGCCCAACCTTCTCCTTCTAATATTTCTATTGTTCTATCTTCTTTGTCTTGATGCCAAACCAATTCCATTGGATCTACATCTTTAGAGAATGTTCTTATATTACCTTTATTGATATAAGGTTGCATTACCCAGATTTTTTCTGTATCACAAACCATTCTACTCCATCTGACCACACCATAATACCTTCGTATTCTTTATTAATAACATAAGGATTTGTACTTCCATCTAATGTTTGACCCCCTGTAGGAGTCAAATCAACATGGTGACTAGCATTAAGAAATGTTGAATCACTAATAAATCTTATTGTTCTATAAGTATTATTTGGATTTGTTGCATCTGGAAGATTAAGAGTGACATCGGGATTAGTACCCCCACTCCATGATAATTTAATCATTGAAGTATTTTGGTATACGGAATCTGATAAATTTATAGTATCACCTGCAGATACTGTTAAAGTTACTGGTACTATATATGAATTATTAGGATTTGTTTGATTATAAACTTCAATAGAGCTACTTACATAGCTTGTTACATTATCTAAAGTAGTATATTTAGTTACACCACCTTGTACATCAGCAAATAGTTCATCTCCTTGAAGGGTAGATGAAGATGGTAATCCAGAAATTGGTAAATTAGGCATATCCTGTTATAAAAATTTTACTATTATCTTCTTGTTCTAAATCGAATAAATCTTCTTGTAAAAGAAAACCTATATTTTGTATTGTTGTTCGTTTAGGACCTTTTTTATGCCCTTCTAACCAATGTAAATAAGCATTACGTTTATATGTAAGTTCATTTATATAAAGATTATATTTTTTTACTTGTTCATTTAAAGGTAATAAAGAAATTTCTGATATCCTAGTAAATTTTTGCCAAGGAATTTCATTAAATATATCAATTTTATAGGGTTGCATTATTTTTTCTTATATTCTGCTTTTTCAGTGTTTTTAACAAACTGCTTACCTTTTTTATCTCCTCTAACTTTTTTAGCAACTGTTGCTTTACGTTCTGCTTTAGTTAAAGATTGTGCTTTTTTTCTAGGTAGGCATCTTGTAGTTGCTTTACCTTTTTTCATTGTACCACAATCACCTGATATGTTACCGGAGGTATTAATTCTTACCCAATTTTCTTTTTTAAACCAATCACGTAAAGAATCTTGAATTATTTGCTCATTTGTTTTTTTTTTCCTGCCACTCATTTGTCCCTTACATACTTTAACAGCACGACCAGATAAATAAGCAGATGATTTTTCACCCGCAGCCATTCTTCGCTTACGATAAGCTTCACCTTTTTTACAAAGTTTTTCTTTGATTAGTTTTTGTAATCTATCCATTACCAAAAAGTATTCATATTTGCACCTAATCCTAAAGCACTGGCATATCTTGGGAGATTACAACTCCAATATCCTGCTTTAGTTCTATCTTTTTTATTTTTGCAGTTATGACGTGCAGCAAATGCGTTACGTGCTTGCTTATTTTTTATTTTAGCTCTTAAACCACCAGATCCAAAAGATACTTTTTTAACTTTTTTAGTTTTAGGGTCTTTAACATAAACATAGTATGCTTTAGATCCTCCTCTTTTAGGTTTATTTAAAGGAACATCTTTACCTTTAAATTCAGCTTCTTCTACTTTTTCTTCATTTAAGTCTTCTTTATGGTATAGTTTTTCACTTTCACCATTAGGACCACTTCCATTTTCATCATGGGGATTACCTGACATTAATGAACCATCAGGCATTTTATGTACTTTACCTTTCCATTCTTTACCATCTTTAGTAAAATGGGGAACACCTTCTTTTTCATTTAATGACTCCCAAGCAAACCTACCATCTTCTTCTTTTCTTTTATCAACTTCTTTGTCTATTTTTTCTTTATCAGAAGAACTAAGGTTATCATAATAATCATCAAATTCTTGATTAGCAATTGTTTCTTTATCATATCGTAAATCAACTTCATTTAACATAGGTAAATCTAATGGTATAGATTCACCTTCATATAAAGCAAATTCACCTAAATGTGTTTTAATTAATGCTTCATCATCCTCACATAAGTCGATTATGTTACGGGAATACATTTTTCTAGCTTCTTTAATTAAAGCTAAATGTTTATTTGAACCTATACGATATACAGTTTCGAATAAAGGTAATTTTTTATCTATATGATATTGTAAGCCCTCAGATAGTAGAGATTTTACCTTACCTTCTGTTAATAAAGGTCCTTTTGTTTCACAAGTATCACATCCGCATTTACACATATTATTTATATTATATCATTAATTGATAATTCAATTCCTTTAGCTCTAGGGCCGAATTTAGCCATATTAGCAGGGTATATTCTATAATCTAACCCAATTGGTTTATTTTGATGTTGGGCTATTGTAAATACAGGAAATATTCCTCCTTTTTCAATATCATCTAAATCTTTATAGATATGAGAAGCTTGTACTGTTATAGTATCTCCTTCTAATTTAAAATCATCTTCTTTCCATGATCTAGATACTACTATAACTTTTGGAGTTTCTGGCCCAAACACAAATGAATTAATTTGATCCTCTTCATCGATAAAATCAGGTATTATTACTTTAGTAACTCTTTCCCCAGTATTTGGGTTAGACATTAGATACTTACCTTTAACATCGGGGTTTGGTATTAATTCAAATCCATCTATTTGGCCAGCAAATGCCTTTTCTTGAAAAGTTTTTATAAAATCCGGAAAATTTGAAGCAACTGATGCCCATCTAAATCCTCCATCTTGTTTTAAAGATATATTAGATACTACCTCCCCATTAGATAAAAATTGGGCATCTGATTTATCTCCTTTTCCTGCTCCTGTTTTTGATGAATCTTCAACCTGAGTTACATTATTAAATGTTTCAGTATATTCTGGAGATTTTATTATTATTTTTGCTTTTTCACCTGCTTGAGTAATTAAATTATTTAAAGTTTCTATAAATATTGCTTCATTAGTTTTACCTGCACCTCCTGGGGAGCTAAAACTAACTAACATATTTATTTGACCAAATTCTTCAGTATTGAATTGGAACATAGGAAACTTACCACTAGGATTTTGACCTTGTCTTGGGCTTAATACTGTAATATCAGTTTCAGGACCAAATGTTTTTTTAATGATATCTAAAAATATAGATGAGTCTTTAATACCAGGTGCTGATAAACGATTAGGTTTTGAAGGTAAGGGTCTAATGCCATATTCATCTCCTAATTCTTGAGAAATTAAAGCAACAGCTTTTTTAGTACCTGGCATATTAGGTACTTCTTCTTTTAAACTAAACTTTTCTCCTATAACTTTACTAATCAATGATTCTAATAACAAAACATCCTGATCATTATTCATGTCAGGATATCCTTTATTAAATTTGTAAGCAAATTCAGAAAAAAACTTATCGAATATGTCCATTATTTTATTTTACTATTTAATATCTTGTCAACACCTTGCAAACTCCGTATCCTGCAAATGCAATCATTGTTATTATAAATCCACTCATTTTATTATTTTTTATTTAGTTATAAATTATTTATTCATCATAACTATGGAGTGGGAATATTTTTTACACTTCTACATCAACATCTATATCAGTTTCTTCTTCTGTATCAGATGAATCATCTTCATCACCTTCTACATCAGCTCCACTAGCTGAACCATACTGTAGTATACGTGAAATAGATTGTGCTGCATATTCTTCTTCATCTATATTTAATAGATAATATTTTTTACCTTCTACTTGAGCTATCCAGCTACGTTCTGTAAATATAAGAATAAAATTTTGTCCATTTAATAAATTAATACGAAAAGTTGAAGGACGAGGAGCAATCCAATCGATTCCTTCTAGGAAAGAATCAAATTCATGGGTTAATAAATCTATTATTACCGCTTTAAGTTCAGGAAATTTAGTTAATTCATCATATGCTAAAGCAGCATCTTCAGATTTAGCTTTTTCACCTATTACTTGAAGCGTTAATGCTCTTATTTTTTCTCTTAGTTCTGCCTTAGTCATTATTATTTATTTTGTTTGGCTAAGAAAGATGCTACAGCCATCTGTATTTTTTTCTTGTCTGATTTGCCTTTAAACTGAGGAGCGTCTGAATCTTTAAAATCTTCAATATGTTTATCTACTGATGATTTTTTAGTAAGTATTTCTTTAACTTTTTCTTGAGACATCATAGCTTTGATTTTATTAATCAAATCTTTTTCTGGATGTTTTTCTAATCTAGCTTCTTCTTCTGATGCTTCAAATTCTTTATCAGTAGTTACCTCATCTACCATATCAATCACAGCATCAATTTGGGCTACTTTTTCTTTACCATCAATATAATCAAAAGCACTATCTAACATAGCGTTTGCTTGGATAATTTTTTTCTGCCACCATTGTGGAAAATCTACTTCACCTTGACCATCATATTTATCTATTGCTTTATAAAGCATTTGAACCATTTGACCTGCTCTAGCTAATTCAGCTTTAAGCATTTGAGGTTCATTGTCTTCATGTCCTATGTCTAAATCTTCATTCATAGATCTCCAATGCTTAACTAATTCTTTTGATATAGCATCAACATTTAATAATACTTTTTCGGAAGCATCTATTCCTACATCTCCCATTTCTTTATCAAAAGAAAAATCTGCTAAGTGTAATGTATCATCCTCATCAATATAAAATGAAAACTGATCTTCACTATCATTATCATATTCAACGAAAATTTCAAAAGAATTAGGTTTTATGTCTTTAACCTTCATAGTACTTACTGTATCTCCAAGTTCTTTAAGACCTAAAGCAACTGCGGCACCTACATTTCTTGCAATTAATTTTGTTTCATCAATTGAAAACTTTTTGTCTTCAGATATATTTTCTTCAACTTTTTCATCAGGATCACCTTCAAGATATTCACCAGACGGATCATTATCCTCTTTAGTAAGTGATTTTACAATAAGTTCTTTAATTCTTTCTTCTACAGGTTTTAGATCTGATTCATGGTAGGATTCATTTCCTTTTTTAGTTTTGACTACTACAAAAGATCCTTTAATATCCTCTACTGTACCTTTACCACCACCATATTCTTTAGCGATTTTAACTTTAGACCCTATATCTAAACCTTCGATTGTTTCTTTGATTTTATCTAAATTCATTGCTTCTACTTTACTTTTAGCCTGTTTTGTAGCTATACCATACATAACCTTTTCAGCATTCTTACCATACTTTTTAACTAAAGATTGTTTATTTTTTAATAAACCTTTAAGAGCGACCTTACGTTTTTCTAGTTCGTTTTCAGTAAGTTTACGTTCATTAATCATTTAGTCGTCATCTCTACCTACTACATACTCCCTTGTAAAGAATGTAATGGTATTACCGATTTGATCAGCTAATTTATCATTTCCTAATTGGTTAGCAGCGTCCATAGCAGCTTTGAGAGAATCTTGTATGACTTCTTCTTCTGGAGATAAACCTACTTCTACTGTAGTTTTTACTGCTGGTTTTTCAATATCAATTTCATCTGGTTCAACATCGACTGTTACTTCATCTTCTACATCTACATCCACGTCAACATCTTCTTCAGCTTCTGAGTAAATAGAGGCGTTATATTGTGATTCTTCAGATAGTTCAGATAGGATTGTTTCTCTAATTTTTGCTTTAAGTTCAGATACTTTCATTTTTTTAAGAGTATCTTCAATATCATCCTTAGCATCATCAAATCCATCTTTGTATCCTTCTTGTTCAGCATCAGTACGAGCATCTTCATTTACAGATACAGATTCGTCTTCACGATCATCGTAGCCTTCTTTTTTTATTTCAGTGATAAGTTCTTCATTTGGGTCAACCTTAAGTAAAGGGTTGTCTCTTAAGTATTCAGTATAGTTAAAATCGCTCATTTTATTATAGTTTTGATTATAAATATTAACCAATTATAGTAGAATTAATTTTTTTTATTTCTTTAACGACTCTAAGTATTCAACTACATCTTTTATATTGTCATCTACTTTATCTTTATTAATCTTTCCTACCCATCTTTCAACATCTCCATCTTCTGATACATGACCACTATTACTTTCTTCAACTTTATCTTGAATCCAAAGTTTAAAATCTTTTATTTTATTATCAATTTCATTATTAATAATACCATTATGATATTCATCCCACTTACCTTCACGTTTAAGTTTATCTTCCTTTAACACTACACACCTAAAACAAGTTTTATGAACTTTATAGTAAGTATTATCATTCCTATTTTTCATTACTTTTTTACAATTAGGGCATAATAAAGGCATCATGTGTGCCTTTTTAGCTGTATCTAATTTAGTAATGTTTTGTTTAATACCATTTTTAATAGTCCATTTTCTATCATTTTCTTCCCAAATATCACCTTCTTTATGGGATTCATATTTTTTAGTGTAACCTACGCTAGTTTGAGTTTTATCTCCATATTTCCCTTGCATAAGATTTCTTAGACGTTCTACGTCTTTCTTAGCAAATTCTTTTTTTAAAACATTATCTTGGTTCATAATTTAAGTTTTTTTAATTGTTCTATGGTGTTAGATGCACTAGTATGTAATATACCAATACCACCAGCAGCTTCCCACTGGTTTATATTATCTGCTCTATCATCTATTAGTATTGATGTTGGGGTTGCTAATTGTTGTTTTAACTTAGCATAACGTAATAATAATTTTGTACCTGGTATTTTATTTCTAACCCATAATGCTTTTCCTAATCTAGAAGATTTATCACGAGAGGGAGCTGAAAGTATTATGGGATCAAATGGTTTAATATAATCCCACAGTCGTTGTCCATCAGGCATCCATTGTAACCCTACCCAAAATCCTACACCAGCTTTAGATATTGGCTTCCAAAAATCTTCCCCAGAGAAAAATTCACCTTTAAGATCCACACCAGTTAATTTTTCATATCCTAATTCAAAATCAGCTAATACACCATCAAGATCACAGTATATTTGGTATTTTAATTCTTCATTTTCTTCTAATCCCATAGCTAATTCACGTGCAAAGGCATTTATTCCAAATGGATCTTTACCTAATTTTTTATCAAAACCATATTTATGTTTATAGGATTTTTTATCTTCATTTATAGGAGTATTGTCATATCCACACTTATGACAAAGATATGGATCTTTTCCACCAGATGAAATATCCCAACTCCAACCACAGTTATCACAGACAACTTTATCACCTACAATAGCTTCATTTAAACTATCAGTCCAATTTCTGAATGTCATTGTACCTATTAAGTTGGCTTCTTGTTCTATTTTATCTAAGTGATCGTCCTCTTGAGTATTTGTAGTTTGAATGTCTCCTAATCTATCTTCTATATTTTGTGTATGATGAACCATTTCATGTGAAAATGAACGTACTATATCTTTTGGATGTCTGCCCTCAGTATACAACACAATTGTCATGGTATTTGGGTCATAATACGCGGTTGTACCCATGAACTCCTTAGCATTGGGCACGTCGTTGTGTTTAAATATAACTTTGGGTAATGGCCGGATATTCATGCCTTTATCTAGCATGTGTTGAGTTAAATCCTTTATTTTTTGTTTAATATCTATGTCTTGAGAATATGAAGCACCTTCTCTTAAGTTAGGACTTATAATATTGTATACCTCTATTTCTTCCTCATCTGTAAGTTCATCAGGTAAAAATGGTGATAACTTTTCTACAGATATTTTAGCAGCATTTCTAGCTGCTGTACCTGATACACCACCTTGTGTTACAATAGTACGCAATTCTAGATTTGAATAATTATCTAAAGATTTAGTTCTGTTTGCTATATCAGCAAAGTCTTCTTCATTCCCTTCCCTAGCACCAATTATGAATAATACTTCTTCATTAGGATGTTCTTTAGCATAATCATAAATACCTTTAATAGGGGGAACAGAAGTAGATCTAACTGTAACTATAATAGGAAGATATTGTTTGTAAATATCCCACACCATAATAGAATCGGCTTGTGTTACACCATCTCTATCTTTACCACCTACTAGGATAATGAATTCATCTATTTCGGGGTTTTCTTTAATTGCTTGTTTTACAACAGCAAAATGTCCTTTAGTAGGGGGTTTAAATCCTCCCCCATACACAGCTACTACCTTTTTCTTTTCATCTTCAGGTAGTAAATCTTTAATTAACTCTGTTGTTAAATTCATGAACTAAGAAATTTTCCTATTCGCATTTGTGCTTCTTCTTTTGACAAACCATCAGATGTAATATCTTCTACAAAATCATTTCCTAACAATTTTTGAATATCATCTTTCATTTCAGCATATTGTTTTGCTGAACGTTCTTTTTGTGCTGGAGATTTATCTTTAGTCCCTGTTGGTCTAAATGGAGTAAGGTATTTATCTATAATATCTTCAATATCAGTTAATTTGTTATCATCTAATGTATTAGATACTAAAGCAAAATTGCTGCTTGCATATCCACCAAACAATTCTCTATAGGGTTCATAGTTTTTAGTTACATTCATCCAAGTACGCATTACAATAGCAGGTGGTAAACTTCTATCCTCACCACCTGATTTTTCAAAACGATCTTGATTTTGTTGTAAGGATTTTTCCAAGTCAGTATAGACATAAAGCATCATAACTTTATATCCTGCTTTTTCTAACTCATCCTTTAATTCTGCTGTTTGTTTGTATGAAGCGGCCGTACCATCTAATACAAATGATTCTTTAGCTTCTATTGTGGTTTTAACAGATGATTTAAATTCTTTATTAGCTGCAGCCATTTGTGTAGCTTGTTTGCTTCTTTCTTCGGGAGAAGAATTTTTTAAATCTAATGATACATTAGCTTGTTTTAGTTTTTCTATGTAAGTATTGTCTATATTTAATACTTTTAAACCATTTAAATTTAAACCTTTAAGAACATACCCTTTTCCAGCACCTGGTGCGCCCGCTAATATTATAGCTTTTGGAATTCCTATTTGTTCTACTAATAAATCGTACAATTTAATCATGATTTGATTTTATTATAAATATTAGTACTTGGGTAGATAATTATTTTTGTCATATTATAACCTTTATTTGTTCCGTAAATATACGAACAAAAAATGGGGAAGCCAAGCTTCCCCACATTTATTTTAATAGTTTTAAAATTTGTTTTACTGTATTTTTACCAACTTCTATTTCGTGGTAAAGTTGATTATGTTCTTCTAATTTAGCTTTACATAACTCATCAATCTCTATAGATTGTTTTAAATCTTGAAATCTTTCAGCTTCATTAATCTCAGTATTAGATCTTTTTAACAATATATTTATGTTATCATATTTGTTGTGTAAGTCTACTACCATTCTATGAAAAGATTCACCATAATATTCTGCTGGATATCCTTTAGTATAATAGCTATGATAAATAGTTGAGAATAAAATAGGGGAATCTATAATAATATAATCTACTTTACCATATGACTGTGCTATACCTCTATGTTGGTTAGCAAACACATATAACTGATCTTGTATAGCAGGGTAGTTTTTGTCCCAAGCTAATGTTTTAGGAAACTCATAGGGATTATTACAACTTATATGTTTTTTCTTTAGTTTATAAGTAATACCTGATGATATAGATGATTTTCCAATGCCTGGTCCACCAAATAAATTTATGAGTTTACTCATATTAATCAGCTAGTTGTATATAAATAGAATATATATAACCTATAAATCCTACTACATTAAGTAAAGATAAATTATATGATTTTGTTCTTTGTGTTTGGATGGTTAATAATGCTAAACCTAAAGCAGATAACCCTTTACCATATGGTGTTTGAATAAAATATGGTCCAATCATTAGACAAGCTGTGCCTAAATATATTACTGCGTATTTATATAATAACTCTTTCATTTAAATAATTCGTTTAAAATTGTTGCTAATCTTATTCCTGCTTGGTATAATCTTTGATCTATAATAGGTAAATTTTCATAAACAT
>Ga0209603_1000717_pt1 | contig 38718 bp, 33 predicted proteins | sample COGITO_mtgs_1206_FD_184812 | JGI IMG/M metagenome (GOLD analysis project Ga0209603, IMG submission 184812) | Pelagic marine microbial communities from North Sea - COGITO_mtgs_120607 (SPAdes) (version 2) | ecosystem: Environmental > Aquatic > Marine > Epipelagic ... | reverse complement strand
ACCTTCTATGCAGCCTGAAACTCCTATAGCTTTTAAAGTCATGGGATCAAGGCATTCAGCAACTAGATCAAAAGATCAAGAAAAAGTTTCCGCAAATGAAAGATTTGCGATGTATAGTCCTTTAAAAAAATGGGGAGGACCTTCTTATGATGGAGATATAAGCGGTAATAATCCAGAAGGAGATGATAAGAAAAAGGAAGCTAAAGCAAATGCAGAAGCTAAGTTAGCTAAATTGAATTATAATCAAGAAATAATGCCTGATGGTAGAATTAGGTTTTATAAGTCTGCTGAAGGAAGTGCTGGTGGTACTGGTGATGTAGTAGTAGGTTCTAAAGCTAAATCAGGCCAAGCTCAAGCTACTGACGGAGATGCATATATTCAAAAATTATTAGATCAAGGCAAAACAAGAGAACAAGTAATGGAGGGAAGTTTAGTTAGCTCACAATACTACGACTTATTTCCTTCTAACAAGGAAACAGCAACCGCTAGTGATGAATACTTTAAAGATAAACCTATTATAACAACAACAACTACAGAAAATCCGCCTGAGAAAAAGAAGAAATGCCCACCTGGGTTTGCGTTTTCTAAATCACGAGGATGTGTTAAAATGCCAAAAGCAAAAGGAAAAAGGAGATCAAAGAACCTTAAACAAAAACTAAGCTCCACTAAAAAATCAACCGAATGCGTGTTTGGTCAAAAATGTTAAAATGTCAAAAAAATCATTTAAAGAAACTAAAATAGGTGCTTTTCTTTCTAGCAAAGCCCCTAAGGTGTTACAAGCTCTTGGAGACGTACTACCTAATAAAGGTACACTTGGCGTAGTAAAAAATCTTATATCAAGTGATAATAAGATTAAGGCAGTTGATAAAGAGCAAGCTATGAAGCTTATAGAGCAAGATATAGCTGAAATAAAAGAAGTATCTAGCAGGTGGAGGAGCGATATGAAAAGTGATTCATGGCTTTCTAAAAATACAAGACCGCTAACTCTTATATTTTTAACAGCTTCTGCAATATTTATGATGAGTGTAGATTCTTTTCATTTGCAATTTGATGTAGACGAATCATGGATAAACTTATTAAAAACATTACTGGTAACAGTTTACGTAGCATACTTCGGAAGTCGTGGTGCTGAAAAAATAACAAAAATAAATAAATAAAAATGAACGGTTTACAAGGAAATATAATGGCTCAACCAAGAGTGTTTGGTCACGACGCCGTAGCTTTAACAGCTGGAACAGGAGCAATAGCAAACACAAGTGAAAGAGGTGTTGTAATATACAATGGCCAGGAAGCAGCTCAAGATATTACAATAGTAACTGAAGCTGGAAATCAGGTTATATTTAAAAACGTACAGCCGGGTACAGTTGTAGGTGATAAAACACCTATGTTAGCTACTAAGTTAATCGTAGGGGTTGACTGCGTGGCTATATATTAAAACAAACAATTAAATTAAATCAAATGAGTAAAGTAACAGTAGATACTGGAATATTAAATAAAAAAGAACTTGAAACTATTCAAGCTCAACAACTAAAGTTAAATACAATAACACAAGAAATTGGTTATTTAGAAGCTAAAAAACATGTTTTTTTACATGAGATAGCATCTGCTAATGAAGAAGTAGATTCTTATAAGAAAGTTTTAGAAGAAAAATACGGAAGTATAAACATTAATCTTGAGACTGGAAGTTGGGAAAGAATAAAAGAAAAAGATGTCGAAGATAAGAAAGATTAGTATTGGGTCTGACTATAAAAATGATGCTATGCATTATTCTCTTGGTTTAGAAGTATATGGAGGTCACGTTGTTAGTGATATAATTTTTGAAGAAAAAGATAAATCTTACAATATTTTTATTAAAAAAAATAATGAAGTTCTTCCTTGGAAAAAATTTAATAGCAATATGGCGGTAGCTTTAGAATACGATTTAAAATACTAGTGAAGAGTTTATACGAATTTATTGTTAAACCTTACAACGAAAGATATAACAATAAAGTATTAATAGGCACAAAAACGCTTATTGTTAATACCCAAATATCGCACCACCAATTTGTAAGCAAGAAAGCAATTGTAGTTTCTACTCCAGCGGCTTTTAAAACTCCTGTAAAAATAGGAGATGAAGTTTATATTCACCATAATGTATTTAGGGTGTGGTATGATCAAAAGGGTAATAAAAGAAATAGCAGTAAGTATTTTAAAGACGACTTATATTTTGTAAATCCGCAACAATTATATATGTACAATAATAAGCCACATTTAGACTACTGCTTTATAAAACCTATTTTAAATAAAAGTATTTTAAACAACGATAAAGAACAACTTAACGTTGGCATAGTAAAGTACGGTAATAACCACTTAGAAGCTCTAGGAATAACAAAAGGAGAGCTTATTACCTTTACACCAGACTCAGAGTTTGAATTCATTATAAATGATGAAAGACTTTATTGTATGAAATCAAATGATATAGCTTTAGTAAATGAATACGAAGGAAACGAAAAAGAAAATAATCCAAGCTGGGCAAAAAGCAGTTGAGGAACTTATTAAGGTAGCAAAAGAAAAGATTGTTGACTCAGACGACGATGTAAGCGCTGATAGATTAAAAAATGCTGCCGCAACAAAAAAACTAGCTATATTTGACGCTTTTGAAATACTAAATAGAATACAGCTTGAAGAAGATATTTTAAACGAAAAACCTAAAGAAGTTAAAGAACAGAAAGCTTTTAAAGGTTTTGCAGAAGGGAGAAGCAAGTGAGTTACGAGCAGACACTTTGGAGAGAGATTAAAGACATTGTTAATCCTAAAATATTAAAGAAACAAAATCGTTTCAAAAAATGGGAATACGGATACAATGTAGAATATGATTTTATAGTAATAAGTAAAACTGGAAAAATTGGACAAATCATTGAAATACAAAATCTCAGGATTGCTTTACCAGCAGCAGATGAATCGTTTAAACGAAGCGAAAAAAAAGAGGAACAATACTGGCAACAAGCAGAGTACCCGAAAGAATTAAAAAGAATTAAAAGCAGGTTTGATTGGGAGGAATACCCAGCTGAGTTTAAAGAAAGATGGTATGATTATATCGACGAAGAATTCAAAAGAAGAGAACAAGGTTACTGGTTTTATAATAACAATGTTCTTACTTATATTACTGGTACACATTACATGTACTTGCAATGGTCAAAAATTGACATTGGCGCACCAGAGTACAGAGAATCAAATAGATTATTCTTTATATTTTGGGAAGCATGCAAGGCAGATCATAGATCTTACGGGATGTGCTACCTTAAAAACAGAAGGTCTGGATTTTCATTTATGTCGTCAGCAGAGCTTGTTAACCAAGCGACAATATCTAGTGACTCCAGATTCGGTATACTCTCTAAATCTGGAGCAGATGCTAAAAAAATGTTCACAGACAAAGTTGTACCAATATCCGTTAACTATCCGTTTTTCTTCAAACCGATCCAAGACGGTATGGATCGTCCTAAGACAGAACTGGCGTATAGGGTTCCGGCTTCAAAACTTACTAGAAGAAAGCTTGAGAGTAATGAGCAACTAAGAGAATTAGACGGGCTTGATACAACTATTGATTGGAAAAACACTGGTGATAACTCTTATGATGGTGAGAAACTTAAAATACTAGCTCACGATGAAAGTGGTAAATGGGAGAGACCTGATAATATATTAAACAACTGGAGAGTTACAAAAACTACATTAAGACTAGGCTCAAGAGTAATAGGTAAATGTATGATGGGCTCAACTTCAAATGCTTTAGATAAAGGTGGAGAAAATTTTAAAAAATTATACAACGCTTCAGATGTTACGAAAAGAAATAAAAATGGACAAACAGCTTCAGGACTCTATAGCTTGTTCATACCTATGGAGTGGAACTACGAGGGATTCATGGATACTTTCGGACTGCCTATCTTCGTTGCGCCAGAAGATCCAATTAAAGGAATCGATGGTTCAACAATTACAGTTGGAGTTATTGAACACTGGGAAAACGAAGTTGATGGTTTAAGAAATGATCAAGATGCTTTAAATGAATATTATAGACAATTTCCTAGAACAGAAAAACATGCTTTTAGGGATGAAACTAAAGATAGTTTATTTAACTTAACTAAAATTTACGAACAAATTGATTACAATGAAGAAACTGCTAATATAAATTCAGTAACTCAAGGTAATTTTATGTGGATAGAAGGAATAAAAGATACTCAAGTAATGTTTGTTCCAAATAAAAATGGAAGGTTTTTAGTTTCTTGGATACCTGATATTGAATTACAAAATTCTATAATTTTAAAAAATGGAGGTAAATACCCAGGTAACGAACATATTGGAGCTTTTGGCTGTGACTCTTACGACATTAGCGGTACTGTGGATGGTAAAGGTAGTAAAGGAGCATTACATGGATTAACCAAGTTTAGTATGGAGAATGTATCTCCTAATCATTTTTTTTTAGAATATATAGCAAGACCTGATACTGCTGAAATATTTTTTGAAGATGTGTTGATGGCGTGTGTTTTTTATGGCATGCCTATATTAGCTGAAAATAACAAACCAAGACTTTTATACTATTTTAAGCGTAGAGGTTATAGAGGTTTTTCAATGAATCGTCCTGATAAAATTTGGAATAAATTATCTACAGCTGAGAAAGAAATAGGTGGAATACCTAACTCCAGTGAAGATATTAAACAGGCTCACGCAGCCGCTATAGAATACTATATAGAAAATTATGTTGGCAGAACAGAAGATGGTTATGGCAATATGTATTTTCAAAAAACTTTAGACGATTGGTCAAAGTTTAATATAAACAATAGAACAAAATATGATGCTTCTATAAGTTCTGGTTTAGCAATTATGGCTTGTAATAAAAATAAGTATAGACCTATACCACAAAGAAATATAGAAAAAGTTAGTTTAGGAATACGTAGATTTAATAATGAAGGATCTACTTCACAAATAATATAATGCATGAAAAATCAGATAACAAACACTTATAGCACTTTTCCAGACCAAGTCGTTTCTGACGAGGTTAAACAAAGCGTAGAGTATGGCAAAAAAGTTGGCCAAGCTATAGAAGGTGATTGGTTTAGCGGTACAAGATCAGGCGTTGAAAACAGATTTAATACGCAATATAATAACTTTAGAATGCGTAGGTTATATTCAAGAGCAGAACAACCAGTTCAAAAATATAAAGATGAAATGGCTATTAATGGCGATTTATCTTATTTAAACTTAGATTGGAAGCCAGTTCCTATAATACCTAAATTTGTAGATATTGTTGTTAATGGTATGGATGACAAGATTTACGATATAAAAGCATCTGCACAAGATCCAGAGTCAAGAAGAAAAAGATCAAAATATGCTGAAGACATATTAAGAGACATGCAAGCTAAAGCATTATTAAACAAACTAGATGCTACTATAGGTTTAAATTTATTTAATGCAGAGAATAAAGAAGAACTTCCAGAAAATCAAGAAGAACTTGATTTGCATATGCAGTTGAGCTATAAACAAGCTACAGAAATAGCTTGTGAAGAAGCAATTAATAATACTTTAGAATACAATAAATATCAACTAACAAAAAGAAGAATGTTAGAAGATTTAGTTGTTTTAGGTATGGGTGCTGTTAAAACTAACTGGAACAAAGCTGAAGGTGTTACTGTTGATTATGTAGATCCTACAAGATTAGTATACTCATATAGTGAAGATCCTAACTTTGAAGATTTGTGGTATGTTGGTGAAGTAAAACCTCTTTCTTTAGCTGAAGTTAAAAAACAGTTTCCAAACTTGAGTAATGAAGAGTTAGAAAAATTAGAACAGTACCAAGGTAATAGCAGCTTTTTATATAATTGGAATGGTAGAAGAGATGGAAACGCAATATATGTATTATATTTTGAATACAAAACTTATAGTGAGCAAGTTTATAAAATAAAGAAAACAGCTACAGGACTACAGAAAGCTTTAGAAAAACCAGATACGTTTAATCCAGAAGCTAATGATAATTACGATAGAGTTTCAAGATCTATAGAAACTTTATATAGCGGTGCAAAAGTTTTAGGTTATGACATGATGCTAGAGTGGAAGCTTGCAGAAAACATGACAAGACCAAAATCTAATTTAGTAAAAGTTAACATGAACTATACTATATGTGCTCCAAAGCTTTATCAAGGTAGAGTTGAAAGTTTAGTTAGTAGAATGATGGGCTTTGCAGATATGATCCAATTAACTCATTTAAAAATACAACAAGTAATATCTAAAGTAATACCTGATGGTGTTTATTTAGATGTTGATGGACTAGCAGAAGTAGATTTAGGTAATGGAACTACTTATAACGCTAAAGAAGCTTTGAACATGTATTTTCAAACAGGTAGTATACTAGGTAGGTCTATGACTACAGAGGGAGAAATGAATGCAGGTAGAATACCAATACAAGAACTTGTTAAAAGTGATGGTGGCAATAAAATTAATTCTTTAATATCTACTTATCAATATTACTTACAGATGATAAGAGATGTAACAGGTCTTAATGAAGCTAGAGATGGTAGTATGCCTAATTCTGACTCTTTAGTAGGTTTACAAAAGCTAGCTGCTGCTAACTCTAACACGGCAACTAAGCATATTTTAAATGCCTCCTTGTATTTAACACTAAGAGCTTGTGAAAATATTGTATTAAGAACTGCTGACTCTATAGAGTTTGCTTTAACTAATGAGGCTTTAAAAAATAGTATATCCACCTGGAATGTTGGTCAAATGAAAGATATAAACAAAATTCATTTAGCTGATTTTGGATTATACTTTAGCTTAGTTCCAGATGAATTAGAAAAAGAACAACTTGAGTCTAACATACAAGCAGCTTTACAAAGTGGTAGCATAAATCTTGAAGATGCTATAGATATTAGACAAATAAATAATCTTAAGTTAGCTAATCAAATGATTAAGCTAAAACGTAAGAAAGCTGCAGCAGCTGCCCAAGCAGCAAATTTAGCTAATATAGAAGCACAAGCACAAGCTAATGCTAAGGCTAGTGAAGCGGCGGCTATGGCTGAGGTTCAAAAGAAGCAAGCTATAGCAGATGTTCAGTTAAAAGTGGAACAAGGTAAATCAAGTTTTGAAATAGAAAGAATGCGAGTTGAGTCTCAAATAAAAAGAGAATTAATGGAATTAGAGTTTAATTACAACATGCAACTAGGAGAGCAAAAGGTAATTAGAGAATCAGAAAGAGAAAAAGATATTGAAGAACGTAAAGACAAAAGAGCTAGAATTGTTGGCACACAACAGAGTGCTATAGCAAATCAAAAACAAAAAGAATTAGACGCGATTGATTTTGAAAATCCTGCAATTGTGCAAGATCTAGAAAATCCTATGAGTAGTATACTGTCGCAGTCTTAATTATTAATTATTATATTATATTATATTATGGCAAAATCAGAAAAGGACACTAAAGAACCTTTAAAAGTAAAAAAAAGAGCTAAAAACTTAAGCAAATCAAGTAACACAATTACTAAGGTAGATTTAAATGCTGAGAAAAGACAAGTTGAAGCCGACAAACAACCTACTAAAGTTGTAATACCTTCTGAAACAAAAGAAGAAACAGTGAAAGCTGAAGAAAATAAAAATGTTTTAGAAGAGGTAATAGACAAACCTGTAGAAGAAAAAGTAGAAGAAAAAGTAGAAGTAATAAAAGAAATAATAAAAGAAGAAGCTAAAGATCTTGAAGTAGAAGCAAAAGAAGCTATAAGAGATGAAAAAACTTTAGGTATACAACTTCCAGAAAACGTAGAAAAACTAGTTTCATTTATGAATGAAACAGGTGGTAACGTAGAAGATTATGTTACTTTAAATAAAGATTACAGTAAATACGACGATAAACTACTTATAAAAGAATATTATAAAAAAACTAGACCGCATCTAAATGATGATGAAATTAGATTTGTAATGGAAGATAATTTTACATATGATGAAGAAGCGGACGAAGAAAGATTTGTACGTAAGCAAAAGCTTGCATATAAAGAAGAAGTTGCAAAAGCCAAGAACTTTTTAGAGCAAATAAAAAGTAAATACTATGATGAAATCAAGTTGAGGCCATCTGTTACTAATGAGCAGAAAAAAGCTATGGACTTTTTCCAACGATACAATAAAGAACAATCAACCATTGCAGCTAAGCGAGATGAGTTTGTAGATAACACTAAAAACTATTTTAACAACGAATTTGAAGGTTTCAATTTTAAAGTTGGTGAAAAAAAGTTTAAGTATAAACTATCAAATCCTTCTGATGTTGGCAATAGTCAAGTTGATGTTGGTAAATTTATTAATAAGTTTACTTCAGAAGACGGATCTATTAAAGACATCGATGGTTATCATAAAGCTATGTATGCTGCTCGTAATGCAGATAGATTAGCAGAGCATTTTTATGAGCAAGGTAAAGCCGATGCTACTAAAGATATAATTGCAAAATCTAAAAACATAAACTCTGAACCAAGATCAATGGACACTGGTGAAACATTGCCCAATGGTTGGAAAGTTAGAGCTATAAGCGGGGTTGATAGTACTAAATTGAGAATTAAAAAAAGAACATAAATAAATAAAAAAACAAAATGGCACTAATCCCAGGCGGGAGTTTTCCCGCGTCAATAACGCCTATGCCAAACCAAGTTCTTGTTCAGGATAATTATATTAATTTCCAGGACATAGCAGGTGGTTTTAACCAATGGGCACAACAATATCTACCTGAGCTTTATGAGCAAGAGGTAGAAAGATACGGAAACCGAACATTAGCTGGTTTCTTGAGAATGGTAGGCGCTGAAATGCCTATGACATCTGATCAAGTTGTTTGGACTGAGCAAAACAGATTACACGTCGCATATAACAATGCTGCCGTTGCTGCTGGAGCTAATTCAACAATAACCGTAACAATAACTCCAGGTGCTGGTAACCCAGCAACTTCAGCTATTAGAGAAGGTAACACAATTATTCTAACTGATAATGCTACAGGTCTTGTATCTGCTAAAGCTTTAGTTACAGATAGAACTTCTGGTGCTACTACTGACGGTTATACTATTGATTGTATATTATATGAAACTACTGCTGCTGCTATTCCAGCTGCTATTACAGGTGGAACTTGTAGCTTATTCGTATATGGTTCTGAATTTCCAAAAGGAAGTAACGGAATGGCTGGAGCTATCGAGCCAGGTGTTACTACTTTTGTTAACTCACCAATTATCTTAAAAGATAACTACGAAATAAGTGGTTCTGATGCTGCACAAATTGGATGGATCGAAGTTGCTACTGAAGACGGTACTTCTGGATACTTATGGTATCTAAAAGCTGAGTCTGAAACTAGATTAAGATTTGAAGATTATATGGAGATGTCAATGGTTGAAGGTGTACTTCAAGCTAACGTAAACGGTAACACTCAATTCCCTACTGCTGCTTTTGGCCCAGGCTCTGCACAGCAAATTAAAGGTACTGAAGGTTTGTTTGCTGCTATTGAAGCTAGAGGTAATGTATTCCAAGGCTTTGCCGGAGCTGCTGCTCCTGGTTCAGGTGCTTTAGGTGATTTTGATGCGATCCTAAAAAACTTAGACAAGCAAGGTGCTATTGAAGAAAACATGTTATTCTTGTCAAGAGAAACTGCTCTTGATTTTGATGATATGTTAGCTGCAACAAACGGTGGATACAACTCTACTCAATCTGCTTCTTATGGTTTATTTGATAATGAATCAGAAATGGCGTTAAACTTTGGATTTTCAGGTTTTAGACGAGGTTCTTATGACTTCTACAAGACTGATTGGAAATACTTAAACGATGCTACTACTAGAGGATTGTCTAAGCAAATTGATGGTGTGATGATACCAGCTGGTACATCTACTGTATACGATCAAATGCTAGGATCAAACATCAGACGTCCTTTCTTACACGTAAGATATAGAGCTTCTGAAACTGAAGATAGACGATTTAAAGCATGGATCACTGGATCTGTTGGTGGTGCTTACACTACTGACTTAGATACAATGAGAGTAAACTTTTTATCTGAAAGATGTTTAGTAACTCAAGCTGCTAATAACTTCGTGTTATTCAAGGGGGCTTAATTAATTATTAACATTTTAAAAGATAAAATTATGAGCGCATATATAAAAGGATTAAAATCAGCTGGAACTGCAACTGCAGCTCCAACTTTTGACTTAATCAACGTTGACGGAGTTAACAAAGTAAGTTTTTCAGGATCTGCTGGATCTAGCCACGTATTAGTATTACACTATGACGGTTTATTAGTAGACACTGCTGGAACTGGTTATGTTGCACCAAGCTTAAACATTGCTTTGCCTGACACTAATACGTCATCAACTACAGTTATAAGAAATGCTTTTGCAGACGCTATGAAAGCTGCTGTTCAAGCACCAGGAAGTATACCTGATTTATTCCCTGCTCAACCTAACGGTGAGTTTGGAGTTAATCAAATAATTACTTCTGCTACATCTTCGTTTGAAGCTGTTACATAAAACACAGTAATAAGATCCCGCTTAGGCGGGGTCTTTTTTAATTATTATATTATATTATATTATGGAAGAAACAAAAACAAAAAAGGCACCAGTTAAAAAAGCTGCGCCTGTAGAAAAAAAGCCAGTAGATAACTGGGAATACAAAACAAGAAGATATTTCTTGATAGGTATGCAAAAACCATTAACTCATACTATACCTAGTAAACATAGTCAACGATACCCATTAGTTTATTTTGATAAAGACTTAGGTTATGAAAGAGAGTTAAGATATGCAACTAATCAAAAAAGCATATTTGTAGATGAGCAGAAAGGTTCTGTAACATTAAAGCATATTGTATTTGAAGATGGTATTTTAGTTGTACCTTCTGAAAAAAGAAACTTACAAGAGTTCCTAGAAAAACACCCTCATAATGGAGTTATATTTAATGAGTTTGATCCTATTGTTGAAGCAGAAGATCAATACGATTATTTAGAACTAGAAATTGATGCAATGAATATAGCATACGAAATGGATATAGATCATGCTGAAGCCATAATGAGAGTTGAAGTAGGATCTAGCGTGTCTAGCATGAGTTCTAAGGAGCTTAAAAGAGATTTATTATTATTTGCTAAGAAAAACCCTAAACTATTAATAGACTTAGCTAATGATGAAAATGTTATTTTAAGAAACTTCGCTATTAGAGCATGTGAAGAAAATATAATTGAACTTAGTCAAGATCAAAGATCTTTTACTTGGAAAAGTAATGGTAGAAAATTAATGAATATACCTTTTGATGAAAACGCCTATTCAGCTATGGCTGCTTGGTTTAAAACAGATGAAGGGCTTGAAGTTTATAGATCTATAGAGAAAAAGTTTAAATAACAAGTGATTATAATATAGGGTGGTATTCTGCCACCCTTTTTTTTTAAATATACAAATATGGCGATTAACGTAAACACTGTATACACAACTGTATTAGCTATACTAAATAAAGAGCAAAGAGGTTATTTAACACCTTATGAATTTAATACATTAGCTAAACAAGCTCAATTAGAAATATTTGAAAAATATTTTGATGACTTAAATGTTCAATTAAGAAGTCCTCAAAACACAAGTGAATATGCAGATAGAGTTAAAACGCTGCAAGAAAAAATTAACGCATTTGAAACATCAGCTGCAGTTACCGTGACGCTGTCTGGTAGTTTTGGTCAATATAATTTTTCAGCACAAAATCCTGCTGTCCATAGATTTGGTATGTTAGAATACACTAACGGATCTTTACTTCCAGTAGAAGTACAAAAAGTACCAAAACATGAATTTTTGTTAACTAGAAGATCTCAGTTAACAGCTCCAACTTCAAAATATCCTATATGCTATATAGAGGGTACTACTATAAACATACTACCAGGTATTGCTAGCGTTGCCAGTGTCAATGGCTCTCCTGCGCAAGTGTATAATTTAGAATATGTTAAAAAACCAGTTGATCCTGTTTGGGGCTTTACTGTTGGAACTCTAGGCCAGTATATATACGATAGTGGCTCTGCATCTGTTGATTTTGACATATCTAGTTTAGATCAATCAGAACTTATATTAAAAATATTAACATACGCTGGTGTTGTAGTTAGAGACCCAGAAATTGTTCAAGCAGCTGCTGGTGCAGTAGCACAAATAGATAATCAACAACAACAATAAGCTATGACTAAAACAGTTGCAACAATACCGATGCAGGAAAACAACGCGCAATACTACGCGGGTCAACAAATAGTGTCTACTACAGGAGGAGGTGGAAATAATTTTAGTTTTCCAAATCTTAATACTACACTTATTAGTAACTATGATCAATTTGGTACTCAAGTTAGAAGTACAGGTAATTTTTCAGTACATCTACTAGATACTGCTGCTACAGTTCCTTCTACAGCTAATTTAATAAGCCCTGCTCTTGTTTCAGTTTCAAACGACACTAATAACACTTTATTATTTCAAAATGCTTTAGCTGCAGATAAGTTTGTATTTTTACAATTAACAGATGTAGCCATAGCAGATAATTATGGTAGTTATAGCTACTTATCTTTAGATGACATAATAAACAATTTTTTAACAGCTTATGTTGGACAAGATAAAGTTGTGCAAACTGTTAAACGTAGCGATGTTTTATTTCATGCTAGAAGAGCAATGCAAGAATTATCTTATGATACTTTGCCATCTGCAAAATCTATGGAACTTACTATTTCTCCTAATTTAACAGTTCCAATACCTCAAGACTATGTTAACTATGTTAGATTAGCTTGGAGTGATGCTAATGGTGTACTACACACTATATATCCATTAAATGGTTTAAGTGGTAATCCAACTGAACTTCCTGCTCAAGACTCTCAAGGTGTGCCAACGCAAGATGCTTTTAGTAATAATTTACAAGCTGCACAGTCTTTAATAGAAGAAAAATGGGCTGCAGCTAATAATAAAGACTTAAGTGGTAACTACGATCCATATAATAATAATGGAGTTTATGATTATATATGGTGGAAACAAGCTTATGGACAAAGATACGGCTTACAACCTTCTACATCTCAAACAAATGGTTATTTTAGTATAAATCAAAGATTAGGTACTTTTTCTTTTTCTAGCAATTTAAAAAATAAAATTATAGAATTATCTTATATATCTGATGGTTTAAGCGTTAATTTAAATTCTATTGTACCTAAACTCATTGAAGATGCTATGTACTCAAAAATAATGTCTAACATCGTGCAGCCAAGAAGAGATGTTGACGGAGGTACAAAACAGTTTTACAAAAGAGATGCTTACGTTAAAACAAGAAATGCAAAAATAAGATTACAAAATCTAAAGCTTGATGAAATAGTTCAAGTGTTTAGAAACCAAGCTAAATGGATTAAACACTAATTAAATGCAAAATCGTTTTCAACACACATTTACTAAATCTAAAATGAATAAAGATTTAGATGCTAGATTAATTGCTAATGACGAGTATAGAGACGGCGTTAATATATCTGTTTCAAGAGCTGAAGCTGATGATGTTGGTGCGTTAGAAAACATACTAGGTAACTCCTTAATAAGCTCAATAGCTAGTTCTTCTCCTTTTTTAATGCAGACAATAGGTTGGTATTTTAATCCTGACAACGATAAATTATATTTGTTTGATACTAACTATCAAGACAACTCAAACGATCAAATTTCAAGTTTTGCACCAGTAGGATCTTTACATAGAATAATTGTTGTAGACCCAACTGCTCAAACTTTTTCTGTTATAGTTCAAGGTAGATTTTTGAATTTCTCTTGGAATAGCCCTATACTAGATATTGCTATATTAGAAAATTTAATGTTTTGGACAGATTTTAGAAATCAACCAAGAGTCATAAATATAAAAACAGCTGAAGCAAACACAACTTATTACAACAATGAAGACCACGTTTCTGTGGCAAAATATTATCCTTATAAACCTATACAACTAACTAATGAACAAGTGGGAAAAGCTGGGTGGATTAATGACAACAACACGCATGAAGGCGCATTTGACGGTTTAAATATATATAATTTTTTCTTAGTTGCAAAATCTGGAACTCCTACATACGGTGTTTCTGTAGCTTTTGAAAAAATAATCGGTAACATAAGCTATGATTCTAATGGTGATTTAAAAACTTTTGCTCCAAATATAGGTTTACAAGGTTACGTTAAGGGGGCTGACAATAATTTGTGGGACTTTAAAGTTGCAAATGTTGAAGTAGATCCAACTGGTAGTACTTACCCGTCTCCATACAATGGTGGTTATAAAATTTCTATAGATAGAGATTTATCAAACGCTCTTGCCTTAGGAACTGGAGATGGTGGAGCTCCAACTAACCCAAGTAAACTTTTATACCTAATAGATCAAACTTCAAAAAATGTTAGTTCACCTTGGCTTGATGAGGATCAAGTTAAATTAGAAGTAAAAAGTGTTTCTAGTTCAGTAGGTGGACTTTTAGTCTACTCAAATACAGCTGGAGCTCCATTTGCTCAAGCATTGTACGCTAAAGGAACAAATACACAAGCCTCTGGGTTAGGCACTGATGTTTTTAAAATACTAAATCATTTTCCAAAAAACGATAACCCTACAGGAACTGCTCCGCTTTTAAATAGCACTGGCTTTCCTAGAATAATGTCTCCTAAATTAGATCCATTAGATTATTATGTTGTAACTGGTTTAGTTCCTGTCGACGGATCAGGTAGCTCTGGAACGCTAGGGTTTTCAATATCTAAATTAAGTGGTTTTGTAGACGGGGAATTAACATCAATTGCACCAGATACTATATTGGCGGGAGGCGATTTAATTTCTATACACTGGCCTAACAAGTTTTATAATTACGAATTCCCTGGTGATTCTAATTTTTTAAAAGAAAAGTTTGTAAGATTTGCCTATAGGTTTAAGTACGATGATGGGCAATACTCTTTAATATCTCCCTTTACACAAAGCGTTTTTATTCCAAAGCAAAAAGGTTATTTTTTAAAAAAAATAGGTAAACAAAAAACAACTGGAATAAGTGAAAACAACTACGTACCTCAAGAAAATACTTTTGGAGAAAACACCATAAATGATTTTATGGTTAACGAAATCACTCAATCAACATTAAAGATCTCAACAGAATACAATGTCAATCAATTAGCTGATAAATTAAAAGTTTCAGAAATAGATATACTTTACAAAGAGTCAGATACTAATAACATAATGGTGGTAGAAACTTTAAAAGTTACAGATTCATCTATTACTCAAAATTCAAGTAAATTCATTGAATACGTTTATCAATCAAGAAAACCAATAAAAACTCTTAGGTCAGCGGAAACAACTAGAGTTTATGACTTAGTCCCTACAAGAGCCAAAACTTTATCTTCAGCAGGCAATAGAATAATATATGGAAACTTTTTTGATAGACCAACTTCACCACTAGGTTTAACTTTTTTTGCTTGCGCAAATCAAAAATTTACTCCTGCAACTACAACGCAAGTTAATAGATCAGGAGGTGGTAACCAGTATGATCAAAGTCCTTTTTTACCTAATAAATATTCAAATGTTTCTTATCCTAACTCAAGTTTAAAACAAAACAGAAATTATCAAGTTGGTATAGTGCTGCAAGATAGATACGGAAGATCTTCTGATGTTATATTGTCTAATTTTTCAGAAACTAATTTTACATTAAGAACTGGGTCTTACGAAGAAGATCCTTTAACGTTTTTTGGATCAACTCTTTTTCATGAATATTTACCATCAGTAATAAGTCCTTTAACTCCTTACGCTGAAATTACGCAATCAAATAAAGTTTATTCAGGAATAGTTAATTGGCCAGGGGATTCTTTAAAAGTATTATTTGTTGAACAAGTACCAAGATCTGTTACAGGAGTATCTGGTTACCCAGGTCTTTATAAAGATCCTTTTGTAACTTCTACAATGGCAAATGCAACAATTTCACCTGGTAGTTACATAAACGTGCCTACTGGTGGTATAGTTGACAGTGTACAACCTGGTATGGAAGTTTTTTGGACTGTAGGTCTTACGGAATACTCTGCTTTTGTTCAGTCAGTTACTGTTTTAGATACTGCTACTACAAACAGAATAAACCTTGTTAATGACGCAGGTGGCAGTGTTGGAGCGCAAGGAGATAATATTATACCTGCCTTTCCAAATACTAGTGTATTTGAATTTTATGAAGTTAACAATCCCATTGGTTGGTATTCTTATAAAATAGTCGTTAAACAAACTGAGCAAGATTATTATAACGTATATTTACCAAGCCTTTTAGATGGAGCTCCAGTAATAAAACCTTTTAGTCTAAACGTTCATTTTACTATTAATTCTAATGTTGCAAATATGCAGCCTATTGGAGATATGGAGTATTTAACATTTCCTCTTTTAGCAGGTATGAAATTAGTAACAGCAGGTGGAAAAACTTATTTTATAAATAATATATTAAATTACACTCAATTTGAAATATCTCAAGATGCTACCGCTACTGAAGGTACTGGTAGTGGGACAAGCAGTGACCCATATGTTGGCGTTGCTACAGAGTTTTCTACATTGTCGTCACCTGTAAACACTACTACTCTTATAACTGACAACGCTAATAAAGTACCACCAGGTCTAAATGAGGTAACTCCAGTTCAACAAAGTTACTCTACTAGTGATGTTCAATTAATACCTAGATATGCTTTTTCTAACAAATGGTCTGTAACTTCTGGAGATCCTTATAATACTACTAATATAGCATCTATGCCTATATTTCCAGGTACTCAATTTAGTAAGGTGCAATCTATAGGAAATTTTGAAAATTTATTTCCTAGGGCAAGCTACAACGGTCTTTACAATGCTGATGCAGATCCTCCAACAGCGACTATTGAAAATCAATTTGATATAGGTCAAAGATCAGAATTAGCCAAGCCAACAGCAGAAAAAGAAACTATTGCAGCTCTTTACGAAACAACTCCTGTAAAATCAGAATTAGATATATACTATGAAACTAGTACGTCTGGAACTGTAAATGACTTAAACAGCCTTGTAAGAGACAATTTAATAGTACCTCAATTATTAGTTAAATATCCAGATAATTCAGCTGCTAACTTTGTAGGTGGTACAGACATAGGAATAATATCTGTAGACGAGAGTTTAGATTTTACAACAACGCCAACTTTACAAAAATTTCAAATAGTAGATAGTGAAGGCGGTTTAATTACTTATACCAATGCGGAAAAATTTGGTATAACAACTGCTTTATATGGAGATGGTGCTAGCGTGAGTGGGACTCCTTATACTGTATCTCAATCAGCAGATGCAACAGAACAAGGTAATTCTGTTTATTTAATAAAAGCTACAGCAAATAACTCTTTTTATAATGGATCTAATGCTAATCAAAATGTTATTGATTTTAATATTACTTTTGATTTTTTACAATTTGGCGTATTACCTATAAATTATTCTATACCAGTAGAAACTAATGTGCAAAATATAGCTCCTCTTAAAAATACAGCTTTCGTAAATCAACCAACTGTTGAATATGTATTTTTCCCAGGTGATGGCGCAGATCCAGCACCAAGACAACCTTCTTCTGTCCCGGGAGCTCCATCTACGTGGACTAATACAAATGGTAATAACACTAGTTTATCGCAATCGACCAATGGTGGAAATGCTAATAACGTTAGCGCTGGAGAAGAATTAAGCTGGAGTATATGGATAGATGCTAATAACAACGGAGTATACGTGAATGCTACTCAAAACCCAATACAAGATTTAGATTTAACAATATCAGTTCCAACTACAAACTCTCCTAATGCTAAAACACAAAGAGTTTTTAATGTTGGTCAAATTTCTAGTACTTATAGAAATACAAGTATAGGTGTTCAGATTAAAGCTATAGATCAAAATGGAAATGGATTAGCAACAGTTGTTAGTAGCTTTAAAGTTAGAATTATAACTCCTAGTTATAAATTATTAAAATATAGAGATGGAACAGTAACTTCTGGAGCTAACTACCCTTGGTTTTTATTATACAACGGTGGAGATTTTAATGTTCCTTTTCCAAGTCCGCTACCTCCAAGCGGAGCTCAATATGGAAGTGGCCAAGGTATGGCAGGTATTATGACTAGCTCTACAGGTGATATTACTTTAACATCTGTAGGAACAGGGTTTAACATAGGTGATATTATTGGAGCAACAACAGGTAATTTTACAGGGAGTATAAATCCTTTATATACCGTGCAGTTAGATACATAGTAAAAAACATTAAAAAACAAGTGATTATAAATTATGGCAAATACATTACCTTTAATTGAAGTAGAATTTTTTAACTGTATGTGGAATAAAAGAATATTAACTCCACAACCAAACAAGCAAACTAATGCAGTGACTGTTCCTGGTAGCACAGGTATGGCTGCTACTAATGTATATCCATTAAATAATGTATACGCACCTCCTTTAACTTATGTTAATTCTGGTACAAATAAATTTCCTACACTTCCTTATACTGAAAGTAGTACAGCCGCGTTAAGTGGATCTGTTGTTAAAGAAAACACATATGTAGAAGAGTCTAGAATTAGAGGTGGATACAACAATGTTCAAATGGACTTGGGCGCTAGAGCTTACTTAAATGAGGATGAGCCGCTGCAACAACATAGATTAAACACTTTAATATATTCAGGTGTATTTAACTCTTTAACAGGTATAAACAGAACCAATGAGTTTCCTGTAGGAACAAATATAACTAGATCAGCGAATCCACAATACAATAGTATACAAAAAATATACGCAGAAGAAAACAACTTAGTTGTTCTTCAAGAAGACAAGTGTAGTAGGTGCTTGATAGACAAAAACGCTATATATAATGCTGAAGGTGGTGGTAGTGTAACTACTACAAATCAAGTTTTAGGTGAGATAATTCCTTATACTGGAGAATATGGAATAAGTAAAAACCCAGAAAGCTTTGCTATATATGCCTATAGAAAATATTTTGTAGATAGACATAGAAACGCTGTTCTTAGACTATCTGGTGATGGCGTGACTGAAATATCTGAATACGGAATGAGAGATTATTTTAGAGATCAATTAACTCCTTTAACTGATAATTATACTAATACTTATACTAAAATACTTTCTGGCGTAGCTGGGATTGATTCTAGTACTGCCTCAACATCTATAATTGGTATGGGTTCTAATAGTACAATGGGTTTAAGTATTAATTATTTTTTAGGAGCTGAAGTATATTGGAGATCAAGCAGCACTTCTTCATGGGTAGACACAACGGCAAAAGTTACTGGAATTGGTAACCTGTCGCCAACTTTCCCAGGATCAGGATCAATTTTTTTAGATAAAATACTAGATCCTACCTTTTTTGCTTCTGGTAACGTTAATGAACTTAAGTTAGTTGGCAAGTATAGAAGTAGAATTCCAGCTGGTTATGATATATACAACAAACAGTATGTTCTTTCGATACAACCAAATAAAACTATTGAAGACTCTACTAACGGAAATTTAAGAAGAGATTTTACTTATTACACTGTAGGTTTTGATGAAGCTATAAACGGTTGGCCTAGTTTTTACACTTATAGACCAGCTCAAATAGGTAGTTTAAAAAATACTTATTACACTTCTAATAATTACGATTGGTATGGTAGTGGTAATTCTACTTTAGGAGTTTTTCAACATTACAATGACGCTGTACCAAGAGGTCAGTTTTATGGTGTAGACAATCCTTCTACAGTAAGTATAGTTGCAAACTCTCAACCATCTCTGCAAAAAGCTTTTTTAACAATAGACTATGAAGGAGATAGTGGTTGGCAAGTCTCTTCAGTTGAATCTGATCAAACTGGCTCTAATAGAGTGTTAACACAAAACACGGGTGTTTGGAATGGTGATTGGAATTTTTTCAAAGATCAATCAACAATAATATATAGTTACGCTGCTGGCGCATATGATAGTTTAGGAAATATAGGTACAGCTGCAAATCCAGTTAATGCCCCTTTACTGAGAGCTGGTTTTGACAGAAAAGAAAATAGATATGTTGCTAATTTTATAAATACATCAACAGCTAACAACGCAGAGGTACTATATGGTAATCAAATTTCTGGATTAAAAGGTTATTATTTAGATGTAACTCTATCAACTGATGGAATAACTAATCCAGGAGCAATGAAAGAGCTATACGCTGTAGGTTTAAGTTACAACGTTTCAGCTAGGTAAAATTAAATTAAATGAAAATAAGAAAATTAACAGAGTCTGATTACGAGACTTTAGAAAAGTGGTGGAAAGCCTGGAAATGGCCACCAATAGAAAAAGATTTTTTACCAGAAAATGGAACTGGTGGATTTGTAATAGAAAAAGAAGGAATAATGATAGTTGCTGGATTTGTTTATATAACTAATTCTAAGGCAGTTTTGTTAGAATGGATAATCTCTAACCCTGATTACAAAGAAAATGATAGAGACATAGCTATAACGGTTTTTATAACTTCTGTAGAAAAAATAGTTAAAGATTGGGGATATAATTATATATTTACAATTGGTAGAAATAAGAGTTTAATTAGCAAGCATAAAAAATTAGGATGGCAAGTAGATGAAAAGCCATCTCACGAAATAGTAAAAAAATTAAAATAAAAAATATGGGAGTAGTAGCAGGAATAGCAATAGCTGGTGGTATAGCCGCAGCCGTAGGCGCAACGACTAATGCTATAGCAGCTAATAAAGCTAAAAAAGCAATGAATGCTGAAGAGCGAAAAGCGGCTGAACAAAATGAAATATTAGCAGCGCTAGAAGCCGATAGACCGGTATTTAAAAATCCTTATGCAGACATGAAAAATCAGTTTCAAGATTTAGATAATCCCTATGCTAATCTAACTGTTGCAACTGAAGCCATGAAAATACAAGCTCAGCAGGCTGATCAAGCTTTGGCAAACAGTTTAGATGTAATGATGGAAACTGGGCAGGCCGCAGGTGGAGCAACTGCTTTAGCTCAAGCTGCGTTACAAAGTAAAAGAGGTATTGCTGCTAGTATCCAAGGTCAAGAAGTAAAAAACAAATCTATGGCTGCTGAAGGACAAGCTCAAGTTGCACTACAAAAAGCTCAAGGAGCTGCTAACTTAGATGCAATGAGAGCTAAAGGTAATGAAATGGAACAACTAGATGCTATTGGTTTTCATGAAAAGAAAATGGACAGAGTTGCTGGCCTTGCTGATAACGCAGCACAAAACGCTCAAGATCAAAGAGCAGCTAGAGCTGCTGCAATAACTGGGATAGGAACGTCAGTAATACAAGGAGCTAGTATAGCAGCTAGTGGTATAAAACCTAAATAAAATTATCATGAGTTATAGAAACCCGCAAAGAATTATAAACAGAGAGACTGATGCTATACTGAATGGTGGTAGAGATATGGTAAACATTATAGCTAGAACTACTTCAGATATTAGAGCAAGTGTTAAGGCTCAAAAAGAAGAAAAACAAAGACTACTAGACATACAAGATGCGGAACAGCAAAGTATGTATTCAAAAATGAATGAAGTAAGCTCTAGTGGTAGTGGTTGTTTAGATGGCAAAATAAAATCTTTTTGGAATGACAAAGTAGATCAAGTAGCTAAAATAAAAAACCAAATGCAAACGGGTGAGTGGGATGAGTTTGTACCTAATAGGCAAGCAGGAAATCAAATGATAGCCAACATAGATGGTTTAGTAGATAAATTTGGAAAGCAAGCTGGTGCTTTTGCTCAGCAAAGCTCTGCATTTAGAGATGCTAAAACAAACGGAAACTTATCTTCTACTGGCTCAATACAAAATAAACAAGTATTAGAAGCCATTGGAAATAATGATTGTTTAGATATTGTTGAAAAAGAAGGCAATATATACTACTATAAGCCTGGTCAAACAGATGATGACGGCAATGAGCTTACTATAGATGCAATGATAGAAGGTGGTAAAGGAGCTTTAGTCAATGGCAATGAAATGGTTTCTCAAATAGCTGGTGGGCAAGACATGTTTGAAACAATGTATAATCCTGGCGAAGGTTTAACATCAATATATAACAATACTGCAGATCCTGAAAGTGGAGATAGTGAATTTGTTGAGACTGTTAAATTGAGAAAAGGCGATGAATACCCTAAAGGTTCAGGAATATTTTTTAATAATATACCAGAGGGTAAAGAATACACTTATTCTTCTTTTAAAGAACAAGATGAAGAAGGCGGTGATAACAAATCAAAAATATTAGATCAAATGTCTTCTAGTAAAGGTATGGATGTTATTGTTGGAAATCCTAAAATGAATACAGTTTGGCAAGATGAAATACCTGATGGTGAATTAGTAGCTGATGAAAATGGAGTACAGCCAGGAGGACAAGGTTATATAGAAACTTTTACTCCAAATAGTATAGCTTACTATGCTAAGCAATTAAATATTCCACCTCAATTTCAACCTGATGGAAATAATTATGATTTTTTACAAAACAGTGCATGGAAAGAGTTTGCTACAGACATGGACCCAGAAGAGCAAGCAGAAATAACTGATTATCAAGATAAAATAGCTAGATTATATTTAGCTCAAAAATCTTTTGATGAAAACGCTAAAAATTATGGCACAGCACAATTGATTCAAAAAAATAATGTAATACCACCTCCGGTAACTAATGCCGATAAAAATAAAAATACACCATATCAGTTTGGGAAAGCAGCGGGTGATCAAATAAACACAAGACAAGCTGATTACGATAGAGTACATATAGATACTATTAAGCTATTTGAAGGTGGTAAGTCTGATACTAATGCTATTAATGATTACATAATGGGTGAATTAGATGGTTTTGTAATGGGTACGGAAATAGAAGGCGCTGATCCTAACGCATTATATACTGAAGACAACGTTAAAGTAAATCCAAGCAGAATTAATACACCAGAGAAATTAGAAGAATTTATATTGTTAAATCAAGATATGAATAGAGAGGCTTTAGGTTATTTTAGAAAAAATCAAAAACCAGAAGACAAAACTGCAACAACTAGCAGCAATAATCCAGCAGGTCTAAATATAAAACCTTAATATGCCATACACTATAGAGCAATTTGCAAAAGCAATAAGAGAGAAATACAATGCCTATCAAGATGTTGATGATCAATCATTAGCTGACGCAATGATAGAGAAGTATCCAGAATACGCTGATCAAATAATTTCAGAGCCACCGCTTAAAGTTGAAGAAGCCATAAGTTATGAAACTGTTAATAATGATTTGTCAAAAGAAGAAAGTGAATTGTTTTCAGAAGCCAATGTTAGGTTAGCTAACGATAAAGAAAAAGAGCTTAAAAAACTTAGAGCAGAGGACGTGAAATATAAAAAAGCAAGAGATAGATATAGACCTAAAGACTGGGACTATAAAGAAGTTTCTATTGAAGGTGAAGATGGTCAAGTAAAAACATATCCTTATGCAGAAATACACAATAGGTATGGTGATGTAAATGAATATATAAAAAGGTTTCAAGGCAAAGCTAAGCTTATAGATAACACTCCTGAAAATATAGTTAATGAAATAAACGATTTAAATAACCCAGAGCTACAAGAAAAATTAAAAAAATCTCAAGAAGAAAGGGTTAACACCATAAAAAGATTAGAAAAAGAAGAAGCTGATAGAATAAACAGTCAAGAAGATTTTTATGCTAGGAAAAATAACATTAATAAATTAGTAAGTGCTAAGAAACTTAGTCAAGATATTTCAAAAATAGATGATAATTCTGAAGAATCTATAAAAATATTAGGACAAGACATGTTTAGTAGCATAGAAAATAGACTAGACTCTGCTGCTGCTAATGCTATGGCAAATGACAGGATAGACGATGATTTTTTAAATACTTATTTTGATGCAAAAAATATAGGTATTACAAAAGCTAGAGAACTTTATAATAAATATAAAGAATATAAAGACAGTGATGGAGAATCTTTTGATGTAGACTACGTAAAAGCGCAAAGGCCAAATGCTATGGCTGCGGCTACTAGAAAGGCTAAAGAAAAAAATATGGAATTATTCTTTATTGATAATGATTATGATGAAGGAGATAGAAGAGTAGTTACAGAGTTTTTAGCTGATGAATTAGATGGACCTGTTAGTGCGCAAGAGTTAAGACAAGCTTATAAAGACTATAGAAAAGAAAATGAAGATCTTAAAGGTATTCCTGGCAAAGACTTTGGTACATTTGCAGCTAATAAACTTTTTGATAAAAAATATGAAGAAATAAATAATCTTAACAAAGGTATAAGCGAAGATGTTGAAATATATAAAAAAGAAAGTGATAAGTTTAAGTTTGATAATCAAAAATATATTTCAAAAGTAAATAGTATTAATGAGAAATTACAAGCACTAAAAGACAAAGGAATAAACTCTCAATCAACTCAATTAGAAATTGATGAATATAATGGCCTTATAGCTGATTATAATAAAGTCAAAACATCTATGGGCGAAAGTGGCTATTTCGAGGGAGAAGAAATACTTGCTAATCAATTAAGGTCTATAAAAAATCGTAGTGAAGTTTTGATGGATAAGAGTGCTAAACTAGATGATGTTGCTTTAGCAGGTGAAGTAGCTGTTAAAGATTTTAGTAATTTTAATAGAATGCAGTTGCAGCTTGAAAAAGCTTTTATAGGCGGTGGTGCTATGTTAGGTTCTTCGTTAATTAAAGGGTTTTTTGAATTAGGTAAAAGTGAAGAAGAATTAGAATCTCCATTTTACCAAGATCTTAAAGCTATGAAAGGCGCTGCTGTTAATTACAATGAAGATTTAGGTGCACAATTAGAAGAAGATTTTGTAGGTAATTTAACTACTGATGATGTTACAGGCGGTAATATAGGTTACTATATGTCTCAAATGTTTGCTAACAACTCCCCTTCTATATTGGCTACAGTTCCTATGTTGGCTAGTGGAGGCATTGGTGGTTTGCTTGTAGGTAGTGGTACTAGAATAGCAGGCGCTAAAGTTGCTCAAGCTGGCTTATCTAAAGCTGCTGGCAAATTAGCACAAGCATCTTTCTTTACAATGGGCTATGGTGGCAAACTATCTGACATGGAAATAGCAAACAAAAATGCTCAAGGACAGATAGATGGTTTAAATAAGGAATTAGAGAGTGGGGATCTTACAGCTTATGAAAGAATAGAAAAAGAAAAGCAAATAGACAATTTAAATCAAGTGTTATCTATACCTCAATGGAAAAGAAGTACTAATGCTTTTTGGTCTGGAAGTGTTGAACTTCTTACTGAAAGGTTAGGTTCTCTTAGCTATATAACTAATTTAAATAAATTTTCTACAGTAGCAGGAACTAAACCTTTTAAAAAATTAATGTACGGTGGTATGAATACATTGTACAACGTAGGTATAGAACTTGGTGAAGAAACCACAGCTCAAATAGCAGGTAATCTTGGAGACATAGTTTTACTAGATGAAGACAAAAGTATAGTAGATGGTATTGATAAAGATTTTTTAGCTAATACTGTTTTTACATCAATGACAATACAAGGGCCAGGCATGGGTGGCAACATGTATAATATGTTTAAAGACGAGATGGCTACTCGATCAGAAAGAAAAACTACTAATAAAAGGAGAACAGAGTTTTATGAATTAACTTTAGACTTACAAGATAGAGCTAGTTTAACTAAAAAACAACAAAAAGAAAAAGTAGCTAGACAAAAAGAAATATTAGAAGCTGAAGCCTTTGATGATGTAAAAGCTACAAACAAATTAAATAGATTGTCTAAAGAAGAGCAACTTGCTTTATTTGACTTAAATAGACAAAGAAGGAAAAAACTTAGAGACTTAAGATCTGAAGGAGCTAAAGGCGATACTAAAACTGCTCAACAAAGAAAAAATCAATTAGTATCTGAGTATAAAAAAATTGATGATCAAAGAGATAATTTACTTAATAAAAACAAAAGAAAAAACCAGAAAAAAGCAAAAGACAATGTTGACCCTGCTCAATATGAGTTCAATATAGGCATGAATGAGTTTTACACTGATTTAGTAGAAATGAATCAGGTTAAAAACAAAAGTGGTTTTGAAAAGTTTGAAGAAGGTAATCCACCAAATATAGAAGCTTTAACTGAAAAGTACGGAAGAAAAACAGCTTCTCAAATAATGAATTCATACAAAAGACGTTCTAATGCAGCCAATGTAGGTAATGATATATTTTTATTTCAGGAAAATATAGATCTTAACATGGCTAATACCATTCAAAAGACAGAATCAGAAATAGCTGCAGTAGCGCCTATGCACGAGCTTTTGCATATTCAAAATAGAAAAGCTGGATTAGTTAAAGACGATGTAGTTGTTTCTCAAGCTAATAGAGCTATAAAAGAATTAGATGGAGAGCTAGACGTTGCTTTAGCAGGCGGTAGAGTTACTCAAGAGCAGTTTGATAATTTTCAAGCTAGAAAAAAAGTTTATACAACTAGCAAAGGAGTTAATGTAGAAGAGTTATTAAACTTATACGGAGATTTTGTATCTATAGGAGTATTAAGCCCAAGTAGTTTAAACAATATGTTTGGTATAAAAAATACTTTATCAACTTTAGTTAACAAGTTTAATCCTACTAACCAAGCTTGGTTGTTTCCTATGAAGACTGGTAAAGATGTGTACGGGTATTTAGATAGTTTTCAAAAGTCCGCTAAAGAAATGGATGTTGCTATAGATGAAGATGACAAGCCTAGTAAGCTTGTAGAGCAAAAATCTAACTTAGCTGCTTTAACTCAAGATTTTGATATGGCCACGCCTAAAGGTAGAAGAGCTTTTTTAAATGAAAAACTAGTTAAAGATGCTGAAGGTAATTTTGTATCTGACTTGAATCAATCTGAGTTTGGTAAAGAAATAGGTGGAATTATAGAATCTACAACTAAAAGACTATATGATAAAGTGCCTTCTGATTTAAAAAGAGGTATTAGTAGACAAGATTTTAAAAATGATTTAATAACTTTAGCTAGTACTTTAACGCAACAAGAGTTTGATCCTAGTAAACAGGATCTTGATAAGTTTATAAGCAATAGATTGAATCTAAGAGCCAATAAGCTTGCTACAGATACGTTTGGTCAGGAATTTCAAGATGACATCACAGAAGCCAAAGATGTCGCGATAGATGAGTCTGACGATAGACCAGCAGAAAAAGAAGTTAGAAAGTCAAAATTAAAAGATAGACTAGTTACTAATGAAGATCAAAAGAAAAATTTAGACAGAGCTTTAGAGAAAATAAGAAACCAAGTTAATAGTTTGCCTATAGACAGTTTGAATTTTAAAACATTAAAAGACTTAGCAACTAGAGAAGTTCAAAAGATGTTTGGCATAGACCCTAAGCCTGGTAATTTAACAAAGAAAGATGTAAACAATGCTCAAGCTTTTATAAATAAAAATGCAGATGCTTTAATAGCTATGTTACCTCAAGGCGCTACACCTAGTGGTACTTCTACTGGTGTACAACAAGTTTTATTAAATGAGTTTTATAGAAAAGGTGATAGAGCTTCTATGGCTAAGACAGGTACTAAAGCTGGGCTTGCTGTGCAAACTAAAAGAAATGATATAACACCAAGTGAATTTAAAGAAGTTTTTGGTATAAGACCTGCTGGTGAATCTAATGTAAGTGATAGGAACACTAGCGCTAGAGTAAAAGCTTTAGTTTCTCAAACAGAAAGAATGTTAACTAATCAAGAGGTTAGACAAGCATTGTCCAAAGAAGGAAGAGATATACCTAGCATACTAGCAGAAGGTAAATCTGAAGTGATGGAGTCTAAATCTATAAATGAACTGTCTCCAGAACAAATAGAACTTTATGATAAAATATCAAATGCTAGAGGTATTAATGATGTAGCAAAGATATTAAATCTTGATTCGGTAACAGTTAATGACGAAAATAGAGAGGAAAAACAACTAGCTATACTACAAGCTATAAGAGATCATGGATTAAGCGTTAACGTTTTTAAGTCTGCTATGCCTGCTTCTTCTGGAGCCGTAAGATTTGCTGTTGGTAAAAACGAAAAACAACTAGACGGTTATATAGCTAAGAACAATATAAAAGCAAAAGAAGGAGATTATTATTATAAACTAACTAATGGCGAGTATGTTTTAGGTTTTGACACAGGTAATATGGATAAAAATGGTAAAAAAATATTTTTACCTCCAGTAGATAAAGATGGTGTTCCATTAACTAATTTAGTTGCAAAAAAAGGAAGACTTTATTATGGCGTTACAGATCCTGCTTATATTACAGCTTTAGAAAGTGCGGTTCCAGACTCTCAAAAACCTAAAAGAATAACAGTAAAAGGTAGAATTACAAAAGAATTTTACGATTCTAACAAAGAGCAAAGTGATATGAACATGGATATACTTGAAGATGTAGCTACCCAATTAGGTAAAGCTGTAGCGGACGGTATGAATCCATCTTTAGCAGCTTTATTAATAGCTCAAGGTTATCAAGCAACTGCAGGTCTTATAAAAATATCAGCACCTTTTACTACTGTTAGTAAATTTTTTGAACATGGTTTAACACCAAAACAACGTACAGGAGTTAAGTACAGAGAAGAACATAATCCTCCAGCATCAGTAATTGGTGCTACTTTAATAGCTGCTATAGTAAATAATGAAGTAGCTGAAGTATTTCCTTTTATTAGAAAAAATTATTCTCAAACTCAATTGTCAAAATTAGATGATGAAAAAATTGATCAAGCTAGATTGGATGCTACGCTTCCAGAAGGTTTTAGTATATTTAATAATCCAGCTATAAGACTAGCTAAGTCTGGTATAAATTTAAATAGCTTAGTAAACATTAGAACAGGAATAACAGTAGCAGAACAAATAGGTATAGGTGTTTCTGAAGAGTTTGCCAATATCCCAGATGTTATTGCATTACAAAACGAGCAATTAGATTTAATAGAAAAAGGTAAATCAATAGAAGAAGCTAACGCCGATATACAAGCATTTTTACCTATATCAAAAACAATGAAAGAGGCTTCTGATGTTACAGTTGCTCAATTGAATGAATCTAAAGTTTTGAATGTTAATGATAACATGACAACTCAAGATCTTCTAAATAAAGCAGCTACTATAGATGCAGCACTAGCTTTAGCTAATAAAGGTAATAAAAAAATAAAGAAGATTAGAGTATTTGATTTTGATGACACTATAGCAAAAAGTAACAGTTTAGTTTATTACACAAAACCTAATGGCACGCAAGGGGAATTAACAGCAGAACAGTTTGCTTCTAAAGGTGCAGAGCTAGTTAATGAAGGTGCTGTGATGGATTTTTCAGATTTTAATGTAGTTAGAAACGGTGAGCGTGGTCCATTGTTTGAAGTAGCACAAGCTATAAAAGAGTCTAGAGGAAATGAGGATTTATTTATACTAACAGCTAGAGCACCAGAAGCTCAACAGGCTATATATCAATTTTTAAAAGACGAAGGTTTAGAATTTAAAATGGATAATATAGTAACTCTTGGCAACTCAACAGGTGAAGCTAAAGCAAACTGGATGATAGATAAAGCAGCTGAAGGCTATAATGATTTTTATTTTGCTGATGATGCTTATCAAAACGTTAAAGCAGTTCAAGATGCTATGTCAGTTATAGATGTTAAATCAGAAGTTCAACAAGCTTTGATAAATGAAAGCGTTAGTTTAAATGATAATTTTAACAAAATCATAGAACAAAAAACTGGTATAGCTTCAGAAAAAAGATATTCAGAAGCCAAAGCTAAAGTTAGAGGAGAGAAAAGAAAAAAATTCCAATTCTTTATTCCTTATTCTGCTGAAGATTTTATGGGATTAATATACCCATTGTTAAGCAAAGGTAAATTAGGTGACAGCCAGTTAGCTTGGTTTAAAAAGAATTTAATAGATAAATTTGCTAAAGCTCAGTTAAATCTACAACAAGCTAGAGTTACATTAATGGAAGACTTTAAGAAATTAAAACAAGATCTTAATGTTCCTAAAGATTTATCTAAAGAATCTGCTGATGGTTTTACAAATGAACAAGCTGTAAGAGTTTACTTGTGGAATAAGTTAGGCTTAACAATACCCGGATTGTCTGCTACAGATACAAAAGAACTAGTTGCTTCTATAGAAAACAACCCTACGTTAAAAACTTTTGCTGATAAATTAGCTCAAATAAATAAAGATCCTTATCCAGCGCCACTAAAAGATTGGTTAACTGGTACTATTACAACAGATTTAATGAGAGGATTAAAAGAAACTAAAAGACCTGAGTATTTAAAAGAGTGGCAAGAGAACGTCGATGTAATATTTAGTCCTGAGAATTTAAACAAATTAGAAGCTGCTTATGGTCCTCGATATAGAGAGTCTTTAGAAAATATATTAGCTAGAATGAAAAGTGGTAGTAATAGAATACAAGAAGGCAATAGATTAAGTAATAGAATACTTAACTATATTAATGGATCTAATGCTGCTATAATGTTCTTTAATACTAGATCTGCTATACTGCAAACAATATCTAGTATAAACTTTATGAACTGGAGTTTTAATAATCCAGTTAAAGCTGGTGCTGCTTTTGCTAATCAAGGTCAATATTGGAAAGACTTTATGACATTGATGAACTCTGATTTTTTAAAAGACAGGCGTAACGGTTTAAAAATAAATATAACAGAGTCTGAAATAGCTGATGCTGCTAAAACCTCTAAGAACAAAGCTAAAGCAGTTTTAAACTACATATTATCTAAAGGTTACGCGCCAACTCAATATGCAGATAGTTTTGCTATAGCTTCTGGTGGTGCTACTTATTATAGGAATAGAATAAATGATTTAGTAAAAAACGAAGGCATGCCTATTGTTGAGGCACAAGAGCAGGCTATGCAAGAATTTATGGAGCTTACAGAGGAAAACCAGCAGTCTAGTAGGCCTGATAAAATATCTCAACAGCAGTCTAGTGATTATGGTAGATTAATACTTATGTTTGCTAATACACCTATGCAATATGCTAGGTTACAGAAGAGAGCTTTTCAAGATCTTGTCAACGGTAGAGGTGATTCTAAAACTAATGTAAGTAAAATAATATACTACGGTGTAGTTCAAAATATTATATTTAACGCTTTACAACAAGCTGTTTTTGCTTTAGGTTTTGGTGACGAAGAAGAAGACGATAAGCAAAAGAGTAAACGTGCAATTGGCGTAGCTAACGGCATGGCTGACTCATTACTAAGAGGTTTAGGTATTGGTGGTGCAACAGTTTCTGTAGTTAAAAACTTTTTACTAGATATATACGAAAGATCTGGAAGAAAAAGACCTGAGTATGTCGACTCAATATATAAGTTACTACAATTTTCACCACCTATAAGTTCTAAAATATCTAGGTTAAGAGCTGCCGCTTGGTCGTTTGATAGTAAAAAAAGAAGGCAAGAAATGTTAGACAAAGGATTTAGTTTAGATAATCCTGCTTATATGGCAGGAGCAAAAGTAGTTTCAGCTACATCTAACGTACCTTTAGATAGAGTTCTTTTAAAATTAGATAACTTGTCTGGAGCTATGGATGAAAATAATGACTTGTGGCAAAGAATAGCTTTAGCATCTGGTTGGCCTGAGTGGCAATTAAAACCTCCTACTATTTATGATACAGCTAAAACAAAAAGCTCTAAAAGAAAAGTAAAAATAAGAAAAAGAAAAGTTAAAAAAAGAAAAATTAAATAATTAAGTTATGGCAAGTAAAACAAAAAAGAAAACAAAAAAAGATGCTTGTTATCACAAAGTAAAAGCAGCTAATAAAGTATGGCCAAGCGCTTATGCTTCAGGTCAATTAGTAAAATGCCGTAAGGTAGGAGCTAAAAATTGGGGTAAATCAAAGAAAAAATAATGGCTATTAAAGGAGGAGGAACTAGAAAAGTATGTCTACCTAAATCTAAAGTAGATTCAATGTCTGATGAAGAAAAGAAAGCAGTTGTTAATGCTAAGAAGAACGCAGCATCAAGAGGTAAGTATAGACGTAGTTCTAAGAGTAATGTTAAAGGAGCTCGTAAAAAAGGAGCAACTTTAAAAGACTGGTTTGAAAAAGAAAACTGGATAAACGTTGCCACGGGTGAGCCTTGTGGTAAAAAATAAGGAACAATAAAATACTGGGCACCATACCCAAAGTTCCTGTAACCAAAAAAGGGGATCTCATTACGAGGTCCCCTTTTTATTTGTGGAGAATATCAGAGTCGAACTGATGACCTCCTGCGTGCAAGGCAGGCGCTCTAGCCAGCTGAGCTAATCCCCCAACATAGCTATTTACAGTATTCGCAAATACCGCCTAAACATAATGGACACATATTATTTATTTAAAATTTAAAACTAATTCCAACAGCTACAAAAAATCCGCCACTAGCTATTGCTAATGTATTAGGGTTTAAATCAAACTGTGGTGCGTGGGGATGCCACAACATATATGAAGTCCCAGCTGTCATTAAGCTGAGACCTCCAATTATTGCTAACTTCTTCATTTAATTTCGCAATTATCACCTGCACAAGCTAATTCTCCTGCAAGATCTGTTTCATCTTCTGTTTCTACGATCTTACTAAGATCAACATCTTTTAAATGTTTCATAGCCATATCGTAGTTTACTTTACTTATATCTTCAAACGGAGCTTGAGTATATGTGCCACCATCATAAGGCAGTACAGACAAGCCGTTGTAATGATCTCTGTTTTCCCACATCCACTTACCAGCTGCGTCCCACTCTTCTTGTTTTAAACTAACGGTAGCTGAAACATTGTGAGTATTAGATCCTTTTCTATGACCAGGCTTAACCCATTCAGTAGCTACTTTCTTTATACGTTCAAGTAGATCAAAAGGTGACTCGCCTCTTATTATAGAACCTTCAGGTGCTTTTTGTGGTATACTAATTACAGCTGTGTCGTGAGGTCTAAAAAACTCATCTTCAACTAGCTCAGGATGATTAGTAGATAAATACTTATACATAGATTCGTTTTTACCAACCCTGATCCTACGCGTATAATAATCAGCATGCCAAGCATGAATACCAGATGAAGTTCCTAATGCCAGAGATGTCGTCCCAGCAGGCTTCACGGTTGTACATCTTGCAGCTGGATTAATACCAATTGCTTTAGCTGTCTTTGTATTCTCTCTTTTTACTATACTTGCAGCGGCCTTCATATCCAACGGCAGCACAGCGGCACTCGCGATTCCTGTCATTGATACACCTATAAGGGCGTCCTTCTCTGTCGTATCTCTCCATATATCTCTTAAATAATGAAAGTCAGTATAACCAGCTTGTAATGTGCCTATAAAGCTAGCGTGTTTAACTCTCTCATTAAAATCATCTTGTGATTCAATATCACTAGCATTTACCTCACATAAGTTACAAAACTGAAAAGGTCTTAATGCTATTTCACAACAAGGGTTTGTACCCCAGTCTTTATCGTTGTTAAGGTATATACCAGGTTCACCTGATCCTGATAGCTCAACACGTTTCCATAAATCCATAAAAAACTCTTGAGTTACTTTATGTCTCATAAGAACAGCTGAGTTATTAGCTCTACCTCTTTGTGGATTTGTTTCCCACCAACTACCTGATTTACAACTAATCATTTCGCTGTCTTCTGCAGAGAATAAACTAATTAAAGCAGCTCTACGAATACCTCCAGCTAAAACTGAGTCAGCTATGTGACAAACTATATCGTGTGCTTCAACTGTAGTTAATGGTGTACCATCATCTTTAGCATCGAATATACCTTTAATCTTCAGTATACACTCTTTTAATGGCTGAGGACCTGGCGCTTTACCACCTGATGTAACTAGCTGTGCACCTTTAGCTCTAATATCTGAGTAGTCAAACTCTATAGTAGAACTTCTTTTGTCACCCATATAAGACTTCATAAGAACTTTAATCGCATCAGCCCAACCTTCAATACTATCACCAATTAAAAACCTTCTAGTTCTTTTAGCATAAGGTTGATTAACTGGTGGCATTTGTTTTACATGGTGATTTTGTACTGAATAACCCACTCCTGTACCGCCAAGCAAAAGAAACATGGTTTCGTGAAAGCTATCAATGTGATCAATAGGTAAGTAAGCACAATTATAAACCCTATTAGGACTAATCTCAATAGGCTTACCTCCGAACTGAAGAGAGCGCATGCTTGGTAGAATCTTTTTTTCATATACTAATTTGTAAGCTTCGTTAATTTTATCAGCAAGATTAGGATATTTTTTAATATGCATCGCTTTATTTCTATCTACTAGCTCTACCCAAGTTTCTCTACGATTTAACTCAGGTACAAACTTAGCGTACTTCATATATACTGTTATATCACTTAGTATCTTGTTGCTTAACTCCATCTTTTTCTTTATTTATTTTTTCTTTTATTTTACCTAAAGCCTCCTCATAATCAGGCATGTGCTTTATTGTTTCTAATGTACCCATAGATACTGTTCTTAAGTACTCTAATTCATTCATTAAATGTTGTACCACATTAGTTAATGATTGAATTTTATTTTTCATCTCTATTAAAGTTTGTTCTTTCATTTATAAAACATTACAAATACTTTTCTACCTTTTTCCCAAGACTTATTGGGATATTTACTGTGAAAATAATTAGATGGGTATGAAACTAATCTATTTTGTTTATATCCAATTATACTATTTAAATTCCACATATCTAAATTTTCTGAATCGTTTAACAATATGTTATTAAATTTTTCAGTATTTAATTCTTCAGGATCTAATTTATCGCCATGTACTTTGTGGCTCCAAAAAGCGGTTCCATGAAGGGTTTTTATAGGGCTAGACGATATATATAAAACCAACGCTCTTTTAGGTACTTGTTCATCTATTATAGAGTCGCAATGTATTCTCCAGTCTATGTCTAATTTATTAGTAGACATTCTAAAAAAAGAAAGTATTGGTCGTATATGTTGTCCTTCTAAAGAAGATATTTTTGGTACAATCCAGTCTATAAAATAGTTTGGAGCATTCATAACCCAAAACTTTTTACCTGGCATTTGCACCTCTTTAAAATCAACTAAATATTTATTTAATTTTATTAAAATATCTCTTGGAATAAAATTATCTAGAGTGTATATCATCTTCCTTGTCCTTTGTATTTCTTATTATATAATATACTAGATTTAGAATTAGACATTTTAGTCTTTGCGTGAATACCTTTTCTTTTAACTTTAACTCTATCTAGTTTGTTACTTAACTGTTGACGTGCCATATTTTTCTGAATATTTAATTAAGTCTTTATATTTTAAATAACCTTTAGACTCAATACTCCAGTCTATAAACTTTTGTAATTGTCTTTCAGCATATTTTCTTCTTGCTAAATCTTTCTGCTCGAAAGAATTAAGCTTACGGTTTCTTCGCATTCTTGTCTAGTTTGTGGTTTATATAACGTAACTTCCGGTAAGTTTTTGTGTACATAAGCTTTAAATAATTTCCAACGTATAGGAAAGCTCTCATTAGCTCTCCCTTTGCATTCAATGATGAATCCAGTTCCAACAAAATCAGGCGTATACTTGATGTTAAGTATTTTTTTATTACCTCTATTCTTGTATTCTCCTTTTCCGTTCCCTTGTCTTTCATAAGAATTATTTTTAAAACCAAAAGAGGGAACAAGCTCGTAAGTTTGACCCTCATACTTGGCTTTGATATTTGCTTTTTTTAAAGCTACATACATATTTTTTTCTAGTCCTGACGCAAATTTAATTCCATCATGCTCTACTTTTTTTGATCTTACTGGGCCTTTCTTTCGTTTAAACCGGCGTACCATAATCTAAATTATCAGCATGACTAGGGTGTGGTGGTCTGAAACTAGCTTTATTAGCTTCTGTTATTGTTTCATTAACTAAGTTGTCAGACAACTCTTCTTTAGCCGCTTGAATATAAAGTATAGCATCCATAAGCTCTTCTTGAACATCATTAAGATAACCAGCTAGATCTTTATGTTTACCAGTTCTTTCATCGTGTAACGTTCTACCATACTTAGCATAGCCAACATCTGAACGTTTGACGAACTTATCGCAGACTCTTTCCACGACAGGATCTCTGAATAATATAGTTTTACTTTTCATCTTTAACAAATGTTCCATTAACCATTTTACCAGTACGTTTAGATATTACCTTGTATGCTTCATCAATACATTTTTCAATAGTAGTGCCACCGAGATGAGCCATGTTGGTTAACACAACAACCATATCTCCTATTGCGTCTTCAAACTCTTCTTGATCATTTTTAAGTACAGCTCGACCTAGTTCGCCAGCTTCTTCCATTAGCTTGCAGAACTGAGTTTTTTTATCACCTTTAGTATATAAGCCTCTTTCGCCTGCCCAGTCTCTTATTAATTGAAACCTATCTTCGTCTATTTGTACTCTACCGTTTGATCTAGCTTTAGATAGCTTAGATATTTCATTTAAGCCATCATGATAAGCTTGATAAGCGTCATCACCAAAAGGAAATTTAGCTGTTTTAAAATAATTAGCAAATGCTTTATTATATATATAAGATCTTTTTGTAGTATACATGGATGTCTTAACGTTATCCATTATCCAAGCAATCGTATCCATATTTACCTCAAATTTACCATGAGAAGTTAACCATGTCATACCCATATTGTCCATTAATCTACCTTTAAGTTTAGATACTGGCACTGGAAATGTACTTGTCTGCTCTGTTGCGTTTATGTTCATTATATTAGATTTTATTTTATTTATATATAAGTCTTTGTATTTTTGTCTATCAACCCTATAGCCATGAGACAATTGAAGTTCTAACTCGCGGTCAGATATATAGTTTATATCTGTACTTTGCTCTAGAACTTCTATTTCGTCTAAGCTGTAACCTTGTTGGTCAACAACCCTGGATATAAGATCACGTGTAACACCTATTTTTTTACCCGGTATATGGTATAAATAATAATTTATTTTATCCATATTGTTTAGCTCTTGATGTTAATGTGTTTTGTTCTGGTAACTGATCATCATAGATATGCAGGTTATGTGCAAAATGATAATACGTGCCAATGTTGTAACCTGTGCGTTTAGAAACCATCTCTTGCAGTTTACTGAATTGATATTGATCATTGCAGAAACCAAACCAAAGATCGTTAGAACGCATTACAACACACATATTAAGCTTGTTATCTAATACTGTAAACTGTACAGCATATGTACAAGGTGTGTCGTGTCTGTATTTATTTATTTCTTTACCATCATAAATAGATATTGCAGCTTGCCTAGTTTCAGGATTATCTTTTAGTTGAGCTACGACTTTGTCTAGTTGATAAGCTCTTTCCCATTGATAACCATAATTAGAATTAACATTACCATTACTATCAGACATGTCTTGCCATATCTTTGGTATCTTACCATATATTTCACCAAGCTTAGCTGTTGATCTATCACCTGACAAATACCATTGCCATTCAGCTTCAGCATATTCAACATTAAAGTTTCTAGCTTCATTAGTTATTATACGATCTAAAGGATTTAGTATGGTAAAGCCTTGATTAAACATTGCTTTAGTATTACCAAATCTTATACCTTTACCTGGTATTGTACCATAGTAAAAATCAAAAGCTTCGCTTGCGTTTTTAAATTTATATTCTCTCATATATTTATTATCCGAATTATATCGTATTTAGTTTGTACGTTTGTCATAATAAAATTTGTATAGCTCAAATATTTTAGGCCATAATTCACTAACACCGTAATGTTTAGGTGATAATGTTGTTTTACCATTTACACTAACTTCTATATAACAGTTTTTATTTTTTTCTCCTTTAGCCGCAGCTACAGGGTATATTTTTATTCCGTGTTTTAAGCACCATGAGTAGATTTTTCTAAGCTCTTTGCTCCACATAGGTGGTTTCCATTCAACTTTCTTTATCATTCCCAGGGCATAGCTTCATCAAGATCTGGCACTTCATGAGGTATAAAACATCCTGATCTAGGTTCCCAAGTAAAATGAGCTTCAGCTCCGTTCTCACCTAAGTTTTGAAACTTACATTTAAGTACTTTAACTTTAGTTGTTTTAGCATCATAATCACGATGAACAAGTAAACCATGATAACTAGCATCATACCATTCACCACCACCTTTAATGTTATACATCGTTGGCTCTTCAATCTTGCCGTCTTGTGTCTTATACATTTTAGTTGGATGTGCAACTATAAATACTAACACATCATACTTTTTAGCAAACGTTTCAATCTTAGTTAAGTATTCCATTGTGTAACGATTAACATCGTCAGTATGTGAATCAACGTCTCTAACTTTATTATATGGATCTATAACAAGGCATTTAATACCTTTACGTTTAACTAGCTCAGCGCCTTTACGTAGTACAGACTCTAAAGTATAACGCTCCATATCAATAAAGAAAAAGTTATCATTAACGTGATCAGCCACTTTATTCCACTTATCTCCACCAATATCTCCTTTGTTAGGCATATCACCCCATACTTTACGCATAAGCTTATGTGCATGTAGAAACGTAGGAGCATTTTCAGGAGATGCAAATGCTGTCTTCCATTCATACTCTCTGTTATAACCTACAACCATTTGATCCACAAAGTCTGACTTACCTGAACTAGGTATACCAGTTACAGTTATAAACTGTTTAGTATACGTAGAAAAGATGTTGTCAAAATTAGGTAGACCAATTTGAAAACCACGTTTAAAACCATTACGAACAAAGTCTGTAACTTCATCTTCAATGTCTTTAAATGTTGTAACGTTTTCTAATGGTACAGGTCTTGCGTCTAA